>Ga0101944_10004963_pt1 | contig 15720 bp, 13 predicted proteins | sample DewCreD2012metaG_FD_75245 | JGI IMG/M metagenome (GOLD analysis project Ga0101944, IMG submission 75245) | Hot spring sediment bacterial and archeal communities from British Columbia, Canada, to study Microbial Dark Matter (Phase II) - Dewar... ...
ATTTTCACGATAAATGCTCATGGCGGTGGGCGCCGCCCCCGGGAATGAAAACAGACGTCAGCCGCTGTTCTTCTGACTTCTGACTTCTGACTCCTGACTTCTGACTCCTGTTTTCATGATAAATGCTCATGGCGGGGACGCCACCCCTGGAGATGAAAATGAACCTGAAAAAACTGCCCACTGCCCACTGCCCACTGCTCACTGCCTACTGCCTACTTTAGATGGCAGGCGACCCATCGGCCGGGTATGATTTCCCGATAGGCCGGTGGGGTGGTGCTGCAGATCGGCTGTCGGACGGGGCATCGCGGATGAAACGGGCAGCCCGCCGGCGGGCGGATGGGGCTGGGCACGTCACCTTCGAGGAGAATCCGCCTGCGGGCTGCGGATGGATCGGGCTCAGGGGCTGCCGATAGAAGCGCCTCGGTGTAAGGATGTAGGGGATGGTCGAAGAGCTCGTCCTTGGAAGCCAATTCGACGAATCGGCCCAGATACATGACTGCTACCCGGTCGGCTACATGCTCGATGACGCCGAGATCGTGTGAGACGAAAACATAGGTGAGGTGAAATTCGCTCTGGAGCTGTTTCAACAGGTTGATGATCTGGGCCTGAATGGAGACATCGAGGGCGGAAACGGGTTCATCCGCCACCAGAAGCTCGGGATTGAGGGCCAGCGCCCGGGCGATCACGATCCGCTGTCGCTGTCCCCCGGAAAATTCATGAGGATAGCGCAGGGCATGTTCCGGCCGCAGTCCGACCACCTGAAGCAGCCATGAGGTTCGTTCTGCTCGCTCTTGGCGGTTGCCCATGCCATGAATGACGAGCGGCTCTTCGAGAATGTCCCCGATCCGCTGCCTTGGGTCCAGGGCTGAATACGGGTCCTGGTATACGATCTGGGCCTTTTTCCGAAACGCCAGAAGGTCCTTTCCTTTCAACCGGCGGATATTCCGCCCGTCGAAAAAAACCTCTCCGCTGCTGGGTTCCTCGTGGCGGAGGATGAGTTTCGTCAGGGTGGATTTGCCGCATCCGCTCTCGCCCACCAGACCGAAAACCTCTCCCCGCCGGATATCGAACGATACATCCGTTACGGCATGCACCTCATGCCCGCCGGTTTTCAGGATGCCCCCTCGAAGCGTATATACCTTGCTCAGTTGAACGGCCCGAAGCAGTGGTTCCGTCATCCTTCCGGGCCTCCTTTGGCTGCAAGCCAGCACCGAACCCCATGCCCCGGCCTGATGTCCACCCACGGCGGCGCCTCTTTGCACGGATCTTGTGCCTGCGGACATCGCTCTTGAAAGGCGCACCCCGGAGGAACATGCGCCAGATCCGGTACCGTTCCTGGGATCGGCTCGAGGGCTTTTCCCCGCTTCCCCTTGTGCGGCAGGGCGCGGAATAGACCGATGGTATAGGGATGCATCGGCGATGCGAACAGCTCGGAAACGTCTGCGGTTTCGACGATCCGGCCCATATACATCACGGCAGCCCGGCGGCAGGTTTCCGCAACCACCCCCAGATCATGGGTGATCAGCAATACCGACATCCTGAATCGCTCCTGAAGCCTTCGGATCAACTCAAGAATCTGGGCCTGAATGGTGACATCGAGGGCAGTGGTCGGCTCATCCGCAATCATGATCCGGGGTCTGCAGCTCAACGCCATAGCAATCATCACCCGCTGGCGCATGCCGCCGCTCATCTGGTGCGGATAGTCGGAGAGTCTTGCCTGAGGTTCCGGAATGCCGACGAGGCGCAGGAGCTCGGCTGCCTCGGTTCGTGCTGCAGCGCCGGACATGCCCCGATGGCGTTTGAGGGCTTCCATCAATTGGAACCCGACACTCAGCACCGGGTTGAGCGAGGTCATGGGTTCCTGGAAAATCATGGCGATTTCCTTGCCGCGGATACGGCGCATGTCCGATTCGCTCAGGCCGGCGATGTCCATTCCGCCATAGAGAATCTTTCCGCCGCTGATGTCTGCGCTTCCTTTCGGAAGCAGCTTCAAGATGGACAGGGCCGTGACACTCTTGCCGCATCCGCTTTCACCCACCAGGCCGAAGGTCTCCCCTTCCTCGATACATAGGTTCAACCGGTCGACTGCCGTCAGCCATCCGCCGTCCTCGGCGCGAAATCGAACGGTGAGTTCCCGGATGTCGAGAATCGGTTTCATGGACTGTTTGTCCTACGGAATCCGGAGCGATGGGTCGAGGACATCCCGTAGGCCGTCTCCGAAGAGGTTGAATCCGAGAACGAGCAACAATATCGCAGCTCCCGGGAATGCCGCTACATGAGGGGCGATTTGAATGTATTGTCTTCCTTCGCTCAGCATGGCCCCCCATTCGGGTTGCGGCGGTTGGGCTCCCAAGCCGAGAAATCCTAAAGCTGCAGCCTGGAGTACGGCTGTGCCCATGCCGAGCGTTGCATATACGATGATGGGCGCCAGGGAATTGGGAAGAATATGACGCAGCAGAATCCGTGCATGACTTCCGCCCAGATGTCCGACGGCCTGGACGAAGAGGCGCTCCCGCAGCGAGAGCACATTCGATCGGATGATGCGGGCGTAGTGGGGAATGTAGACGATGCCGACGGCAATCATCGTGTTGGGCAGGCTTGGCCCCAAGATGGCCGTGATGAAGATGGCCAGCAGAATGGCGGGAAACGCCAGCAGCACGTCCATGAGGCGCATCAGGACACTGTCAACCCATCCGCCGAAGTATCCGGCCAGAAGTCCGATCAGAATGCCCGGAACGAGGGAAATCGAAACCGAGATAAGTCCGATGACGAGCGAAATGCGGGTTCCGTGGACGACGCGGCTCAGAATGTCCCGACCGAGACTGTCCGTTCCGAAGACATGGTCTGTCGACGGGGGCTTGAGCCGTTGCAGGGGGGCCGTTTTGATCGGGTTTTTGGTGACCAGATAGGGGCCGAGGAGCGCTGTCAGAAGAATCACGACCAAAATGACAAGTCCGGCCGCAGCGCTTCGGTTCCGGAGGAGCCGCCTTGGAAACGTCATGGAATGCGGTACGCGGAATACGCCGGTCGCCGGTTCAGCCATGGATGCGGACCCTCGGATCGAGCAGGGCGATGATGAGATCGACCCCCAGGTTGATGAAGGCCATCATCCCGGCGAACATCAAGATGCACCCCTGAACGGCCGCATAATCGCGGGCCATCAGGGAATCGACGACATACCGACCCAGCCCGGGCCAGGAGAAAATGGTTTCGGTCAGGACAGCGCCTCCCAGCAGCAGGCCGAGGTTCAGACCGATGACCGTGATGACGGGAAGGCAGGCGTTTCGAAGGGCGTGACGCAAAATGACGGTTGCTTCCCCCATGCCCTTGGCCCGGGCCGTCCGGATATAGTCCATGTGCATCACCTCGAGCATGCTCGATCGGGTGATGCGTGCGATGATGGCCATGGGGATGGTCGACAGGGTGAAGGCAGGCAGGATGAGGTGGTGGATGCTGTCTGTCAAAAGCGTGCCGTTCCCGCTGAGCAGCGCATCCACGATCATCAGGCCCGTGACGACCGGCAAATCTTGCCCCATGCTCAGCCGGCCCATCATGGGAAAGAGCGACATCCGGACGCTGAAGAGATAGATCAGCATCAATCCCAGCCAGAAGATCGGCATGGATACCCCGATCAGGGCCAGGAACATCGCCGTGTAGTCCCAAAGCGATCTGTGTTTGACAGCGGAAATGACGCCTGCCGCAACCCCGAACAGGGTGGCGATCAGCATGGCGGCTACGGCAAGCTCGACGGTAGCCGGTATTCGAATCCAAATTTCCTGAAAAATCGGTGCCCCGGTGCGGACCGATCGGCCGAAATCTCCTTGGAGGACCTTGGTCAGGTAAATGCCGTATTGTGCCGCATAGGACCGATTCAATCCCAGCTTTTCCCGAAGCTCGGCCAAGGCCTGGGGGCTGGCGTATTCACCCAGAAGCAGTTGCGCGGGGTCTCCAGGGATCATGCGCAGCATCCAGAAGACGAGGATGGAGACCCCGAACATGACCAGCAGAAGCTGGCCTAGCCGATTGGCGACATAACGCAACTGCATGCCGTAACCTTGTATGCCTCTATTGTTCTTTCCAGACCATCTGGAAGGAATTGAGCCCGTTCGGCCGCAGCGGCACATCGTGCAGCTTCTTGTTGAAGCAGCGGACCATGGTGGAATGGGCCAGCGGCACCCAGGGGGCTTCGGCATGGAAGATTTCCTGAGCCTTCAGGTAAAACTTCGTGCGCTCGGCCTTGTCGAAGGTTTTCTGGGCCTTCAGGCACAATTCCGTGAACTCGGCGTTTTTCCACAGGGAGACATTGGCCGCACCCGGGGTCTTGGCCGTATCGGCAGAAAGCAGGCCATAGAGGAAATTGTCGGGATCGGCGTTTCCACCGAGCCACCCGAACATGCACATGTCGTATTCTCCGTTGGAAACCTTGTTCAGATAGGTTCCCCATTCCTGGCGGACGATCCGGGTCTTGATGCCGACCTCGGCCAGATAAGCCTGGATCAGCTCGGCCGTTTTCACGGGTTCCGGCATGTAGGCGCGAGATACGGGCATGGCCCAGAGCTCGAGCTCGGTGTCTGCAGGAAACTTCGCCTCGGCAAGGAGCTTCTTTGCTTTGTCCGGGCTGTATTCATAGGGCTGAATCTTGTCGTTGTATCCCCAGATCGACGGGGGGAAGGGGTTCTTTGCCGGGATGGCCAACCCCTGAAAAATGGTCTTGATCAAGGTGTCCTTGTCGATGGCGTGGCTGATGGCCTGCCGGACACGTGGGTCTTTCAGGGCCGGTTTTTCCGTGTTCAGGGCGATATAGCCGATGTTGACGGAGGGCCGTTCGATGACGGAAAGATTCGGGTTCTTCTTGACCAAGGCAATCGAATCCGGATCGAGGTCGTCGGCGATGTCGATCGTTCTGGACTGCAGGGCCATGAGCCGGGCCGATGGTTCAGGAATGGATTTCAGTACGATTTTCTGGAGTTTCGGCTTTCCGCCCCAATAGGCATCGTTTCGTTCGAGAACGATCTGGTCGTCTTTGATCCAACTGACGAATTTGAAAGGACCGGTTCCGACGGGATGAAGCCCGATCTGATCCTTGTGCTCGGCCATGGCTTTGGGCGACAGGATCGGGCAGAGCCACAAGGCGAGGTTGTTCAACAGCGGGGCATAGGGTTTCTTGGTGATGAGGGCGATCTTGTAGTCGTCGATGATCTTGATTTCGGAAACCTGCTCGAGAGACAGGCTTAGGTATTTCCATTTGCCGTAGTTGTAAAACGGGTGGTTTTTGTCCAGGATCCGGGCGAGGGAGTCGTAGACGGCCTGGGCGTTGAAGGGTGTTCCGTCATGGAAGAGCACCCCTTTGCGCAGCTGGAATGTCCAGGTGAGCCCATCCGGAGAAACCGTCCAGGATTCGGCCAACTGGGGTTCGACATCCATCGAATCCTTTCCGAAGATGACGAGGTTTTCCAACACCTGAATGCCTGCCTTGATGGATTCGCCGTCCGTGGCCTGGGCGAGGTCCAGGGTGACCGAATCACCCCCGCGTCCCCAGACGAGTGTGCCGCCTTCCCCGGCGGCCTGAGCGCCGGGAACCGTCCAGGCCCACACACCAAGCATCAACAACGTACACCAAAGAATGACCCTTTTCATGACCGCACCTCCTTTTTGAATTCGTGATGGAAGAATGTCGGAGCATCGAATACCCATGGGAAGTCCCCTCGAATAGAAGCGAATCCGGTTCCGGGTCTGCGCCGAAGGCACTGATCCTATAGCATTTGATGCCGCCGAGGACAAGGGGAACCAGAGTTCCATAAGAGCCTTTTTTCCGGTCTGATCCACTTTTTTCTTGACGCCGATCGCATAGCTCTTTTAAAATACGTATCGAGTGTTTGGATGAGCCAGCCGATTCAAAGTCCCTTTCCGACAGGGGCTTTTCTTTTTTGGGCCTCGCTGTTCCTCTGATCCGGCAAGCGGTTTTCCTCTTCCTTATCAATCGGAGAAAATTCAAACAACAGGATGTGTCGGGCGGACCTGCCACACCGCCTCGGTATGGACGATTGGCACTTCAAGGATGAATACGATGGAAAAACGAATCGACAACGTACGAAACATCGGCATCAGCGCACACATCGATTCCGGAAAGACGACGCTGACCGAACGCATTCTTTACTACACGAACCGGATTCACGCCATTCACGACGTCAAAGGCAAGGACGGTGTCGGAGCCACGATGGATTCCATGGAACTGGAGCGGGAACGGGGGATCACCATCGCGTCGGCAGCCACCTATTGTGAATGGGAAGGGCATCAGATCAACATCATCGACACACCGGGGCACGTGGACTTCACGATCGAGGTGGAGCGTTCCCTGCGGGTGCTCGACGGCGCCATCCTGGTGCTGTGCGCCGTGGGCGGGGTGCAGTCCCAGTCGATCACGGTGGATCAGCAGATGAAGCGCTACAACGTACCCTGCATCGCGTTCATCAACAAGTGTGATCGAAGTGGAGCGAATCCGAAACGCGTCATGCAGCAGCTTCAGGAAAAGTTGGGTCACAACGCCGTGGCCTTGCAGATTCCGATCGGGATCGAAGGCGATTTCGAAGGGGTGATCGACCTCATTCGCATGGAGGCGCTCACCTTCGGTGGGCAGAATGGGGAATTCGTCCAAAAGGGGCCCATTCCTCAGGCGCTTCAAACCGAGGCCGCCCAGGCCCGGGAAGAGCTCTTGGATGCCGTTTCGGCCTTTTCCGATGAGTTGACCGAAGCCATTCTCGAAGAGCGGGACATTCCGGTGCCGATGATCCTCGAGGCGATTCGCAGGGGGACCTTGCAGCGAAAACTTACCCCCGTTCTGATGGGATCGGCCTATCGCAACAAGGGGGTTCAGCCGCTTCTCGATGCCGTCGTGCATTACCTGCCCTGTCCTTCGGATGTGGAGAACACGGCCCTCGACATGGAAAACGACGAGGCCCCTGTGCGGCTCGTTCCCGATGCCGACCTTCCCATTGCAGCCCTCGCCTTCAAGCTCGAAGACGGACAATACGGGCAGCTCACCTACATCCGGGTCTATCAGGGCATGATCGCCAAGGGATCGACCATCGTGAACGCCCGAACCGGAAAGAAGGTGAAGGTAGGGCGGGTGGTGCGGATGCACGCCAGCCAGATGGAAGACATCGAGGCCATACCGGCCGGTTACATCGGTGCCTTGTTCGGCATCGAATGCGCATCGGGGGATACCTTCGTCTCTCCGGGCTCCCGGCTCACGATGACTTCCATGTTCGTACCCAAGCCGGTCATCTCCCTGTCGATCGTTCCGAAGGACAACAAGAGCCAGATCAACATGTCCAAGGCCCTGAACCGGTTCACTAAGGAAGACCCTACCTTCAAGGCCCACTACAACGAAGAGACGAACGAAACCATCATCGAAGGCATGGGCGAGCTGCATCTCGATGTCTATGTGGAGCGGATGCGCCGCGAATACAACGCCGAGGTGACCACAGGCATTCCGCAGGTGGCCTACCGCGAGACGATCACCCAGACGGCCGAGTTCAACTACACCCACAAGAAGCAGACGGGCGGCGCCGGGCAGTTCGGCCGGATCGCCGGATACCTCGAGCCCTGCGAGGAAGACTTCGTCTTCGACAACCAGATCACCGGGGGGGCCATTCCCACCCAGTTCATTCCGTCCTGCGAGAAGGGATTCCGGCAGTGCCTGGCCAAAGGGCCGCTCATGGGTTTTCCGGTGACAGGCGTCAAGGTCGTGATCACGGACGGTGCCAGCCATGCGGTGGACTCCTCCGACATGGCCTTTCAGGCGGCGGCCCGCGGGGCCTTTCAGGAAGGGTATCGCAAGGCCAAGCCCGTCATTCACGAGCCGATCATGAAGGTGGCCGTCGAAACCCCCACCGAATTTCAGGGGGCCGTGATGGGGCTGCTGAACCAGCGGCGGGGCATGATCGTCGGCGCTCAGGACGAAGGCCAGTTCTGCGTCATCGAAAGCCATGTGCCGCTGGCGGAAATGTTCGGGTTTTCGACGGTGTTGCGCTCCGCCACCCAGGGCAAGGCCCAGTTTACGATGGAATTTTTGACCTACAAACAGATTCCGCAATCCGTGGCCGATCAGCTGGCGAAAAAGGCTGCGGAAACGAAGAAACATGCTGCATAGGATCGAAGAAAGAACCTGGTCCCGAAGACCGGAGGCATCTCCCGCCCGTGGACCTGCCCGCGTGTTGAACCTGAAAGAAAGGAGCCGTTTCATGCTGATTGCGGACGCCATTCAGAAAAGCCCGATCCGTCACCTGGGAACCGACCCCAAAACGATGCTGCAACCGGGCCGCTTCGGCGCGGTGGTTGCGGAACCCGGCATGGGAAAGACGTCCCTGCTCGTGCAGCTTGGCCTGTATGCCTTGCTGAACGAAAATCCCGTCCTGCACATCAGCCTGAACGACCCCGTTCACAAGGTGAGCCTGTGGTACAAGGAGCTGTTCCGTCACTTCGTTCGGAAGTATGCCGTCGAAGTTGCGGCCGATGTCTGGGAAGCCGTTCAGTGCAGGCGGTTCATCATGACGTTTCAGGTGGAAGGGTTCAGCGTTCCCAAGCTGCGGGAGCGGCTCACCGACATCACCGAGCAGGGGATTTTCACGCCGAGCATTCTGATGATCGACGGACTTCGCTTCGATGAAGGCATTTCGGAAACCCTCGAGGCCATGGCCGCGCTATGCGAGGCGATGCGGTGGAGCGCCTGGTTCACTGCCGCAGGTACACCGGAAGCCAAAGCGGTTCTGAAGAACGATCCCTTCGATGTGGTGCTCGGGCTGCGGATGGAAGAAAAAACGGTGCGGATTTCGATGGAAAAAGGGAGCGGCAGCCCTGTGGATTTATGCCTCGACACGGATACGATGCTGATTCAACCATTCGTGGGTGAAGTACGGGCGTGAGGATCGCCGGGGGGGGCCGGCACCAGCGCCACCCCCGGGACACGAAAGCATCACGGCGTCCAGGGGATCGGGACCTGTTTTGCGCAACCGAAAACGCCTGTTTGAATGTGCCCAAGGCCTCGTAAGGCTGGACAAAAGCCACACCCGCTCTGAAGGAAACGGTCGAACTCCGCCAGGTGGAATCCACGATCCATTTGCGACGCATGTTCATTTGTCCAGCCCAACGAGGCCTTGGGCACATTCAAACAGGCGTTTTCGGTTGCGCAAAAAGGCCCCGACCCCTTCCCGCCGAACGAAAGCCGGATCGTCGGGGGGCTGTCCAAAAGCCCGATGCGCCCGCCTCCCGGGAATCCCTACACGATGGCATCCTGAATCCGGGTATCGAAGACCCGCTTGCTCTTGCGCTCCGAGCGGGGCAGGCTTCCGTAGGGAACCACTTCCGCCACAGGGGTGACCAGCACCTTCCGCTTGACCTGATAAACCAGTTCCTTTGCCAGCCGATCGTTTGCTTCCGCATCGACGCCTTCGGCCCGCTCGACGATGATCTTCATCACCCCCCGATCCGCTTCATCCTGATAGAGATGAATCTGATATTCCGATCCGAAGCCGGGGATTCCGGAAATGATCTGGTCGATGGACGACGGGTAGATGTTAACCGCCCGGAATTTGAACATGTCGTCGGTTCGGCCCTTGATGCGGGAATGCCTCGGCAGGATGGTGCCGCAGGTGCATGGGCCGGGAATGATCCGGGTGATGTCCCGGGTGCGGTACCGGATGAGCGGCACGGCTTCCTTGCACAGGGTGGTGACGATCATCTCGCCCCATTCGCCGTCCGGAAGCGGCTCGAGCGTGTTCGGATCGACGATTTCCAGGATGTAGTAGTCCGCCCAGTAGTGGATGCAGTCGTGATCTGGGCATTCGATGCCTGTTCCCGGTCCGTAGAGCTCCGTCATGCCGGGAATGTCGAAAAGCTCCACGTTGCCAAGCTGTTCCGAGATCTTCTTCCGCATCGACACCGATGCCCGTTCCGATCCATAAATCACCTTCTTCAGGGCGATGCGATCGACGATCCCGCGCTTTCGGACCTCATCGGCCATCAGAAGCCCCATCGACGCCGTGCAGCACAGCACCGTGGACCGGCAATCCACCAGGAACTGACACTGCATGTCCACGTTTCCTGGGCCGACCGGAAGCGCCATGGCGCCGAGCTTCTCGCATCCCGCCTGAAAACCCACCCCTGCCGTCCACACCCCATAGCCGACAGCGATCTGCACCCGATCCTCTGCAGTGACCCCTGCCATTTCGTAGGCTCTTGCAAAAAAATGGGTCCAGTCATCGACATCCTTTTGGGTATAGCAGATGTTTTTGCGTTTTCCGGTCGTACCGCTCGAAGAGTGCATCCGAACGATCCGTTCGAAGGGCACACAGACCAAGGGGAAGGGGTAGCCGTCGCGGATGTCGTCTGCCGTTGTAAAGGGAAGCCGCCTGAGGTCTTCGAGGCATTGGATGTCTTCGGGCCGAATGCCTGCAGCATCGAGCTTTCGTCTGTAGTCGGCATTGTTGTGGTAGGCATGGGAAACCGTCCAGCGGAGCCCTGCCAACTGGTGGTCGGACAGTTCTTCGCGGGTCTGAAAACGGGGCATGAAACGGGTCGTGTATTTCGGTTGCATCGGATCATCCAGCCATATGGGGTTGTCTGTTTACGATGGATTTGTGGATGCGTCTTTGCAAGGTGTGGTTTCACACGGAGAGAGACCGGCGATTCGGGGAAAATCCGATTCGACTAGGCGATAGACCGTCCATCCGTCTACCGGATGGGCGCCCATGGCCCGATAGAAGTCGATGGCGCTCTGGTTCCAGTCGAGAACACTCCAATCGATGCGGCCGCAATCGCGTTCAAGGGCCAGTGCGGCGATTTTCTGAAAGAAGGCCTTTCCGACGCCGTTGTTCCGAAAGGCCGGACGGACGAAAATGTCCTCGATGTAGATACCGGGTTTGCCCAGAAATGTCGAAAAATTATGGAAAAACAGGGCGTATCCGACGGCCTTGCCTTCGGCTACGGCCAGCAACACTTCGGCGGTCCGCCGATCGCCGAAAAGGGAGGTTCGGAGGATTTCCGTTGTTGCCGTGACGCAATGGGCCAGTTGTTCGTACTCTGCCAGTTCTCGGATCAGATTCAGGATTTCGGGAATGTCCTCTTCCTGTGCAAAACGGATGGACAGATCGTTCGTGAGGTTCGGATCCGATGGGATGCTGGGGGGAATAGACTGATCTTGCAGATGCATGGCTTCGTCGGTAGAATCGTGGATAGTGGTTCGTTTTTCGTTTCTGGGTTTCTGGTTTCTGGTTTCTGAGGTTCAGAACCTCTCAACTTCTCAACTTCTCAACTTCTTAACTTCTGACTCCTGACTCCTGACTCCTCAACAAAACCATACCACATTTTCCCGGGACATGAAATGCTTCCATTCGGCCGAAGACGATCCGCCACATCACCGGTTATGACCCGGCAACAGGCCTTGTCCTGCGTTCCGGTCAAGGTGCCCTCCGTTCAGGCGACCCGCTCCGAAAGCCAGACCGTCGTCATTTCCTATGTCGAGCCTCTGCATCCTGTGCTTTCGGCCATCCGGAGAACGTTCGGAAAGGCACCGGAAGGCCGCATTCGGAAGCTCGAGCTCGATGCCATGGGGACAAGCGTCTGGGACTGGATCGACGGGGTGGCCACCGTTGCCGATCTTGCCGTCCGTTTTACCGAGCGCTACGGTGTGTTGCGACAGGAGGCGGAATTGTCGGTGTCCCAATTCCTGCGGGAGCTTGGCAAGCGGGGAATTATTCTTCTGCAAGTGCCAAACCCTCTAAAGGATCCTTCACATGGCCATTCTGAATAACCGTCAACGGCAGGTCCCACCTACCCACCCAGGCGAAATGCTTCGAGAGGATTTCATGCCGGATTATGGATTGTCTGCTGCCTCTCTTGCTTCGGCACTGGGGATATCTCGCAAGACGGTTCATGAGTTGTTGCGGGAGCGACGTTCTATTACCCCAGTGATGGCTTTAAAGTTGTCTCGGTTGTTTGGGAACGCTCCTGAATTTTGGTTAAATGCGCAGCATTCACGAGCTTTATGGGAGCTGGAGCAGCGATATCACCTGGAGCTTTCGAAAATTCGCCCATTGAATGCAGCCTAATGCTTGTTCATAAGGGTCTGATGCCTTCTGAGTGATTTCTGGTTTTACCCCACTCGCACCAGCCGGTTCATGTCGAAGATCGGCATGCACACCGACAGCACCACAAAGCCGACCACAAGCCCCATCGCCAGGATCAGGCACGGTTCTACGATGCTGACGAGGCGGGCGATACGCGCCTCGCTTTCACCGTCGAAGAAATCGGCAACGTTATCCAGCATCCGCTCCAGTTCCCCCGTCTGCTCCCCCACGCGGATCATTTGAATCGACAGCTGCGGAAAGACGCCGCTTTCTTCGAGGGATGCGGCCAGCGGTCGGCCCTGTTCGAGTTTGGTGCGGACGGCCTTCAAGGCGTCGGAGAAGCTGTGGTTTCCGCTCACCGAGCCTACGATGTCAATAGCTGTCAGCATGGGGACACCACTGCTCAGAAGAGAGCCCAGGGTGCGGGCGATCCGCGCAGTGAGCAGCTGGGTCTGCAACCCGCCGATCAACGGAAGACGGATGAGCCGGCGATCGAGAACCTTCCGGATGGCCTCGTTCTTCAGCGCCCGTCGAAACCCCGCAAGACCGGCGACAGCCGCAAGTCCCATCAGCCATCCCCATTTCGAAACGATGTCGCCTGTGCGGATCAGGATACGCGTAGGCAAGGGAAGGGTTTGTTTCATGTCTGCAAAGATCTGCACCATGCCTGGAACGACGACCGCCACCAGAAAGACGAGAATGGCAAGGCCGGTGACCGTCAGAAACAAGGGGTAGATCGTTGCGGTCCAGATCCGATTCCGGAGGTGCCGCTGCTTTTGGAGGATATCGGCAAGTCGGTTCAGCACAAGATCGAGTGTGCCGGAGGTTTCCCCCGCACGAACCATATTGACATAAACGGAGGGAAAGGCGCTCGGATGGCGGGCCAGGGCGGCAGAAAAGCTTTTCCCCTCGAGCATGTCGCTTTTCACCTGGGTGAGCCGATGTTGCAGGGCTGTGCCTGAAAGGTGGGGGATGAGGGTACCCAGGGCCTGTACCAACGGGATGTTGGCAGAAACGAGGGCTGCAAGCTGCCGGGTCATGGTGGCAAGGGCATCGAGTCCGATCCTTCGTTTCGGGATGCGCTCGAGCCACCCGGCCCCCCCGGATCCAGATCCGGAGACGGCCGCTGCCTCGATCGCCTCGATTCGGGTGGGATAGAGATCGGACTGTCGAAGCCTTCTTCTGGCTGCGGCGCTGCTTTCCGCATCGAGGAATCCGGAGACGCTTTTTCCGGCTGGGGTGAGGGCTGTGTAGGAGAAAACCGGCATGGCGGAGGAATCAGCGCTCTAAAACCGATGTGTCGCTTGCAGGCGTTTCCTTTGCGTTCAGCCCGCACACCCGGACGGCCGCTTCATCCAGCATTCCGGCCAGACCGCCTTCCGCTTCGGGAACCACGCCCAGAACCGTTTCCCATACCTTCTCGTCTTCCATGCAGAAATACACCCGGATATCGGGTGCGTACCGCCGGATGCGATCGACGATGCGGCGATACAGCTCGATGCGCAGCGGCTGGAAATAGCGCATCTTGGCGTCTTTTCCAGGGACGAATTCGCCATAAACGAGGGCCGAGTCGGGAAACCGCCGCTGAATGACGGTTTTCAGATCGGGCGGAAACCGGAAGCTGCCCAGGCTGATCCAGACCACATCGGCAGGATCGACATGACGGAACAGTCGGTCGATCACCTCGGCATATTCGGTTTCCGCCTTATCGTAGAGCACGATGGGATCGAAATGAAAGGCCAGTGGGTACCCGTGATCCTGGGCGTCTGCTGCTGCCCGCAGCCGTGCTTCCAGTGCCGCCGTATACCGCTCGTTTTCGACGATCATCCGCTCCGTGTTGAGCGACCATGCGAGGATGGTCTTGCGGTTGTGTTGCAGGCCTTTCAGACGGCCGATGGCCGTCGTCTTCGTCTTCAGCTCGATCACGCAGTCGTTCTGTTTCGAAAACCGGTCGATAAGCCGACGGTTCAGATCGGTGATGGGCTCCCAGATGAGGCTGTCGGTGTATTCCCCGGTTCCGATCCGCATGAAGCGACGGGAGGCGAGCGCTTTGTCCAGGTCTTGGAAGAGTCGCTCATGGTTCACGAACCACTGCAGCACCGGCGGGTGGAAAAACGTCTGCAGGATGCAGTAGGCGCAGTCCATCGTGCAGTACGTGCCGATATGCAGGATCTGATAGCCGCAGCAGCGGTAATGACGGGTGCCCGGGCATTCCCGGATGAAGGCCCCCTGGTTTTCCGTCAGGAACAAGGTTCGTTTTCCGGTGTCGATGGGATGGGCGCTTTGGAGGACCCATCGATAGACATCGGCGGCTTCTTCGACGAAGATCGGGGTACAACCAGTGGCGGATGCAACCGCCTGGACCAAAGGCGCATCGCTTGCATCCCGATGAACGAAAAGCGTCTCGATCCGCTCTCCGATCATGCAGCTCCGTTTTCGAGCAACGTCAACACGACGCTCACCGCTTTTTCCAGCTTGAGTTTGCTCATATTGAGCACGAGGTGATAGAGCTCGGGATTGTCGTAGTCTTCCCGTCCGAATTTACGATAGAGGTTCATCCGGCGCTTATCCTGACGGTTCACGATCTGAAGCGCCTGCTTGGGAGATAGATCGTAGTGGTCTTCCATGAATTGGACCCGGTCTTCGAGATCGGCCACCATGAGGACGTGGAAGGCATGGGGTTGATCCCGCAGGACATACTGGGCGCCTCGACCGACGATGACGGCGTTGTCTTCATCCCCGATTTTCTGGATGAGTTTGGTGAGGATGTCGATATAGATTTCCTCGTCGAGGTAGCCCTTGTTGTCGTCGAGGAGCCGGTCCATGAAGGCCCGTGGGATGAGGTTCGTGATGAATTTGGAGAAGACACCCCCGGCTTCTTTTTCCATGTTCTCCACCCAACTCACGGACACCTTGGCCTTCTGAGCCACCATCTGGATCAGCTCGTCGTCATACAGGGTGTATCCCAGTTTCTTCGCGACCATTTCTCCCAGGGTTCGACCGCCTGCACCGAAGTGTCTCGAAATCGTCAATACGGCCATTGTTCCTCCTTTTGTTCTTCCGATGGGTACATTTACTTCCGATAAAGGGAACGACTTTCTCCAGGATCATTTATCGTGAAAATAGTGGGCAGTGGGCAGTGTGCAGTGAAATTTGGCCCATTTTCATCGCCGGGAGTGGCTACCCATCACCATGGTCATTTATCGTGAAAATAGGGGCTATGGGCAATAGGCTATGGGTCATGGGTTTCTGGCCGATTTTCATTCCCGGGGGCGGCACCCCTCGCCATGGTCATTTATCGTGAAAATGCGCATCGCCCCCGCGTGAGGCCCACCGCTGGCGGAGCGGGCGCGACGGGCTTTTACGCCAGCCACCCCCGACGATCCGCCTTCAGTTCGGCGGGAAGGGGTCTTGGCCTGTTTTGCGCAACCGGAAACGCCTGTTTGAATGTGCCCAAGGCCTCGTTGGGCTGGACAAATGAGGTTCCTTCGGCATGAATCGGGTGAGGCTGCATGCCGAAAACCGATGACCTCTCCGGAGCGGGTGTGGCCATTGTCCAGCCTTACGAGGCCGGGCACATGAGTTCGTTTTCGGT
>Ga0101944_10004968_pt1 | contig 15716 bp, 15 predicted proteins | sample DewCreD2012metaG_FD_75245 | JGI IMG/M metagenome (GOLD analysis project Ga0101944, IMG submission 75245) | Hot spring sediment bacterial and archeal communities from British Columbia, Canada, to study Microbial Dark Matter (Phase II) - Dewar... ...
CTCTCGCGGTTGCGGTGAATCTCGAAGCTCCAGCACGGCTCCACGCAGCTCAGCACGCACACCAGCCCGTCGCGAATCCCCTCCTGGGCCGCAATGCTGCGGGCCATCTCTTCCTTGCTCAGCTGGCTGGAAGCCAGGTACTTCACCGGCCGCCCCAAAGCTTGCGCCTCGGCCAGCGAGGCCTGCTTCAGCCGCAGGCTCACCTTCTCGACGTGCGAGCCGAAATCCTTGAGCAGAACCTGGTTCGCCCAGAGATAGCGCTGCATCCCCTCGGCGTGGGCAATCGAGCGCAGCGTGCCCCGGAAAACCAACCGGTCAAAACCGGAAAGCGTCCCCGTGATCTTGTCCTGGTGTTTCGCGATAAACTCATGCATGGCGTTTCGGCTTCTCCTCGGATGAATGGTCTTGGAATAACCAATCCATCCTAACGAAAGCAGAAACGCCTTCACCGTTTGGTTGCGGCCCTGCCGCGCTGTGCATATTCAGCACAAAGGGGATCGGGCTCCAAGACCAAGGCGATGAAATCGGAAGCTTCCAGGATCGTCCGGTGCGAGTCCCCCACATGAGCCGGCAAATCTACCAGAATCAACTCGGCCAGCTCCGTGAATGTGTCCAACAGCCGCTCCGCCTGCTGTGGTTGAATGCCCGCCTGGCTCGCGGCGCCGGTTCCGAAGAGCACCTGAAACCCGAAGGGCAGCATCGTCAGCTTCTTTTCGAGAATGCGGCTGTCCAGGTTCTCCGTTCCCAGTTCCAGCAGTTCCGCCAGCCCGGCTGTGCGAGAACGCTTCAATTGGAGCGCGAAGCCCCAGGAAGGCAGCAATTCAGCGGCGATGACTTTCTTGCCCTGCTGTCCCAGCGCCGTCGCCGCGTTGAGTACCGTGGTGGTCGTGCCTACGCCGCCCTTGACGCCGAAAAACGTAATCACCCGGCCCAACTGCTCCTGCCGGCGCGTCGTGGCCTGCAGCCTCAGGATGTGGCGATGGCGTTCCACCGTATGGCGCACGCACCGCAGCAGCGCCGCTGGGCTCAAGCGTCCCTTCACCAGATAGTCCTGGGCTCCTAGCCGAACCACCCGCAGGCCGAGGTTCGGATCCTCGACCGTGCCCAGCGCGACCACCGGAATGCCGGCGGCCTGGCGGAGGAGTTTCTCCAGCGCCTGTTCTCCTTGCGCCCCGCCCACGGCGAGACTGAACAAAACCACGTCCAAGCCGCCCTGCGCCAGCCGGACGAGCCCGTCTTCCAGCCGGTCCGCCACCTCCAGGCGGAAGTTGCCCTCTTGGCCCAGAAAGGCCTGCTTCGCGGTTTCCAGACAGGCCGCATCATCGTCAATCAGCAGGACCACCGTGCGCTCATTGCGCATCTGCTCTACCTCCGTCCGGCCGTAGCATTTCCCCCCGCGGCCGTAACAAATCAGTCTACCTCTGCGGCGGCCGGGTGGCGCGAGAGCCCCGCGCCGGTCACAACCATTCGAGCGAGCGCTGCCTAAGCTCCTAGACCCAGGTGCGCGATCGCGTACTGGATGCTGCGCTCTACATGGTCCCGTTCCAGCTTGGCCCGCTGCTCATCGGTCAGCCCGGTGATCCGCGGCAGCGGCTTGCGGGGCTTGTTTTGGCGCACCATGCGCAGTGTGCGCGCCAGGTACACTCCGTTGCGGTCCGTGAACGTCCCCCAGTACTTCTCGGTCAAGCACGGGATCTCCAATGGATCGCGGGTGATCATCTCCAGCGAGAAGTTCACCTCGGGCCGGGCATTGCGGACGGTGTCCACAATCCGCTTCATGTCGAGCATCCCTTCGCCTAGCGGCACTTCGGAAAGCAGGAATCCGTCTTCGTACTCTTCGACGGCCATGTCCTTGAGGTGCACGTTGAAGGTATAGGGAGCGAGCTTCTCGACCACTTTTATCATGTCATCCAGCAGCGAGATGTTGTTGCCCGTATCCAGGCACACGCCCAGGTACTCGCTGCTGTAGCTGCGGGTCAGGGCGAGCTGCTCGTCCACGGTCCAGTCCTTGTGCGTCTCAATGCCCAGCGGCATCTTGTATTTTTCGACGATCGGGACAGCTGTGGCGATCTGCTTGTGAAAACCGGCCACCGCCTCTTTCCACTCCGCCGCCGTGTTGAACATTTCATAGCGGCGGCCAAGCAGACACACCACGCGCAGACTGGTGGCTCCGGCCTCTTTGGACACGCGCACCGCATGTTCGAATACCGACGGATCCTCGCCCAGCCGCGGCAGGAAGGTCTGGATCTCCACATACAACCCGTACTTCTCCTTCATCTGCCGCACCTTGCGGGCGTACTCGAAGCTGACGTCGGTCATGCCGCCGTGGGCGCCGCCCGCGCCGAACTCGACCGCCAGCTCCATGAGCCGGTCCACTTCCAGGATCTGTTTGGGGGAGCTCCACCGGATCATGGCGAACGAGTCGGAGGTGAAGCCCATCCTGGTCCTCCGGGGCCGGGCCGCCAGCAAAGGCGCGGCCGCGGCGCCTGCCAAAAACTCTCTCCGGGTCATAGGAAATCTCGCTCTGCCTGAAATTGACAGCAAGAATTATAGTCGATCGCCAGCCACCGGTATCCTTGCGCGGTAGCGAGACGTCATAAACTGAAAGCATCAGCCTGGAATCAGGCTGCAATTCGGAAGGAGGGAATTGGGACATGAAAAAGACGACCCTGTGGCTGACCCTGTTCATGTTGGCCGCGAGCGCGCTGGTTTTGGCGCAGATGCAGAAGAAGGGCGGTCCGCCCCTCAGCCCGCCCGCTGAGACGTCGGTAACTATTGCCGGCAAGAACATTTCCATCAAGTATTCGGCGCCGTCCGTGCGCGGGCGGCAGATGTTCGGCGAAGGCGGCGTTATCAGCAAGGACCGCACTTGGCCCGTATGGCGGCTGGGGGCCAACGCCGCAACGACGCTGAACACGGAGGCGGATCTGGTGATCAGAGACCTGACCGTGCCGAAGGGGACCTATTCGTTGTTCGCGCTGGTGAATCAGACCCCCTGGCAACTGATCGTCAACAAGCAGACCGGCCAGTGGGGCCTCACCTATAACCAGGATCAGGATTTGGGCCGGGTTCCCATGGACATGGCCAAACCCGCCGCCCCGGTGGAGACCATGACCATCACCCTGTCTCAAACCGGTCCCAACACCGGCAAGCTGGAAGTCCAGTTTGAGAACTACATCGCGTCAGTGCCCTTCACGGTGAAGTAATGACATCTCCATCCTGGAAAGCGCGGTCCCGCTGGGCCGGGGCCGCGCTGATCCTGTGCCTCATCGAGACTCCAGCCGCGGCGCAGAAAAACGTCGCCGGGGCCGTGCAGGCCAAGCTGGCGCTGCAACGGCTCACCAACCTCGGCAGCGTTCTGTTGATCGCCGCGCATCCCGACGATGAGAATGCAGCCCTGCTCGCTTATGTAGCCCGCGGCAGAGGGGCCCGCGCGGCGTACCTATCTTTAACCCGCGGCGATGGCGGCCAGAATTTGATCGGCTCCGAGCGCGGGGAGCTTCTGGGGCTGATCCGCACGCAGGAACTGCTGGCGGCACGCCGCGTCGACGGGGCCGAACAGTATTTCACCCGCGCCATCGATTTCGGCTTCTCCAAGACGGCCGAGGAGACATTTGAAAAGTGGGGCAAAGAGACCATCCTCGGGGACGTCGTCTGGATTGTCCGGAACTTCCGCCCGGACATCATCGTGATCGGCATCAGCGCGGGACACGGACACCACCAGGCGGCGGGGATCCTGGCCCGCGAGGCCTACTTCGCCGCCGCCGACCGCACGCGTTTCCCCGAGCAACTGCGCTACGTCGAGCCCTGGCAGGCGGCGCGGCTGATTTCGGGCGGCTTCGGCGGGGCCGGGCGGGGTGGAGCGGCCGGCTCCGCGCTGGGCTCGATCCGCGCGGATTTCGGCGCCTATAGCCCGCTGCTCGGCTACTCCTACACGGAGATCGCCGGAATGAGCCGCAGCATGCACCGCTCGCAGGGCGTGGGCGCGCCGGAACGGCGCGGCTCGGCGGTGAGCACGATGTCCGTGGTGGCGGGACTGCCGTCGCAGGGCGATCTGTTTGACGGCATCGACGTCACCTGGCGGCGGCTGCCGGGAGGCGCCGCAGTGGCGGCCATCCTGGAAGAAGCCGAACGCACCTTCCTGCCGGAGCAGCCGGAGAAGACCATCCCGCTGCTGCTCCAGGCGCGGCCGCTGGTGGCGGCCATCCAGGATCCGAGAGCCGCCTTGAAGCTGCGCGAGCTGGACGAAGCCATCGCGCTGTGCGCGGGGCTTTACCTGGACGCCTCTACAGACCGCTCCACCGTCACGCCCGGCGAATCGATCACGGTGAACTTCGAGGCCACCAACCGCTCCCCGTTCCCGTTCTCGCTGACGGGCGTGCGGGTGGAAGGCGTGGCCGGCGCGCCGTCGGAGGAGTTCGCCGCCGTGGCGCTGCCCAACAATCAGCCGCAGCGCCGCTCGCTGCGCGTGACTATCCCCGCCGATCAGCCTTACTCGCAGCCATACTGGCTCCGAAAACCCAACCAGGGCTTTGTCTACGAGGTGGAGGACATCCACCTGATCGGCTTGGCCGAGACGCCGCCGGCGCTGAGCGCGCGCATCCGCATCCAAGCAGGCTCGGAGACGATCGAGTACAGCCGGCCGGTGGTCCAGCGTTACGTCAGCCGCACCGAGGGCGAGACGACCCGCCCGCTGCTGGTCGTTCCTCCCGTGGCGGTGAATCTGGCGGATGCCGTCGTGCTATTCCCGGAGGCCCGGCCTAAGCCGGTGGAGGTGACCCTGCGGCCCAACACTTCGGGCCTTTCCGGGACACTCTCGCTGCGGGTCCCACAGGGCTGGCGGGCGGAGCCCGCTTCGATCCCGTTCCAGTTCTCCAACTCGGCCGAAGAGCTCACCTTGTCCTTCACGGTGACACCCCCGGCCGCGCCCAGCCGCGGCGAGTTGAGGGCGGTCGCCCGCTTGGGAGACCGCGAGGTGTCTTCGGGAATGCGGGTGATTGAGTACGCCGACATTCCTCCCCAGACGGTCTTCCCGCCATCCACCGCCTCGCTGGTGCGAACCGACGTCCGGACGCTGGCCAAGCGCGTGGGCTACGTCATGGGGGCAGGCGACGAAGTACCGCACGCGCTGGAGCAGCTCGGCTGCGAAGTGACTCTGCTGAGCGCCGCGGATCTGGCGCGCGGGGACCTGAGCCGCTTCGACGCCATCGTCACCGGCGTCCGGGCTTACAACGTCCGGCGGGATCTCGTCGCCAACCAGGCCCGCCTGCTGGAATACGTCGAGCGCGGAGGCACGCTGGTGGTGCAATACAACACGGCGGACGGACGCTCGTCGCTGCGCTGGCAGGACTTCGCTCCTTATCCGATCCAGCTGAGCGGGTCCCGCGTCACCGTCGAGGAAGCCCCGGTCACCTTCCCCAATCCGCAGCACGTTCTGCTGCGCGCGCCGAACCGGATCACGGAGGAGGATTTCCGCGGCTGGGTGCAGGAACGGGGCCTGTACTTCCCTTCGCAATGGGACCCGCGCTACGAGACCGTCTTTGAGTCGCACGATCCGGGCGAGCCCCCCTTGCCGGGAGGCAATCTGTATGCGCGATACGGCAAGGGCGCCTACGTCTACACTTCCTGCGCCTGGTTCCGCCAGCTTCCGGCGGGCGTGCCGGGCGCGTTCCGCATCTTCGCCAACTTCCTGAGCGCGGCCAAAGCGACGCCATGAAGAGGGAGAGCGGGCCGGTCGAGGAACGCTTGGCAAACAAGGAAGAGCCGCCTCCTTTTGGCGGGAGTTGGGGGCGGCTCTACGCCGCCGTGCTGGGCTGGCTGGCGCTGCTGATTCTACTGTTCTATCTTTTCAGCCGGAGGTTCGCCCCTTGAGAACCGCCGACTGGGTGGTGCTGTGCGGCACCCTGGCCTTCATGGTGCTCTACGGGCTGCGGCGCTCGCGCGGCAGCGACACCGTCCGCAAGTATCTGCTGGCGGGAAAGACGCTGCCCTGGCCGGTGATGGCGCTCTCCATCATGGCCACCCAGGCCAGCGCCGTCACGTTCATCTCCACCACCGGCCAGTCCTACGTCGACGGCATGCGCTTCGTGCAGTTCTATTTCGGACTGCCGCTGGCGATGGTCATTTTGGCCAGCGCCGCCGTGCCCGTCTTCCACCGCTCCAACGCCTACACGGCCTACGAATACCTGGAGCAGCGCTTCGACGGCCGCACGCGCGCCCTGGTCAGCGTGATCTTTCTATTGCAGCGCGGCCTGGCCCTGGGGATCACCATCTACGCGCCGGCCGTGGTTCTCACCGTGATTTTGGGATGGCCGGACCGCATCACCACGCTCATCATGGGCGCGGTGGCGCTCACCTTCACCACGCTGGGGGGCGTCAAGGCCGTGGCCTGGACGCACGTCCAGCAGATGGCGGTGATGACGCTGGGGCTGGCAGCGGCGCTCATCGCCGCCGTGATGCTGCTGCCGGATCACGTTTCGTTTCTGGATGCGGTCACGCTGGCCGGGGCGGCGGGCAAGCTCAACGCCGTGACCCTGCGTGCCGACTGGAACGACCGCTACAACCTCTGGAGCGGGCTCATCGGCGGCATGTTTCTGGCGCTGGCCTATTTCGGCACCGACCAGTCCCAGGTGCAGCGCTACCTCACTGGGAAGTCCATCGCGCAAAGCCGCATCAGCCTGCTGTTCAACGGCGTCGCCAAAGTTCCGATGCAGTTCTTCATCCTGTTTATCGGCGCGATGGTGTTTGTGTTCTACCTCTATAACCAGCCGCCGATCCTGTTTGAGCAGACCGAGCTGCGCCGCATCCAGACCCCACACCTGCGCGCCGAATATGAAACCCTCGAAGCGCGCTACCGGCAGGCTTTCGAACAGCGCCGTCAGGCCGCCGAGCTCATCGTTCAGGCGCGGAAGAACGGCGAACCGGAGTTGAGGCGGGTGGGACTGGAGCGTTACCGGCAGGCGCAGGCCGAATTCGACGCGGCGCGCCGCCAGAGCGCCCTGCTGGTGGAGAAAGCCGGCGGCCCGAAATCCGTCAACGACACCAACTACATCTTCCTCACCTTCGTCACCCGGCACCTGCCCGCGGGCCTGGTGGGGTTGGTGTTGGCCGTGATCTTCGGCGCCACCATGTCGGCCATCTCTTCCGAGATGAATTCGCTGGCTACGGTGAGCATGGTGGACATCTACAAGCGGCACGTCCGCAAGACCGCCTCCGACCATCACTACCTGAACGCCTCGCGCGCCATGACTGTGTTCTGGGGCGTCTACGCGGTCATCACGGCGCAGTTCGCCAAGCGGCAAGGCTCGCTGGTGGAGACGGTGAACCTGCTCGGGTCGTTTTTCTATGGGGCGATGCTGGGGGCGTTCGTTCTGGCGTTCTTCTTCCCGCGCGTGGGCGGGCGGGGCGCCTTCTATGGCGTGCTGGCGGGAGAAGCGGCGGTGATCGCCTGCTACGTGTTCCAGGTCAAGGTCGCGTTCCTGTGGTACAACGCGATCGGCTGCCTGGTGGTGGTGGCGGCGGGGCTGCTGATTTCTCAGGCCGAGCGGGCGCTGGCCCGCCGCGCCGGCTGACGGGCCTGGGGATGGTATACAGGAGAGATGAGCCCGAAACGCTTGATTCCTCGCCGCCGGTTTCTGCAAGCGTCCACCGCCGCCTTGACCGCTCCGTGGGCCGCTTCGTTGTTTCCTAACAGCGTCCGCGCCGCGGCGGCCGCGGTGGAGCCGATGAAGATCACGCGCGTTGAGGCCGTCACCTTCCGCCGCGATTTGAAGATCGGCGGAGGCTCCGGCGGCAGCGGGACCACGGAATGGTTCTGGGTGCGCCTGCACACCAACTCAGGTTTGGTGGGCACGGGCGAGACTTATCCTTACTCCAACGGCGAAATCGGCGCCCTGAAAGATTACGCCTCCCTGATCCGGGGGCGCGATCCGCGCGACATCGACGGCCTCTGGCGCAGCTTCTACCATCAGATGACCATGCGCAACGCCGGCGGCGCGGACATGCGCGCGCTGAGCGCCATCAACATGGCGCAGCTCGACATCCTCGGCCAGGCGGCGGGCCTTCCGCTGTACCGGCTGCTGGGCGGCAGGACCCGCCCGCGCGTGCGGGTCTACAACACGACCACCAACTACTGGGCCATCAACGAGACCCGCATGGGCCCGGACACGGTGAAGATCGTGCAGTTCCTGCTCGAGCGTGGCATCACCGCCATGAAGATCTACCCCTTCGACGCGCGGGACCGCTATCTCACCAACGAGGCCCTGGAGCGCGGCATGCAGTGGATCCGGGACATCCGCAAAGAAGCCGGATCGAAGATGGACATCTGCGTGGATCTGTGGGGCCGATTCGATTTCCCCAGCGCTCTGCGCATCGCCAAGGCCCTGGAACCCTACGACATCATGTACCTGGAAGACGCGATGCTTCCGATGAACGCCGACGCCTATGCGCGGCTGGCGGCCGAAACCAGCGTCCCCATCTGCATGAGCGAGACGCTGGCGACGCGTTACGAATTCCGGGAGTTTTTCGAGAAGCGGGCCGTGGATGTCGTCATGTTCGATGTGACCTGGTGCGGCGGCGTCTCCGAAGCCAAGTCCATCGCCGACATGGCCGATTCTTATCAGTTGCCCATCTCGCCTCACACCTGCGGCGGGCCGCTGTTGTATATCTGCTCGGCTCATCTGTGTTCGGCCGTTCAGAACTTTTTGATCATGGAGAGCAACTACTGGAAATATACCCACCAATATCCGCACTTCGTGGCCAACGTGCCGGTTCCGGTGAACGGCTCCGTCGCCCCTCCTGAGCTCCCCGGCATCGGGGCTGAGATCAAGCCCGAGATCTTCCGCAACGGCGACGCCATCGTGGAGACGATTGCTCAGGCATGAACCGCGCCACCGTCCGCGACCTACTCCTCATTGCCGCAGCCGTGTTGCTGCTGCGGCTGCCCTTCCTGAACCAGGCGGTCCAGGGCGACGACGTGTACTACTTGGCCGGAGCGCAATATGCGCAAACGGACCCGTTGCACCCGAACCATGCGCGGTATCTGTTCCTGGGCCAGGAAGTCACCATGCAGGGCCACCCGCACCCGCCGCTCAATGTCTGGTTCCTGGCGCTCCTGCTGGCTGTGCTGAAAGACGTGCGGGAGGTCCCGTTTCACGCCGCCTATATCCTTCTTTCATTGGCGGCGGCGTTCAGCATGTACTGGCTGGCGAGGCGGTTCAGCGCGCGGCCGCTGGCGGCGACGTTCTTGTTTTTGGCGGTTCCCGCCTTCGTGGTCAACGGTAACTCCTTCGAAGCGGACCTGCCGTTTCTGGCGTTTTGGATGCTCTCGGCGGTGCTGTTCATCTACGCCGCGGATGCCGCCTGCCTCCGCCGCGTGATCTTGGCCGCCGGCGCCATGGCCCTGGCCGCGCTGGCCGCGTATCAAGCGGTCTTGCTGGTTCCTGTATTGGGCGTCTATCTCTGGCTGAAACGGCGGAACTGGCTGGCGGGATGGGCAGCGCTCGGGGCGGGACCTGCCGTCTTGGCGGCATGGCAACTGTTTGAGCTCCTCAGCTCGGGCGCGGCGCCGGTGGCGGTGATGAGCGGGTACTTCCGGACTTACGGCTTGCAGACTTTGGCCTCGAAGGGACCGAACGCTCTGGGGCTGACGGTGCATCTGGCTTGGATGCTGTGTCCCTTGCTGGCCCTGGCCGTGTTCCGGCCGGCGAGCCGCGCCTCGTGGATCCTCGCCGGACTGGCCGCGGTGACAGGAGCGGTGGCTGACCCTAACCCGCTGTTCTGGGCCTCGCTGGCCGCAGGCATTCTGGTCTTGGCCTGGTGTGTGGAGCGGTTGAGAGCAGACCAGGACCCCGATAGCCGCTTCCTGCTCCTGTGGCTGTTGGGATTCTTCTGCGCCGCTCTGGTGATTTTCTTCGCCGGCTCGGCACGCTATCTGCTTCCGCTGGCCGCCCCGCTGGTTCTGCTGGCGGTGCGGGCCGCGGAACACTTGCCGCGCTGGCTGCCGGGCGCAGCGGCGGCGGTCCATCTGGCGTTCGGCCTCGCGCTCGGCGCCGTGAACTACCAGCATTGGGACGGCTACCGGCAATTCGCGGTCTCCTTGCGGGGGCAAGCCGACAGCCGGCGGGTCTGGATCAACGGGGAATGGGGGCTGCGATTCTATTTCGAGTCGGTAGGCGGACTTCCTTTGAAGCAGGGTCAAGCAGTGCAACCGGGCGAAATGGTGGTGAGCAGCGATCTGGCGTTCCCGGTTCCCGTCGTGACGGGCGGGGCCACGCTGGTCCCGCTGGCGGAACGCGAGATCCGCAGTTCTGTGCCGCTGCGGCTGATTGGCTTGAATGCACGCTCGGGTTACTCGACCGTATCCCTGGGACTGCGTCCCTTTGATCTCAGCCGTCAGCCCATGGACCGGGTCCGCGCCTGGCTCGTGCAGGAGCGCCGGCCGGTTCTGTCCTATGTGGAAATGAACGCGCCCGAAGCCGAAGAACACATCGCCGGCGGCATTTATCAGCTCGAAGAAGGACGCTGGCGCTGGATGAGCGGCCGGGCGGCGCTGCTGCTGAAGAGGCCCGAGGGGCCCTGCGTGGTCCAGGTTGAACTCTATGTTCCAGAGGCTGCCCGGGTCCGGCGCATCTCCGTCTCTCTGGACGGAAAGCCGGTGCTCGATCAGCCGCTTCCGGGCCCTGGGCCGTACACGCTGCGCTCGGGGGAGCTGCGGCCGGAGGCGGAAGCGGCGCGTCTGGAGATCGCCGTCGACCAGACGTTTTCCGCATCGGGCGACCAGCGCGCCTTAGGCGTGGTGCTGATGGGGGCGGGCTTCCGGCCTGTCCAGTAAGCTCCGCACAACGGGCATGCTGTTTCCCGTCGCCGGCGGGGAAGCAGCCGAGACCACTTTCTCAGCCTCTTGACGAACGGTTTCACTTCTGAGACAATTTCGGAACGATTTTGCTGTAATTCAGGAGAAAGGCAAGTGAAGGAACGGGGTGTTGTGAAGTGGTTCAATGCCGCTAAGGGTTATGGTTTCATCCAGAGATCCAGCGGGGAAGATGTGTTCGTGCACCATAGCGCCATAGTGATGGAGGGTTACCGCACGCTCGAAAATGGCGCGGAAGTGGAGTTTGAAGTCCGTCAGGGGCCCAAAGGTTTGCAGGCCGAGAACGTGCAGCGGGTATAGTTATTGGGCGCCGCGCCGGCTGCCACCAGGTTTTCCTGCCTGCCCGCAACTCAATTGGTGAGCTGCTGGGTGTGGCTTTCCTCGATCAAGGGAAGATAGTGCTTCTTCCATTGCTCGTAGGCTGGCGTGAAAGGAAAGCGTTCGGCCGCCGTCGCGTCGTCAAACTCGATCGCGTAAGCCGTCATGAAATCCCGCGGCTGGATGCGGAGGGCGCGCAGCCATAGGTTGCGCACGCCTGGCGCGGCGGCGGCGGCCTTCTCGATCTCCTCGAGCGCCGCCTTGCGCTGCTCCGGGGCGGCCTCCGCGGTCCACTTGATCGTCACCACTTGAATTACGGTCTTAGGACGGCCGTGCACTTTGGCCGCGATCGCCAGCCCCGCCAGCAGAAGCGCCGCGGCAGCCGCGGCCGCCAGCGGGACGGAAAACAAGCGCTCCATCTGTGCCGGTTTCATCCCGCCGAGGCTCCTTTCTGCTTCCGCATGCCCGACCACTGTTCGCAGACCACGATCGAATTGGCGGGGTTCGAAGGAAGATACTTCACCAGCACCGGGCCGGCGGGCTCCGGCGGCAGCAGGTGGCGCAGGGCCGATACGTCTTGAGCCGCGCTATACTCGGCGCCGCCTACCGAGTAGCTGTAATGCAGGACGTCTTGTTGCAGCTCCAGCGCCATGCCGCACACCATCCGGCCGCGGGCGTTCACTTCCAGCCGCCGCCGCCTCTCGCGCTCCGCCGGAGGTCTGCGTTTCAACAGGACAAGCTGCACGAGCGCAGCCATGCCGGAGACCGCCGCGACGGCGGCCAAGCTTGCCGGCGTCAAAATCGCGAGCGAGTGATCCATGGCCGCGGACCAAAACAGAAATCAAACTTCGCGTTTTCTGATCCTATCACCTTGGACCCCCGCCGGTCCACAGACGGGCGAAAAGTTCGGGGGCCATCCGGTACTAGTGGGCCGCCCCCGAGTAACCGCTAGCGTGTCCCGAGCGCCATGTCATTACGGCGACAGAGACGAGATTGCACGTGACCCCCACCCAACGAGGCGAATTGCAGGCCTAGCTGCGCAAGCGGAACTTGCCTGCCAGCGTGGCGCAGAGGATGCGCATCGTCCTGTTGCTGGACGAGGGTTGCAGCTACAACGAGATTTCGGGGCAACTCCACGCGCCCGCGTCCACGATCTCGCGTTGGAAACGCCGCTTCGGCCAGGAAGGCGGCCTCGGGCTGGGTACGGTGCACCCCGGCCAACCACCCACCAAACCCACTCCGGCGCTCCGTGGCCGTGTTCTGGAGCGGACCCGACAGGAACCGCCGGATGGCTCTACGCACTGGTCCCTGCGCAAGATGGCGGCGGTGATGAAGGTCAACAAGAACATCATCGCCCATATCTGGAAGGAGGCCGATCTGAAACCGCATGGCCTAGACGACTAACTGGCCTCCGACGATCCGCAGTTTGAGGAGAAGGCTGCGGCCATTATCGGCTTGTGCCTGAATCCGCCGGAGAACGCGGCGGTCTTCTGCGTGGAGGAGAAGAGCGTGATTCAGGCCTTGGATCGATTGGACCGGCGTCTGCCCTTGTCGCCCGGGCGGGCAGAGAAACATGGATTTGAGTATTGCCGCCACGGGACGCTGCCGCTGTATGCCGCCCTCAACCCGCGAACGGGAGAGGTGATCGGCCAGACTGCTGCGCGCCACACCAGCGAAGAGTTTGTCTCGTTCCTCGACGTGGTCGTCAGCACGCAACCGTCCGATCGGGAAATCCACGCCATACTCGACAACTTCTCCACCCACAAAACGAGCTTGGTCAAGGCCTATCTTCCCGAGCACCCGACTGTGACGCTGCACTTCACGCCGACCTACTCCTCCTGGCTCAACCAAGTGGAATGCTGGTTCTGCAAACTGCAGCGCGACGTGGTTGATCGCGGGATCTTCACTTCGGTGACCGACCTGCGGCGCAAGATCATGCGCTACGTCCGCTTGAATCAGAAGACGGCCAAGCCCTTTCAGTGGAAATACTCGGACGTACGCAAGAGAATTCCGGAGTGGTAGCGATGTCTCGGGAACAGCCCACTAGTCGGGGAGCCGTTTGGAAAGTTCGGCTTCTTCAATCCCGCCGGGCACGCCGCCGTCTACCTATCGCGTGTTTGCGCCGAACCGCCTACGCAGCTCCGGCGCCGCCCACCTGGAGAAACCGGAGTGCTGATCAGCTGGTACCGTGAAATCGGTGGCTATGAGTGGGTCGCCCTCCCACTGCTTTCCTACATGTACGCCGTGAGCGAGCCTGAGCAGGTGCGAGATCCGGTGGATTCTCTGGCTGTTGTCCTGCTCAGGGACAGCTACCGGAGGGCGCACTTGCAGCAGATCGCACCCGACGCCGCGGACGGGAAGGCGTCCAAGGGAAACTGGGCTCAAGTGGTGGGCGCAGCCTACGACCGAAGCCTGTGTGGTATCTTCCTGGAAACCACGCCGGACGACGATGATCGGCTGATCCAAAACCTCAACTCGCAGAACCACCGCAAGCGGTTCAATCTACTCTCTCGGAATTGCGCCGATTCCGCGCTGAGCATCATCGCCGATTTGGGCATTACCATGCCGAAGCATGCGGCCAAGTCGGTGGTTCGTTACAGCCACAAGCGACCTGAACTGGGCTCTCTCAGCGGGTACGTGCCGCAGCGGGCGGGTGCGGGGCGTGACGGAATCTCTGGTCCGATCGAAGAAGTAGGCGGTTCCGTTGGCCGTCTTACAGCCCTGGGTCGCCGTGGACGTCGCTGTTGCCTACGTTACCTCCGGACAGTTCAATCCCAGCCGGCTAGCGCACTTGGTGTGCGAGCTGGATGCGCTCGCCGCCTGTATGTCGGCTTTAGAGGACGCCGCCGCCCCACGAGGTTGAGGTCATCGGGAAATAGCTTGGCTTCTAGGTGCACCACGCGCCCAACCCGGGATCGGAGGAGCGAGATTGCGAGGGGGATAATGCCTGGGATTGGCTGCAGCGGTTGGGGCTCGACCCGCGAGATTACTTTCCTGACGAGCGCGGGTAGTTGGCGACCGGCTCCAGCTTGCGCGCCCGTATGCATGATCAGCCGATTCTCGGCCAATCGACCGCAGCGGTCCCGGATGGTGCTGAGATCCGGTCGGTGACCGTCGCTTTGGCAGTGCGGTCCCGCCGGCGGGCTGGGTGCTGGGTGGTGCGAAGGAATATCACTTGGTCAAGATAAGACGCGATCGTTCGGTGTGCCAGAGCACGGGCGTGAGGGACCTGAACTTGCGTGGGAGACCCAACCCAGGAACGTGCCGCAGATGGCTTCTCGAAGGGATGCTTGTTGTCTGCCGCAGTTCCTCGCCAAGAGGAGCAGCTTGAACAGTCGCTCTCATGAGAGTCTTCTCGGCATCATCTCCCACTAGGCTCGGCAGCCCAATGGTACTAGTACAATTCCCTCCCTGGAACGGCTTGACCGACCGCCCAGACATGCATACAATGTAGCCATTCCTTTCGGCCTTTTCGCATCTAAATCTCGAAAGAGGTCATCCCATGAAAGTGCGACATCTCGTGGTTGTCGCGGCGTTAGTTTCCTTTGCAGCGTCTGGCCTATCCGATGAGCCCAGGCGAACCGCTTCGAAGATGCCTTCTTGGTCCGGTCCCCACCAAGCAATACACAACACGCTCTCTTCTCGTCAGGCGCAGCAAGGACTCGACACTCAACGCCTAATCGCAGACTTCGCCAGACTTCCCCTCGGCTTTGAAGCCAACCAGGGGCAGGCGGACTCGCAAGTGAAGTTCCTGGCGCGAGGCCCCGGCTACACGCTTTTCTTGACGGCTACCGAAGCGGTCTTCAGGCTCCACAGCCCAGTAGGCAGTAGCTCTCGATTCCTCGCCAGCGGCGAACGTCACCGGCACAAAAACGGGGTCGTCCGGCTGAAGCTGACTGGAGCGAACCCCTCTCCGCAGATCACTGCCGCTGGCCAACTGCCCGGACGGGTCAATTACTTCCGTGGCAACGATCCGAACGCCTGGCATACCAGCATCCCCACTTATGCGAATATCCGCTACCGAAATGTATATCCCGGCGTGGACTTGGTGTATTACGGCAACCAGGGGCAGTTGGAGTACGATTTTGTGGTGCAGCCGGGGTCGAATCCGGAAGTCATTACCATCCGTTTTGATGGCCAACTGGAAGGCGATGCGCCCGTGGGGATTACAGGTGACGGGGAAATCTGGATGCGAACGGGCGCCGGAGACTTCCGCTTGCGCCCGCCCTTCGCATACCAGTCAGTGGAAGGGGTACAGAAGCCAGTCCCGGTGAGCTACAGATTCACGGGAAAGCGCGAGGTGGGCTTTGCCGTCGGTGGGTATGACCGTAGCCGTGAGCTGGTGATCGACCCTGTGCTTGTGTTCTCTACGTTTTTCGGCGGGTCCAGTGACGAGTTCGTTAGTGAAGCATTTTCTCATCGAAGGATGAGCCTGAAGAATAAGAGTTGAGTGTCCGCTGGGCTCCTTTCTGTTTTGGGTTGGATGAGTCCGTATCTCGCCGTAGCGGAGGCTGTGGGAATGTGGGAA
>Ga0101944_10004970_pt1 | contig 15713 bp, 11 predicted proteins | sample DewCreD2012metaG_FD_75245 | JGI IMG/M metagenome (GOLD analysis project Ga0101944, IMG submission 75245) | Hot spring sediment bacterial and archeal communities from British Columbia, Canada, to study Microbial Dark Matter (Phase II) - Dewar... ...
GGTAGCGGTGCGCGTCGGCGTAGGAAACGATCCGGAACTGGAGCATCTTGTCGGGGCTGTGGCCGATGCCCGGCACCACGTTGGCCGGCGAGAAGGCCGACTGCTCCACCTCGGCGAAGTAGTTTTCCGGGTTGCGGTTCAGTTCCAGGATTCCCACTTCCTGGAGTGGATAGTCGCCGTGCGGCCACACCTTGGTCAGATCGAAGGGGTTGTAGGGGGTCTTCTCAGCGTCGGCTTCCGGCATGATCTGGACCATCAGCCGCCACTTGGGAAACTCGCCCCGGGCGATGCTCTCGAAGAGATCGCGCTGGTGGCTTTCGCGGTCCTGCCCGATGATGCGGGCGGCTTCCTCCCCGGTAAGGTTCTGGATGCCCTGAAGCGTCTTGAAGTGGAACTTGACCCACACCCGCTGGTTCCGGGCGTTGAAGAAACTGTAGGTGTGGCTGCCGTAGCCGTTGAGATGCCGGTAGCTTCTGGGCAATCCGCGGTCGGAGAACAGGATGGTGATCTGATGCAGGCTCTCCGGCGAAAGCGACCAGAAGTCCCACATGGCGGTGTTGCTGCGCAGGTTGGTCTGGGGATCGCGCTTCTGGGTGTGAATGAAGTCGGGGAACTTGTAAGGATCGCGGATGAAGAAGACCGGCGTGTTGTTGCCGACCAGATCCCAGTTCCCCTCGCTGGTGTAGAACTTGACCGCGAAGCCCCGCACGTCGCGCTCGGCGTCGGCCGCGCCGCGCTCGCCGGCGACGGTGGAAAAGCGCAGAAAGCAAGGGGTCTGTTTGCCGGGGGCGGAGAAGATGCTCGCCCGCGTGTAGCGGCTGATGTCTTGCGTCACCGTGAACGTGCCGTAGGCCCCCGAACCTTTCGCGTGGACCACGCGCTCGGGAATGCGCTCGCGGTTGAAATGCGCGTGCTTCTCGAAAAGCTGCCAGTCCTCGGCCAGCAACGGGCCGCGCGGCCCGGCCGTGAGCGAATTTTGGTTGTCGGCGACGGGAATTCCGGCCGAAGTTGTCAGGCGGTTGTTACCGGACATGTGCGCTCCTTGTCAGCAGAATCAGAATGTACATAGTCTTATATTAGACTATGTCTAGTATTGGTCCCCAAAAAACTTCCCCGGCGGGGCGCTACGCCCGGCGGCGCCTCCTGCCCCGCATGACGACCTGGTATTCATGCACCTCGAACGACGTAAGAGAGGTTTGGCCCGTCACTTGAACCGCGTCCCACGGGACGTCGAAGATGGCGCCCGTTTCCCGGTCGATGAAATGGTGGTGCGGCGCCACGTGCGGATCGAAGACCACGATTCCTTCGCTTAGCACCTGGACTTTCACCAGTCCCTTGGCGGCGAACAGGTTCAAGGTGTTGTACACCGTCGCCCTCGATACCGTGGGATGGCGGCGTTTCACCCGCTCCCAAACCCGCTGCGCGGACGGGTGCGAACCGTCTCCGAGCACGCATTGCGCTACCGCGATGCGCTGCGGCGTCGGCTGTATGCCGTGCTCGCGCAGCAGCGAGAGGACCTTTTCCGTCACCACGAGTTTAGACTACGTCCAAATGAGGAGCATGTCAAGGGCTGGGCGGCCCCTTCCGGGGCGCGGCTTGACACCCGCCGGACGGGGGCGTACCCTTATTGAGCCTCGGATTGCAAGCGGTGAACCGGGGGATTCTCCGTCGTGGCCGGCGGACCGGAAGCGGGGGAGCCTGCCATGGCGGGCACTGGAGCTAGCCATGAGATCCGTCGCTCTCGCCATTCTCGTCTCGCCCGTCTTCGCGCAGGTTTATGAAGCCGGCGGATACCGTTTCAATCTTGCCCCTTACACCCGGGGCGACGTCTCCAATTTCACGGTGTTTGATGTCGAGGCGGCGCCGGATCCCGCGCGGGGCGCCTGCGTCGCCTCGCCCAGCTACTTCTTCGAGACCTGCAAGGCGGCCGGCACGGCCGACTTTCCGGAGCGGGAATCGGCTGGTGTGGTGCGCCCCGTCTACTCGCGATGGCGCGACGACAACTCGGACGGCAGCTTCTACTTGGTGGGGAAAGGAAGCGAGACGCCTCCGGAAAGCGGCCGCGGCCAAAGCGTGATCTATCGTTCGTTGGATCATTCGGTCTTTCGCATCCTCGACGACGTGCCCAGCCACGAGGCGCACGAGTTCCGCTGGGACTACTCCGGCAAGCACCCGCTGCGTATGTACCATGTCGACGACGCCTGCGGCTTCCACCGCTACGACGTCGCCCCCGACGGGCGTAGCGCCACCAACACTCTCCTTCACGACTTTGCGCGCGACTTCCCGGGTTGCGGGCGCATTCTCAACGACGTGGAGGGCGACTCCTCCGCCGATTCCCGCTACTGGGCTTTCATGGTTACCGGCCCGTACGGCGAAGCGGGCTGCGAAGAGGGCTCCCGGTTGAAAGCCGTCATCGTGTACGACCTCGCGGCGGACCGCATCGTGGGCACTCTCGACCGCAGCCGGTTCGCTGCCCTGGGTGGCCAGACCTCCCAGTGGGACGCGTGCGGCTTCCGTCCCAACATGGCCGATATCTCACCGCTGGGCACCGCCGTGGTGCTGCTCTGGAGCCGGAACGACCGCCTCGACCCCTTCGATGGCCCGCACGCCTATCCTCTCGATTTCAGCACTCCCGGCGTGCGCGTCTGCAACGACGAAACCCACAGCGGCTGGGCTTTTGATGAGGACGGCTCGGAGATGTTCGTTTGCCAGGTGGACAACGTCAACTGGCCAGGGCGCGAAGCGGATACGATCGCGGCGACGAACATCCGGACCGGCGAGACCCGGACCCTCTTTTACCATGCGGACGTAGGTTTCGAAACCGGCTGGCATTTCGGCCGGTTCTACAATTCCGATATCCGCGGTTGGGTTTATGTCTCCAGTTACAGCGAAACCGCCTCTTCCTCCAGTTTCCTCCGCGGCCATGCTTTCATGCTCGAGCTGAAGTCCTGGGAGAAACACCCGCGTATCTGGCGCATCGCCGACTTGCGCAACAATTACCGGGAGGAAGCCGAGGACGCCTACGAACGCGAGGCCTTTTCCCCGCTTTCCGGCGACGGCCAGACCATTCGCTGGGGCGCCGATTGGATCACCGATGCCGGCGGCTCCAACCCGCGGATCACCAGCACCGGCGTGGGCGGCATCACCTGCGCCAGCGCACCCACGTCGGCCAGCCGCTCGGCGACCACGCCGTCGAAGGGGGCCGTCACCACGGTGTCGGCCAGGCGCGTGCGCGCGATCTCGAGCCCCACCTGCGCCAGCTGCGCCTGGGCCCGGGCCGCCTGCGCCCCCGCCACCCCCTGCTGGTATCCGGTCCGCACCTCGTCGACCTGCGACTGCGCCACGACCCCGCTCTGCTGCAGCGCCTCCAGCCGCTGGAGCTGCGGCGTCACGGTATCGACCGTCGAGGCCGCCCCGGCCGCCGCCACCCGCGCCACCTGGAGCTGCGCCTCGACCTGCCGGATCGCATCCTCGTACGGCTGCGGATCGATCCGCAGCAGCACCTCGCCCTTCGCCACCGGGTCGCCCTTGTCCTTGGTGATCTCGATGATCGTCCCCGGCACCTTCGGAAAGACGACCAGCTTCTGGTTCGGCAGCACGTTCGCCGGGATCTCCAGCACCGGACGCTCGACCCACTCCGCCACCGCCACCGTCTCGACGCAGAGCGGCTCCACCGCCCCGGCCTCCGCCGGCGCCGCGGAAGAGGCCCCGGCGTCCTTCTGGCAGCCGGCCATCGAGGCCGATGCCGACACGAGCACGGCCCCCCAGACCATCGTCGTCCGGCATGCCCGGCGCAGGCTCATGCGTCCCTCCGCCGCAGCCCGTTCATCAACAGCCGGAAGAGCTGTTCCAGTCCCTCATCGATCCGACTCTCCCGGCCGTACAGCAGGAACGCATCGTACAACCCCGTCAGCGCCGCCATCGCCGCCACCGCCATCAGGTCCGGGTCGCCCGGCGCGAACTCCCCCGAACGCATCCCGTCCGCCAGGATCCCCCGCAGCACCCCCAGTTCCTCCTCCCGCCGCCGCACCAGACACTCCCGCACCAGCGGCATCACCGACTCCAGGAGTTCCTTCGTCACATCGCCGTAGGCCAGGAGCCGGTCCTTGATGTACTGGAATCGTCCCAGCCCGAACACCCGGAGCTTTCCCTCGGCCGTCGTCTCGCGGGCCAGCGCCTCCCGCAGCTCGCCAAGAAACCGCGCGTATTCCTGCTCGACGACCGCGGCGATCAACTCCTCCTTCGAATGGAAGTGGTACAGGACGGCGGCCTTCGAGACTCCGACGGCCTTGCCGATGTCCTCGAGAGTCGACTTTCGCAAGCCGAACCTGGTGATCGTCGATGCTGCGGCTTCAATGAGTTTTTCTTTTGTTACGACTGGTTGTCGTGCCATCGCGATTCCATTCCACATCACCGTCTGACCAACTTGTCAACTTGGTCAGTCGGTAGCATGAATCACCTTGGACGTCAAGGAGAGGAATCGCGAGCCGCGGTGCGCGGGCGATGCTGTCCGCGTCATCCCGATTGCGGCGGCATCCTGCCCGTGTCGGAACGGACCATGCCCCGGATGTGAGGGCCGGCCACGCGCGTCCTCGACGGCCGGCGACCGGCGCCGTCGTCCGAGCGAGGGTCTTGCGGAACGGCCCTACAGCGGCAGGAGCCGGTAGTCCTGCTCGAGGAACACCCGGCGACAGGCATCGACGACCTCGCCGTCGAACAGGCGGCCGCGTTCCCGCCGGAGTTCCTCGAGCACTTCGTCCAGGCCGAAGGCGGGTCGGTAGGGGCGGTGGGAGGCCATCGCCTCCACGACGTCGGCCACGGCGAGGATCCGGGCTTCGAGGAGGATCTGGTCGCCGCGCAGGCCGGACGGGTAGCCGCTGCCGTCGAGCCGTTCGTGGTGCTGGAGCACGATGTCGGCCAGCGGCCACGGGGAGTCGACCGGGCGCAGCACCTCGAATCCGATCCGCGGATGCAGTTGTACGAGGCCGTACTCGGTGGCGGTCAGGCGGCCCGGCTTGACGAGGATTTCGGTCGGCACCTTGAGCTTGCCGATGTCGTGGATGGAGCCCGCCGTGCGCACCGCATCGATCCGCTCGGCATCGAGGCGCAGGTCGACGGCGATGGCGCGGGCGAGGTCCGCCGCCCGGCGTTGGTGCCCGGCGGTGTAGGGGTCGCGCAGTTCGACCGCCCGGGAAATGGCGTCGATGGCTCCCTGCAGGGTGCGGCCGAGCCGTTCCAGCAGTTCGGCCTGTTGTCGGCCGGCGCGCTGTCGCACGAGGGTGCTCCACATGCCCTGCATGAAGAGTTGCAGTTGCCGCACGTCCGACGGGTCGTAGGGCGCGTCCTTGTTGCCGACGCCGGCCACCGCGACGATGCGCTCGCCGTCCATCACCGGCACGCTGAGGTGCCGCAGGATCGGGAAGTGCCCTTCCGGCAGTCCCCGTTTCCCGGGCAGCGCCGGATAGTCGTTGTGCACGACGGGCCGTCGCTGGCGGACGCAGTCGGCCCAGACGCCGGCCTCGGTCAGGGGATAGTGCGGGAGTTTCTGGGCGGTGCACGCCGCGTGGACATCCTTCGACCAGGTGAACAGTTCCAGGTGGACCTGGTCGTCCTGGACGAAGTGCAGGTATCCGACGCGGCTGCGGGTGAGGCGGACGGCCTCCTCGAGCGCGAACTCGATGAACTGCTGTTCGGGCTCGTCCTGGCGGCGCGTCAGTTCGAGCAGCGCCGCCAGGCGCTCCTCGCCGAGCCGCAGGGCGTCCTCGTCCCGGCGCCGCTCGGTGACGTCGTCGCCGGCGGCGAGCACGCCGCGGACGGCGCCGTCGTCGCCGCGCAGCAACGTGTTCCTCCAGACGATCCAGCGTTCGCCTCCGTCCGCCCTCCGCACCGGGTTCTCGTGGATGCGCACCAACTCCAGTTCCCCCGCCACGACGCGTTGGAACACGCCGCGGACCGTGCGCCGCCAGGTCGCCGGCAGGCAGGTTTCGAACCAATCCCGCCCGACCAAATCGGTCGCCGTCCAACCCAGGACCTCGCAGGCGACGTGGTTGACGAACGCGACCCGCCCGTCGGTGTCCAGCCCGACCAGCAGCTGGTTCGACGTCTCCAGCAGCGCCCGCTCGAGACCCAGATCGGACGGAGGTCGGATCGAACTCATCGCTCGCACCCGCCCGGCGGACGTCGCCGCCGCACGGCCCCGGCAGGTTTTCCCGGCTCGCGGGTCGTCATGCCTTCGTTCCCCGCACCGTACGCGGGTCTTCGCCGTCCGGATCTCCGTCCTCGGACGGCCCGCGCCGGCACCACACCCGATCCACGTTCCCAAGAGTGGAACGTGCGGGGAATGCCGTCAAGCCGAAACTTCCATCGGCCAACCGCGGGCGCTTCGACGAACGGCCCGGAACCGGGTATGCTGCGTCGCCGAGGGAGGTGCAGGCCATGCGGATCCTCCGAACCCTGCTCGTCGCGGCGGCGCTCGTGCCGGTCGTTTCCGGTTGCGCCGCCGACGACTCCGGCTTCGATCCCGACGCCGACGCGCGCGAGGACTTCGCCGCCGACCGTCCCGGAGAGACGTCTGCGGACGCCGACACGGACGTGCCGGTCGAGTCGTTGGTCGATGTCCCGCGCCCCGACGTCCCGCCCGACGACCTGCCGCCGTTCGGCAACCCCAACCCGGAGGCGACGTGTCCGGTGCCGGCGGAGGCGCAGCCGGCCGACGTCTCGCGCCCGCGAACCGTGGTCGGCACCGGCACGCCGGAGAGCTGCACTTCGGACGCCTTCGTCGAGGCGGTGGCGTTGGGCGGGGTCATCACCTTCGACTGCGGCCCCGACCCGGTGACGATCACGCTCGACCGGACGGCCAAGATCTTCAACGACACCGGCCCCGAGATCGTCATCGACGGCGGCGGTCTCGTCACGCTCAGCGGCGGCGGCCGGCACCGGATCCTGTACATGAACACCTGCGACGAGGCGCAGCACTGGACGACGCCGCACTGCCAGAACCAGGACCATCCGCGGCTGACGGTGCAGAACCTGACATTCATCGATGGCGATTCGCGGGGCGAGACCGAGTACGACGGGGGCGGGGCGATCTGGGTGCGCGGCGGGCGGTTCAAGATCGTCAACTGCCGGTTCTTCCGCAACGTCTGCGCCGACGTCGGGCCCGACGTGGGCGGGGCGGCGGTGCGCGTGTTCAGCCAGTACGAGGGGTTGCCGGTGTACGTGGTGAACTCGACGTTCGGCGGCCGCGACGGCCTCGGCGGCGTCTGCGCCAATGGCGGCGGCATCAGCAGCATCGGCGTGTCCTGGACGATTCTCAACTCGTTGTTCTCGTACAATCACGCGATCGGGAACGGGGGGAATCCCGCCGAGCCCGGCACGCCGGGCGGGGGCAGCGGCGGCGCGATCTACAACGACGGCAACACGATGACCCTCCGGCTGTGCGGCACCCGGATCGAGCACAACCAGGTCAACGCCTACGGTAGCGCGATCTTCTTCGTCAGCAACGACCATTCCGGCAACATCGTGATCGACCGCAGCGTGATCACGAACAACATCGGCGGTTCCTGGTACCCGACCTACCCGCAGATCTCCTGCCACTCCGACACGCCGATCACCGTCACGGACTCGACGATCGAATAGCGGGCGTGGCCTACGGCCCGAGCCGCACCGAGACCCGGTCCGGGTGGCGGGTCCCGGGGAGGAAGATCTCGGCGGCGCGCAGGCCGCGGGCGTCGAGCGCCGCGACCGACTCGGCCAGGCGCTTGAGCTTCGGGCGGTAGGGCCCCGGCCCGAGATGCACGACGAGGCCGTCGCCGGCGAGCAGGTCGAAGCCGCCGCGCACGGACCGGTGCAGTTCGGCCGGCGTGCGGCCGCCGGGCAGCCCCGCCTCGTCCAGCAGCCGCAGCAGTTCCACCGCCGCCGTCAGCTCCTCCCGCAGGCCGACGGGATCGGTGCGGAGACGGCCCAGGTCGAAGCCGGTGAGCACGGGGAGGTCCGGCGCCGCGGCGACGGTCGTCGGGCCGATCACCGTGCCGTCCTCGGCCAGCAGTTGCAGCATGCCGTCGCCCGCCAGCACCGCCGCCGGCACCCGCTCGGCGATGCGCACGACGACGGTCGCCGGCATCCGCTTCTCGACCTCGGCGCGTTGGATCCGCGGGTCGAGCAGCAGGCGGCGGCGCGCCTCGCGGATGTCCACGTCGAAGATGCTCGAGCCCGGCGCCAACCCGGCGAGCGCCAGCACGTCCCGCTCGCCCAGACGCCGGCAGCCGACGACCTCGACCCGTTCCACGCGGAAGCCGGACGACTTGTCCAGGTATGCCGCGGCCTCGCCGGCGGCGTAGTAGACGGCGCCGAGCGCCGCGGCGCCGAAGGCCGTCGGCGCGAGGACGGCGAGCGCGATCGACAGCGCGCGGCGCAGCGAGGAGCGGCGGGGGCGCGGGACCGCCCCGCCCGCGCCGGGCGGGGGACTCGTCCGGGCGTTGGTCCGTCGTGCCGTCCGATTTCGTTCCGGCCCGAACATCGTCCGCCCGGCCCCCTACCCTTTCCGCCGCAGCGAGCGGCGCCGGCGTTCGGCGCCGCCGGGACCGCGGGTCGTCTCGGTCGAGAACGGCGCCCGCCGCTCGACCCCCTCGCTCCCCCCGCGCAGGCGGAGCAACTCCCGGCCGACCCAGGCGACGTCGCCGGCGCCGAGGGTCAGCACCATGTCGCCCTCGCGGACCCACTCGCGCAGGTGCTCGACGGCGGCGGCGAGGTCCGGGACGAAGGTGACGTCGCGGTGGCCGTGCTGGCGGATGGCCTGGGCGAGCTTGGCGGCGGAGACGCCCGGCAGCGGGTCCTCGCCGGCGGCGTAGATCTCGGTCACCAGCAGGTGATCGGCGCGGTTGAACGCGCGCGCGAACTCGTCGAACAGCCGCGCCACCCGCGTGTAGCGGTGCGGCTGGAACACGGCGGCGATCCGCCGGGGCCGGCAGCCGTAGGCCGCCTCGAGCGTGGCCATGATTTCCGTCGGGTGGTGGCCATAGTCGTCGATCACGGTCACGCCGCCCGCCGTGCCGGCCACGGTGAAGCGGCGCTGCACACCCCGGAACGACGCCAGCGCCTCGGCGGCCTGCACCGGCAGGACGCCCATCTCGTCGGCCACGGCCAGCGCCGCCAGCGCGTTGAGCACGTTGTGGAGGCCGGGCATCCGCACCGCGATCTCGCCGCGCTCGGTGCCGCGCACGAGCAGCGTGAAGGTGCTGCCCCAGCCGTCGAGGACGGGGCGGACGTCGAGCGCCCGGTAGTCGGCCTGGGCCGCCAGACCGTAGGTGACGAACCGCTTGGTGAGCTCGGGGATCAGGCCCTGCACCACCGGGTGGTCCAGGCACAGCACGGTCAGCCCGTAGAACGGCACGCCGTTGGCGAACTGCAGGAACGCGGCGCGCAGTTTCGCGAAATCGCCGTAGTGTTCGAGGTGTTCGGGATCGATGTTGGTCACCACGGCGATCCGCGGCGACAGGCGCAGGAACGACCCGTCGCTCTCGTCGGACTCGACGACGATCCAGTCGCCGCGGCCGAGCTTGGCGTTGGAGCCGAGGGCGTTGAGGCGCCCGCCGATGACGACGGTCGGGTCGAGCCCCGCGTGGGCCGCGATCGTGGCGATCAGCGAGGTGGTGGTGGTCTTGCCGTGGGTGCCGCCGACGGCGACCCCCTCGCGCAACCGCATCAGCTCGGCCAGCATCTCGGCCCGCGGGATCACCGGGATCCCCCGCCGGCGCGCCTCGATCACCTCCGGGTTCCCGGGACGGACCGCGGACGAGACGACCACCACGTCCGTCCCCGGCGGCACGTGTTCGGCGGCGTGCGCCCCGGCGGCGATGCGCACGCCGAGCTTCTCCAGCCGGGCGGTGTTGTCGTTCGCCTTGAGGTCGGAGCCGCTGACGCGGTAGCCGAGGTTCGCCAGGATCTCGGCGATCCCGGACATGCCGATCCCGCCGATCCCCACGAAGTGCAAGCGATGATGCGTATGCCGGATCATCTCCTCACCGTCCGTCCTCCTCCGCCGGCGCCGTGCCGGCGTGGCGGCTGATGTTGAGCAGAATGCCCGCCGAGGCCATGTGCACCAGCAGGCTCGAACCGCCGTAGCTCACGAACGGCAGCGCCAGCCCCTTGGTCGGCAGCGCCCCCATCGCGACGCCGACGTTGACGATCGCCTGCAGTCCGATCAGCGTCGTCAGCCCGAACGCGAGGAAGGCGCCGAAGGTGTCCCGGCAGCGCCGGGCGATCGCGTAGCCGCGCGCCAGCAGCAGGCCGAAGGCGGCGAGCAGCGCCAGCACGCCGACCAGGCCCAGCTCCTCGCCGATGATCGACGAGATGAAGTCGTTGTGCGCGTCGGGCAGGAACAGCAGCTTCTGCCGCCCCTCGCCGATCCCCTGCCCCAGCACCCCGCCCGCCCCGAAGCCGATCTGCGACTCGACGAGCTGGTAGCCGGTCCGGAGCCGGTCCTTCCACGGGTCGAGGAAGCTGAGGATGCGCGCCGAACGGTAGGCCGACCCGGCGATCACCTGGTAGACCACCGGCACCGCCACGAACAGCGACCCGATCAGGTACGAGATCCGCGCCCCGGCGACGAACAGGATCGCGAAGGTCATGAACGCGATGATCATCGCCGAGCCGAAGTCCGGCTGCAGCAGGCACAGAAACGCCGTCAGGCCCGCCAGCAGCATGTGCGGCACGAACCCCACCGAGAACGACCGCACCAGGTCGCGCTTCTTGGCCACCGAGTAGCACAGCCAGATCACGACCGCGATCTTCGCCAGCTCGGACGGCTCGAGGTTCACCGGCCCGAGATCGATCCAGCGGGTGGCGCCGCGGATCGTGGTGCCCGCGCCGCCGACCACGGCGATCAGCCCCAGCAGCCCCAGGGCGAGGATCGGGTAAGTGAGCGTGCGGTAGAGGCGGAACGGCACGTACGACACCGCGATCATCGTCGCCACGCCCAACCCCGCGAACAGCACCTGCCGCGACAGGAAGTAGGTGCTCGAACCGAACTGCCGCAACGCCTGCACGTGGCTCGCGCTGTAGATCATCACCAGCCCGAAGGCGACGAGGCACAGCACCGTGGCGGCGAGCACCCGGTCGAAGTCGCCGGCGGGCGGCGCCGTTTCCGCGAGCGGCCGCGCCATCGCCGGCGCCGGGCCGTCCGGCCCGAGGCTCCCGTACGAGCGGCGCGCCTCAACGGCCACCGTCGCCCTCCTCCCCCGCCTCGCGCGCCAGCTCCCGCACCGCCTCGGCGAAACGTTTTCCCCGCTCCACGTAGTCGCGGAACATGTCCCAGCTCGAGCACGCGGGCGCCAGCAGCACCGCCTGGCCCGGCGCCGCCGCGGCCGCCGCGCGTCGCACCGCCTCCTCCAGCGTCTCGGCCTCCTCGCACGGCACCAGGTCCCCCAACTCGGCCCGCATCGCCCGCCGCGCCTCGCCGATCAGCACGATCCGGACGATCTTCCGCCGGATCGCTTCCCGCAGCGGCGCGTACGAGCCGCCCTTCTCGCGGCCGCCGGCGATGAGCACGCCGGGACGGTCCAGGCCTTCGATCGCCCGCAGCGCCGCGCCGACGTTGGTCGCCTTCGAATCGTCGTAGAACTCCACCCCCCGCACCTCGCCCACGAGCTGCATCCGGTGGGGCAGGCCGGTGAAGGCTTCGAGCGTTTCCGCCATCGCCGCCGGCGGCGTGCCGAGCAGGCGGGCGGCGAGGAGGGCGGCCAGCGCGTTGTCCAGGTTGTGCGCGCCGCGGATCCGCAACCGCGATCGCGGCAGCCGCAGCTCGTCCGTCCCCGGCGCCCGGACCACCAGCTCCTCTCCATCGAGAAACGCCTCCGTCCCGGGCGCCCCGAACCGCAGCACCCGCGCCCGCCCCCCCCCCGCCAGCCGCTCGCACAGCGCGTCGCCGGCCCGCACGACGGCGAAGTCCTCCGGCGTCTGGTTCAGGAACACACGACCCTTGACCGCCGCGTACGCCTCGAGCGATCCGTGCCGGTCGAGGTGGTCGTCGGTGACGTTGAGCAGCAGGGCGACGCGCGCGTGCAGCGACGAGGTCCGTTCGAGCTGGAAGCTCGAGAGCTCGGCGACGACGAGCCCTTCCGGCGCATCGGCCGGGCCGTCGACCGCGTCGGCGAGCGGGGTGCCGAGGTTGGCGCCGGCGAACACGGGGCGTCCGCCGCGGCGGGCCATCTCGCCGATCAGGGTGGTGACGGTCGATTTCCCGTTCGTGCCCGTGACCGCCGCGACGGGGGCCCGCAGCCACCACAGGCCGACCTCGACCTCCGATACGACCCGCACGCCGGCCCGCTCCGCCTCGACCACCTCCGGCAGTTCCGGGATGCCCGGACTGATCACGATGCAGTCCGCCCCGCGCAGTTCCTCGACCGGGTGCGGCCCCAGGATCACGCGCACGCCGGCCCGCTCGAGCTCCTCGATTCCCGGCGGAAGTTGGTGGCGCGGCTTGAGGTCGAGGCCCGTGACGCGGGCGCCGCGGCGGGCCAGCAGGCGCGCGACGCCGATCCCGGTGCGGGCGAGGCCGAGCACCGCGAAACGCCGGCCCGCGACGTCCCGCGTTCCCCCCGCTCCCTCGAATCCGCCGCCCCTCGCCGCCCCGTCCATCCCGAGTCTCCCTAGCGCAGCTTGTACGAACCGAGCCCGACCAGGGCCAGCATGATCGCGATGATCCAGAACCGCACGATGATCTTCGGCTCCGCCCACCCCTTGAGCTCGAAGTGGTGGTGGATCGGCGCCATCTGGAACACCCGCTTCCCCGTCAGCTTGAACGAAACCACCTGCGTGATGACCGACAGCGTCTCCATGAAGAACACGCCGCAGATCACGACCGACAGAAGCTCGTTCTTGGTCAGCACGGCAAGCAGTCCGAGGGCGGCGCCGAGCGACAGGGAGCCCACGTCGCCCATGAAGACCTGCGCCGGGAAGGTGTTGTACCAGAGGAACCCCACCCCCGCCCCGACCAGCGCCGCACAGAAGATCGTCAGCTCCCCCGCCGCCTCGATCTTCGGAATGTCGAGGTACTGCTGGACGGTGAGGACGCGGAGCACCTTCCCTTCGAGGGCCAGCTTGAGGGTGGTGCCGGCGAGGTACGTCATCACGAGGTAGGTCGAGCCGGCGATCATCACCGGGCCGATCGCCAGTCCGTCCAGCCCGTCCGTGAGGTTCACGGCGTTGGACGTCCCGACGATCACGAACGCGGCGAACACGACGTAGGCCCACCACGGGATCACCAGCCCGTACCCCGACCACTTGGCGAACGGAAACGCCACCGTGTCGCGCAGCGCCAGCCAGTCCGGATGGAAGCCGTTCCAGCGGAACAGGAACCAGCCCGCGCCCAGCGCCACCAGCCACTGGAGCCCGAACTTGTGCCACCCCCGCAGTCCCCGGGAGCTCTTGCGCAGCAGCTTCAGCGAATCGTCGAGGAACCCGATCGCGCCGAACCCCGTCGTCACCCCCAGGATCGCCCAGACGAAGGCGTTTCCCAGGTCCGCCCACAGGAAGGTCGGGATCACCATCCCGATCAGCAGCAGCGACCCGCCCATCGTCGGGGTGCCCGCCTTGCTGAAATGCGACTTCGGACCGTCGTCCCGGATCACCTGGCCGATCTGCCGCCGCTGCAGCTTCTCGATGAACCACGGATAGATCGCGAACGACAGGAACAGCGACGTCAACAGCGCCGCGATCGCGCGGAACGGGATGTACCGCAGGACGTTGAGCCACGACAGCCAGTCGGCCTCGAGCCGCAGCGGATAGAGCCACTCATACAGCATCGCCCGCGCCTCGCAGGATCCCCTCCACCACCCGCTCCATCCGCATGCCCCGCGAGCCCTTCACCAGCACCCGGTCGCCCGACCGCACCAGCCGCCCCAACTCCGGAAGCAACGCCTCGACTTCCGCGAACGTCGTCACCTCCGTCAGACCCGCCGTCCTCGCCCCCTCCGCCGTCCGCTCGGCGCTCGGGCCGACGCACACCAGCAACCCCAGGCCCGAACGTGCGGCCGCGACGCCGACTTCCCGGTGCAACGCCCCGGCCGCCTCTCCCAATTCCAACATTTCCCCGAGGATCGCAACTTTTCGGCCCGTCCCCGGCACCTCGTCCAGTGTCGCCAGCGCCGCTTGCATCGAACCCGGATTCGCGTTGTACGTGTCATCCAGCAGCGTAACCCCATGGGATGAAGTCATGATTTCTCCGCGATGCCGCCCGGCGGACAGACCCGAGAGCCCCGTCTCGACCGCCTCCACCGGCGCTCCGACCGACCAGGCGGCACCCGCCGCCAGGCCCGCGTCGAGCAGGATGTGGCGACCGAGCAGCGGGATTCTCGGTCGCGCCCGCCGGCCATCGGGGAAGAGGATCGAGAACGGCCCGTCGTCCCGCCCCTGCGGCGGCAGCTCGAGCCGCACGTCGGCCGCCGGGCCGAGCCCCACGCCGAGGCGCCGGGCGCGGCCGGTCGGAATCGCGGCCACCCGTTCGTCCTCCAGGTTCACCACCGCGACGGCGTCCGGACGGTCCAGAGCCGCGAAAAGTTCGCCCTTGGCGCGCGCCACCCCTTCCAACGTCCCCAGTCCCTCGAGGTGCGCGGCGGCGACGCAGGTGATCAGGGCGACGTCCGGCTCGGCGACCGACGCCAGGGCAGCGATCTCTCCCGGGTGGTTGCACCCCATCTCGACCACGGCGAAGCGGTGTTCGGGCCGCAGGCCGAGCAGGGTCAGCGGCACGCCGATCTGGTTGTTGAGGTTGCCCTCGGTGGCCAGCGCCGGCGCGACCCGCCGCAGGATCGCGGCGATCATCTCCTTCGTGGTCGTCTTCCCGCAACTCCCGGTGAGGCCGATGACACGGGCGGCCGTGCGACGCCGGTGGGCGCGGGCGATGTCCGCCAGCGCCCGTACGGTGTCCGTCACGGCCACGGCGGGCAGGCCGGCCAGTTGTTGCGGGTCGAACCGGCCGTCCTCGACCAGCGCCGCCGCCGCGCCGGCGGCGGCCACCGCGCCGAGAAACTCGTGCCCGTCGAAACGCTCGCCGCGGATCGCGACGTACATCGCGCCGCGCACGTCCTCCCGCGAGTCCTTCGCGAACCGGTCGAAGGAGCGCGCCGGGTCGCCGATCACCCTGCCCTGACAGGCCCGCGCGACCCATGCGAGTTCGAAGAGTCCGTGCGTCACGCTGCCGCCCTCCCGCCTCCGCCCGCGGCAGCCGAGCATACCGGAGGTGGCGCGGCGCGCAAAGAATCCCGCCGGCGGAGTCGCGCGTGAAGCCGCCACGGACACCCCCGGGCCGCCTGCCCCGAAAACCGCCCGGCGCCCGCGCAGCCCCGCGTGCCATCGCTCCGGCCGTGGAGGCAGAACGCGCCGCTGCTTCCCCGGAAACCGAACCGGCGCCGGATTTCCTGGGTCGAATGTCCACGGCTTCGAGGGCGGCACGACCGTCGCTGAGGAACAGCGTCCGCCCGCGCACCGCCGTGTCCTCGACCTGTCGCGACGCCGTGTAGCTGCCGGCCAGGACCGCCGGTCGGTCGGCATCCAGGCCGTAGATCCAGACCGTTCGACCCGAATCGGCGACCAGCAGGTGATTGCCGCCGATGGAAACGTCGACGACCCGCGGCAAGCACCGACCACCGCCGGACGCGGTCCGGTCGTGCTGCGGCGGAGAAAGGCCCGGCGGGACGAGCTGCGCGGTCCAGGCC
>Ga0101944_10004972_pt1 | contig 15709 bp, 12 predicted proteins | sample DewCreD2012metaG_FD_75245 | JGI IMG/M metagenome (GOLD analysis project Ga0101944, IMG submission 75245) | Hot spring sediment bacterial and archeal communities from British Columbia, Canada, to study Microbial Dark Matter (Phase II) - Dewar... ...
GATGAGCCTACGAATCACCTTGATATGCGCTCGGTGAATGTACTTACTTCGGTTTTGAAAAGTTATGAAGGCTCGCTGGTGGTTGTTTCCCACGACCGTTATTTTTTCTCGGCCATTGCCAATAAAATCTGGTACATTGAAGACGGAAAACTGAAAGAGCATCCGGGCAATTACGAATCGTATGAATATTTTCTGGAAGCAAGAAAAAAAGAAAATAAGAAGTAAAAAAGGAGATGAAAAAAATGGAAAATATTTTACCCAGGATGATCTGGAATGGCTTGAAATATTTGCCAACCAGGCCGCCTTGGCCATACAAAATGCCCGCAGTTTTGAAAAAGCCCAGGAAGAAATACATTTTTTACAGGATCAGATTCAGACCGATAAGGGGTATCATACCCTTGTGGCCTCAAGTCCGGTAATTCTGGAAAAACTTGAAATTATCGATCGGGTTGCGAAAACTGATTCTTCTGTACTTATTTTGGGTGAAAGCGGGGTAGGGAAAGAACTCTTTGCTGAGCAGATCCATTTAAAAAGCAATAGAAATCAGAGCCCCTTCGTACGGGTTAATTGTGCGGCTCTGCCTGAAGGCCTTTTGGAAAGTGAACTCTTTGGACATGTTAAGGGTGCATTTACCGATGCAGTGCAAAATCGCCGAGGCCGATTTGAAATGGCCGATGGGGGAACCATTTTCCTTGATGAAATTGGCGATCTCCCCCTGAAGTTGCAGGCAAAACTGCTCCGGGTTATACAGCAAAAATCCTTTGAAAAGGTTGGATCTGACACAACCATAAAAGTAGATGTTCGTATCCTTGCCGCAACCAACCGGGATATAGAGGCTTTAGTAGAAAAGGGTGAATTCAGAAGCGATCTCTATTATCGGCTTAATGTTTTGCCCATATATATTCCGCCTCTCAGACAGCGACCGGAAGATATCCCTGAATTGGCAAACTTTTTTCTTAAAAAATTCAGCAGGGAAACAAAAAAACAATTCGATGGTTTTTCCGATGAAGCGATGGAAATTATGCTCTCCTACAGTTGGCCAGGGAATGTGCGGGAACTTGAGAATTGTATAGAACGGGCCTGTGTCATCAGCAAGGATCGGTGGATTAAGGCAGAGGACCTCTTGTTGCGCAATATGCAACATAGTCCAGCCATGTCTGAACAGCGAAATTTAAAAAATGCCCTCACGGTCTTTAAAAAACATTACATTAAAAAGGTTCTGGAAGAAAACAACTGGAACCAGACTGAGGCTGCAAAAGCCCTTGATATTCAACGGACGTATCTGTCCAGACTGCTTAAAGAACTTGATATTGTAAATCCTAAGGAGTAGAACATCATGGAAAAAGCATCTGAAAAACAGGAAGCCATCGGCTTTTCTGCCAAAGTGGTTAATTTTATTCAGAGAAATCGGGTATTACTTCTCGGAATACTCGGCGGTATTGTTGTGGCAATTATTGCATTGGTCGTTGCAATTACTATCATCGATGCAACAAAAGTTCAGGCTATAGAACAGGTGGAATCTTTTTCAGAGCGATATGACAAGATCCGTTTTGAGACTGATGAAGCAAAAAAAGATAAAGAACTATCTGTGTTAGTTGATGAATTAAAATCCTTTGCATCATCCCATTCTGCCTATGCAGGAGCTCGGGCTCTTAATATTTTAGCCGGTATTTATGCTGACAAAAAGGACTGGTCCGAAGCTGAAAAAGCCTGGGCTGAAATAGCTACTAAGCTTCCCAAGAGCTATCTTGCACCGGTTGCATTATATAATGCGGCTACCGCTGCAGAAGAGCGGGGGGATTTTGTAAAAGCTATTGAACTCTATACAAAAGCGGTAGATACCTATGGCGACGAATTTCCCCTTGCACCCCGTGCTTATTTTGCCATTGGACGCCTGCAGGAAACCCAGAAAAATACTGCCGCAGCAATTTCTGCCTATCAAAAATTGGTAGAAAAATGGCCCACTGACAGTTGGACAAAACTTGCCCAGAGCCGTATACTTTTTATAACCGCTAATCAAAAGTGAGGTGAATATGGCGAGAAAACGAGCAAAAATATTTGAAACCAAATATTTTGGGTTAATCATCGGTTTGTTTGTATTTCTCGCCATTTTACTGCTTGATACAGGCACATCAATTTTTACCAATTTAAACACAAAGGCAACGGATTTACAGTTTTTTCTGAAAGGACTGGTTACTGCAACCAGTGTTCAGGAAGGGGTAACGGTAACCGAAAAAAATCCCAAAATATCCGATGATATTATTATTGTTGGTATAGATTCCCGAAGTCTTGCCAAATTTGGAAAATGGCCCTTTCCACGCTCAACCCATGCGAGCATGATCGATTCTTTTGCCCGAATAAAAGATCAGACATCGCGGGAATCTTCTATTTTTCTAGATGTTTTTTTTATTGAAAGCGACCGAAAAGCTTCAGAGGATGCCCGACTCATATCCAGTATTGAACAGGCTCAAACGGTATACCTGGAGACCCTGCTTGATGTGGGTATATCCGACTATGGAAGCCATGAGATGATGCTTAAACGGCAGGCGGTGCTATTTGATAAATTTTCCGGCTTTAAACACGTTCTAGGGCCCTGGCAAGAAATGAGGGATTTTAGGAGTGTGCAGGCTCCGCTCATTCCCTATGCAAAGGTTATTGCTGGATACGGACATGCTAATTACGTTCAGGATGTGGATCAGATTTATCGTCGCCAGGCGCTTATTGCTAAATTAAGTACCGAATTAGAACAGATACCCTTTGATACATTACAGATTGGATATACGGTAGATGCATCCCAATATGAACGGCTAGTGTGGTATGATAGCAAAGGAAATGTTCATAATATAAAAACACCTTTAACGCAGGATGCTTTATCCAAACTTGCAAAAGATTTGCAAACATCTTCGCCGCCGGTCATAATTGATAAAGACGGGGATGGAAATCCAGATGAACAATATTTTATTGTTAGAAAAGTAAAGGACTATTTTGTACCAGCTATAACTTTAAGTCTTGCCTGCAATTACTTTGGAGTAGATCCTTCACAGCTTACTATAGAAATCGGAAAACATATTATCATTCCTAATCCAACCATGAAGGATACTAAAACAGGTGGCAGGATTCCCTACAGTATTCCTGTCGGCAGAGATGAATATGATAAAGATGGAAACCTGGTAAAAGCTGCTCCCAGAAAAGTCCTCTCTGAAATAAAAATTCCTATCAATGAAAATGGGGAAATGGTAATCAATTACATGGGGTATCGATCATCAGCCGCATTGGATGGTTACAGAACCTTTCCGGTCCGATCCTACGCAAGTTATGCAGAACGAGCCCCAGGGCCTAATCCCGAAACTTGGCCAAAAACAAAGGCCGTTGAAAATAAAATCCTGATGGTCGGTCCCGTTGCAGATGGTATCGCTCAGGATGAAAAACCCACACCCTATGGACTTATGTATGGTATCGAAATTCATGCTAATGCTTTAAATACCATATTGATGAATAACTTCCTCATTCCAGCGCCAAAATGGATTGAATATGTAATCTTATTGGTATTCATCCTTCTTATATGTTTTTATACATCACGATATTCTACCTTGTGGGGTTTTGTATCTGTTTTAATTGGACTTATTATACTATTCCTTGGAATTTCCATAGTTTTTGAAAGAAATAATCTGGTTATTGATTTTCCTAAACCCGCCATTGCGATGTTGCTCTCCTTTGTTGCGGTTGTATCTTATAGGGCTATGACTGAAGAGCGGGATAAAAAAATGATTCGTACTACCTTTGGCAAATATGTAAGCCCCAAGGTAGTTGACCAAATTTTGGAAAACCCACCAGAACTTGGCGGTGTAGACAAGGAATTGACGGTTCTCTTTTCAGACATTCGAGGCTTTACAACCTTATCTGAAAATATGACTCCCCAGGAATTGGTGAATCATTTAAATGTGTATTTAACAGCTATGACTGACCTTATTCTTGAGTATGGCGGGACCCTGGATAAATATGTGGGTGATGAAATTATGTGCTTCTGGGGAGCTCCAATACCCCAGGAAGATCATGCCATACTGGCTTGTAAATGCGCCCTGCGGCAAATGGAAAAATTGAGAGAACTGAATGAACAGTGGCCGGAAAACCGGCGTATTAATATTGGTATAGGCCTTAACTCAGGCATCATGACCGTAGGCAATATGGGATCCCCTGGCCGGATGAATTACACCCTTATGGGAGATAATGTGAATCTGGGAGCCCGGCTTGAAGGTACCAATAAACAATATGGTACGGGAATCATAATCAGTGAGTTTACCTATGGACTTGTGAAGGATCATTTTATAGTCCGTGAACTGGATAACATTAGGGTAAAAGGAAAGAATAAGCCCGTTCTTATTTATGAGCTTGTCGATGCGGTAGACTCATTAGCTCCTCCGGCTCTGGAAACCGGAAAAAAGAAGCGGGGTAGGGGATAGCCGACTCGTTATGAAGGAAAGACTTTTAAGATTTTTTCCCAAGTTTCTTATTTATGTAACTGTGGTTGTTTTTAGTTCTTGCGGCATAGAAAACTATATCTATCTGGCACCGGTTTCTCCACCAAATCAAACGTCTCAAGATGAAATACCTGTTATACTGCCAAATGGAGATCAGCCGGATATTTTTTTTTCAGGTTACTCAATATATTATAAAATTTACACGAGTACGACTCAACCACCAACTACGGTTATTACGAGTTCAAACTTTAAAGATATAAATGAAACTATGGCATCCGATTATTCTAAAATCGCGCCATACCTGTCGGCAGATGCAGTGTATTCAATAAATATGGATGCATTTTTCAGCGGACTTAATTATTATCCTTTGAACATTAAAGATGGTACTATTGTCAGTTTATTAAATGGTACAAATAGTTTTTTCAGCCTTCAGAAAACAAATGAATTTGTAATCAACATTAACTCAGCTAGTTACCCTTTGGTTCGAAGCGTACCTAACAGACCTCCTTTTGTTTATAGTTCTGAAATTGCTGGTAACGATGTTAATCTTATAGATAGTCATACATCTGCCTATGCGTTGTTTTTTATTTTTGCCTTTGGTGTAGATGAATATGGGGCTTCTATATTCAGCAGGCCTACCATGCTTGGGGTATTGCAGTTACCCAACCAACAGTAATAGTAAAAGAGAATATTTTTTATAAAATAAAAGAAAATAGTACATATTTTACTATACATAATGTATATTCTGTCTACTTATATACTTTGTATTTAAAAAACATTCTTTATCATAAAGGATACAGTTCCCTATAACGAGTGAAATAATCGGTATAGCCACCTTGACCGTCATCAGCTAAGACAGATAATCTGGTTAGATCTAAAAGAGATTTTCGTGAATCTTGTAAAAAGGATTCTCTGAACAGTTTGTCTTCGCAGGCTTTTACATCGGTAAAACCATGTTCAGATTCAGATTTGTATCTATAACCCCATAATAATGCAGGGCTTGTATACTTTTTTGATCCTTCTGGAATTGATATGAGTATTGCATTGATGATCCTGATATCCTGTGGAAGTGCTTTATTCAGATCATTTATAAATAGTGAATATTCTACAGGTTCAAGAAGTTCTATAGTTGCAATTTCTCCTAGAGCAGTAACTCCCAGTGATAAGGGGGCCGCAATATCAAGCCTTGGTAAAGGATTAAATCCTTCAGTGAATTGAACAGGTAAATTTGCTCTTATAAATGCCTTTGAAAAAGTTTCTACAAGGCTTAAGTGAGGAATAAAAACTGCTGTTCGTTCCTTTGTGTAGGAAAAAACAATTTTATAAGAAACTTTTTTATTTTCTGGGTGCTTTTGTTCCTTTAAGACGTTCTCCTGAATTAAATCTTCTTCAGAAAACACCTCAGATTGTATACTATTCTTGACTATATTCGCTTTGCTTCCGCAGATACCGCAGTTATGCTTGCATTCTTCTAGACATGATGATGTTAATTCTGAAGATAAAGATTTTTGATATTCTTTTATTAAAAATGCTTTAGCTGTTTTACTGATTATCGAATCCCAGGGTAATGCACTTTCTATTGGATATCCTGAAAGTATTTCAGATATTACGTTACTATTCTGATCTATTAAAACTCTCCAGATATCTTTTTTAAAATAATCATCCCAGGCATCGAGTCTACATCCTGCAGAAAAGGCCTGTTCTATAATTTCCCCTACCCGCTCATCACCTCTAGAAAGCATTCCTTCTATTGTTGATACAAAAGGATCATGGGTGCTAATTTTAAATCCTAAAGGTCGTAGGCTATCACGAATATATTTTAATTTTTTATAGGCCAATTCTTCGGAAATTTGTGGTACCCATTGATACGGTGTATGAGGTTTAGGAACAAAGGTTCCAATATTCACGTGTATTTGTACAGATGTTTTTTTATAAATATCAATTAAAAATTGTACAATTTCTTCCTCTTCATGATTGTGTTCATAACCTTCTTGGAAATTACCTACGGGTAATCCGATCATAAAATAAAATTTAGCACTTTTCCAGCCATGTCTTTTTGCTTCTTGTAAGATTGATATTACATTATTCCTGGCTACTTCTTTATTTATTGATAATTGCCATGCATCTGCAGGTGTTTCTATTGCAAAAGTTAAACCGCTCTTTCGTGTTTCTGAAATTTTCTCTAATAAAGGCAAGGAAAAAGTAGAGACCTTTAATGATGGTAATTGAAATGAAATATGCCGGTTTTTGTATTTATTATTTAGCTTTTTTACCAGATAATCTATACCAATAAAGTCGCCTGAGGATAAGGATGAGAGCGTTATTTCCCGATATCCAGCTTGTTTTACTATTGCGTCAACTTCTTCTTCAATGGTTTGAATTGATTTCATACGGGTAGGTCGATACCAGATTCCCGCATGACAAAACCTGCAACCGTTTGGACAGCCGCGCATTATTTCTACCGAACCATGATCCTGAACTACTTTAATAGATGGGACTGGCAAACTTGGTACAACGCGATGTGTGTCTGTAAAGTTAGTATCAATAGAGCGCTTGGCGGTTTTGCCTGGAACCCAAACAGCGTCATCGGCTACTATTATTTGAAGTAACCCTGCACGATCCAATCCAGCCTTTTTTGCATCTCTTATTTTTTCTATAAGCGTAAAAAATGCATTTTCAGCTTCACCAACCCAAACTGCATCAACAAAATTCTGAAAAGGAATTGGATTTGAAGCTGCTGGTCCTCCAATAATTACAATTGGATGCTTTTCTGTTCTATCTTGTTTTTTTATCGGGATCCATCCACTCTGAAGAATAGAAAGCATTCCGGTTATACCTAGCTCATACCCCAGAGAAACGCCGATAATGTCTAATTCATAGAGAGGTTTATAAGCATCGAGTGTATAAAGAGGAATATTTTTATTTTGTAAAAGCTGTTCAAAATCTGGAGCAGGAGCAAAAACCCGATCACAGGAAACACCATCGAGTCTATTTAAGTTGTTATATAATATTTTAATAGCTTGGTTAGACATTCCGATCTCATATAGATCCGGAAATGCAATCGCCATTTTTAAAATTTTATTATCATGATTGTATAATCCATATTCTCCACCGACATATCTACCAGGTTTTTCGATGGATAATAATTCTTTTCCAATATCTATAATAGGATCAATTGTCTTGTTATTGTGTGTCAATGTTCAAACCTTCTCACGTAAATACTCAAAGAAATACCTATACCTAATAGGGCTGACAGTAAAGATGAGCCGCCATAAGAAAGAAATATAAGAGGAATACCGGTTATAGGCATTATACCCATAGTCATGCCCACGTTAATTAAAAAGTGGAATACCAGCATACCAGAGAATCCAGCCACAATATATGCACCAAATGGGTCTGATGTTGTTTTCATGATATTTAAAAGTCTGAGTACAATCAATAAAAACAAAGAGAATAAAAGCAAACCACCAATAAATCCCATTTCTTCTGAAAATATAGAAAAAATAAAGTCTGTACTTTGCTGTGGTAAAAAACGATAGTGACTTTGCGTTCCCTGCAAGTATCCCTTTCCAAATAAGCCGCCAGAACCTATAGCTGTAATAGACTGTATTATATTCCATCCTGAACCTTTGGGATCAATATAAGGGTCCAAGAATACTATAAGCCGCATGATTTGATAGTCTTTCAGTACCTTATGTGCAGCAAAGGATGCCAATAAAGAAATAATTACCAGGGACAGAAAATAAACAATCCAATAAAAATAATCTTTTCTATATCTTTTATAACCATACCAGGCAATACCTGAAATCAATATCATAGATAATTCCATGATACTCACAATTTTAACATTCTGAAATATCTTTAAGAATGGCAAAGCTCCTTTTAGAATATGAATTTGCCAAAGGGGCAATATAGTAAAGAATCCGATCAATCCGATTAATAGCACTGTATACACAATGTAACGTTTGGTGATCCCAGCTATAAAACAGGTTACTAGAAATATGGGAATAAATACTAAGGCAGTACCAAGATCGGGTTGCAATAATATAAACAACATAGGTATTAGTACAATAACACCTGCTATGGCGAAACGTTTTAAATGTTCTTCTGATCTTTGAGTGTTTTCTAAATATTTTGCGAGCACAATGATAGTTGCTATTTTTAAAAATTCAGAAGGTTGGATACCAAAGTTTCCAAAACCGATCCAAGCTCGTGCTCCATTTACCAGTTTTCCAAAAAAGACAGTATATAAAACAAGTAATAGAAAAAATGCATAGAAATATTCTGCATAATCGTAAAACCGTCGATAATCATATACTACAACAATCCCAATTAAGGCGATTCCAATTACTGCAAATATTATTTGTTTGATATATTCATTAGTTACTAATACACCAGAAGAGTTCACCCCTGATGAATAGATCATGAGAATTCCGAAAAGAGTAAGAATTATGGTAGAAAAAAATAATGAAAAATCTATTTCTGTTAACCGTTTAAAATTCATTCTCTACGCTCCCTTGGAGACATGAGATATTGCAATCCTAAAGCTTTCACTGCTTCTTCATAGGTTTGTTGTGCAAATATTCCCTGGAAAATAATGGCTGATGCATAGGGAGCCCACCATTCCCAGGAGTTGCTCGCTTCGACAATAATTGATACTACTATTTGATCATCTGGATTATCTGAATTGTATGGTGCGTAAGCAGCAAACCAGGAATGCCATCGATCTGACAATCCTACTTCTCCTGTTCCCGTCTTGCCAGCGACCTGAACTGCCTTGATATTCATGGGAAACCGAGCGGTACCTTCTGTAATTACAGATCGCATGTTGTCTCGGACTGTTTGAAATACGCTCTTATCAATATCACTCTGATGTAAAACACTTGGTTTAATTGTCTTAACTATTGCTCCAGAAACTGGATCCCTAATTTCTTTTAAGAGATGCGGCTGATAAATGGTCCCATTATTTACCACCATGGCAACCATATTGGCCATTTGAAGAGGCGTAACCAGCGTATACCCCTGCCCTATTGACATATTCATGGTATCCCCGGCAAGCCATTTCTCATGAAATTTCCTTTCTTTCCATTGAGGTGTCGGGACAAAACCTGCAATTTCTCCGGGGATATCTATACCGGTCAATTCGCCGAAACCAAAATCTTTGGCATAGGTAACAATGCGCTCAGCACCGAGATAATCACGGCCAGTAACCCAGAAATAAATGTCGCAGGATTGGGCAAGGGCTTGCTGTAAATTTAAATATCCGTGACCAGGTTTGTGGATCCAACATTTCCACACCCGGTTTCCATAGGATATTTCTCCCTTGCATTCTATAGTTTTTTCAGGTGGATAGGCCTTTTCATTTAAAATGGCTGTCGACATGATTACTTTAAATGTAGAAGCCGGAGGATAGCTTGATTGAATAGCCCTATTTAAAAGTGGTTTTTTGGGGTCTTCCAATAATTGTTGATATGCCAGAGATGCATCATTTTTATTAAAAAGATTTGGATCATACCATGGATAGGAAACCATAGCCAATATTTCCCCGGTGCTAGGCTTAAGAATAACAACAGACCCCATACGTTCACCGAGGGCTTTTTCTGCCAAGGTTTGCATGGACCTATCAATAGTAAGAACTAGATTTTTCCCCATTTCTGGACTTTCTGTGATAGTATTATCTATTCCAGTTATTTTTTTACCTCGAACATCAACTATTTTTATTTCCCGTCCATTTTTACCGCGCAAAATTTCATCGTATTGTTTTTCTATACCTGCTTTGCCAATGATATCACCAGACTGATAGCCCTTATTGTATAGAAGTTTTAATTCGTCCTTCGTTATATCTCCGACATATCCAATAATATGAGCAAGACTGCCCGTATCAACATAATTCCGGATAGGGTTAGACCGCCAGCTTACTCCTGGCAGCTCACTTTTATGTTCAGCAAGTTTGGCAATAGATTCAAAAGGGACGTTTACAGCTATATCTACCGGTTGATACATGCTGTAATATTGAGACGGAATTTTCGCGTCTATTGATTTCTTAGAGATACCAATAATATCTGCAACAGTCTGAAAGACAATTGGAATGGATTCTTTAGGTATTTCTGCTGGTGTAATTTGTACCGCAAAGGAATCAATATTTAAAACAATAGGTTGATTGATATTGCGATCAAATATTTCACCTCGCTGAGCAGGAATGATTGAAACCCGCTGTGCAATGTTAGTTGCTTTTGAACGATATACGTTTCCTGATATTATTTGCATGCTGAATAATTTAATTGCATACAGAGCAAATATTACAATATATAATATCTGCAAAAAAGCAATTCGTTCAGCAGGTCGTTCTTCACCGATGGGAATTTTTAATGACATCAATTTTCCTTTCTTGGTGTAAGTACCTTCTTAAAGAGTTTTAAAAAAGCAAACACAAAGGGGGCAGAGATGGCATTGAGAATAATTTCAATCCATAAAATATTATTAGAGAAGTTATAAGCTGGTGTATTTGCGTTAAATAAAAAATGTATTACGGTAACAATTATAGCCTTGATAATAGTAGCTCCAGCGCAAAGCAGAGCTGGAAAGAATAGTATATCCAAAAAAAAGGTTCCCTTTAATAAACCAACGACGGCTCCAATTATTGTTCGACTTAAAGCATTAAAACCTAATGGGGCTAATGAAAGAAAATCCAGTAAAAAGCCTGATGCAAATCCTGTAATCTGACCAGTCATAGATCCATTTACATAGGATACATATACCAATATAATTAATGCTAGATCAGGTATAACATTAAAAATTGCAATTTTAGAAAGCAAACTTGATTGTATTATTCCTGCTATAATAATAAAAACAGTAGCCCAACCAATAGTTTTACTCATCATCGGCTCCTGTATTGCTTTTTTCTATAACAAACACATATTCAAGGCGGGAAAAGTCTATAGCACTTTCTAATTCTACGGTTAAGGACGTTTCATATTCCTGGAAAATAATCTTAGAAACTCGGCCAATTTCAATTCCCTTAGGATACACTCCGCCCAAACCGCTCGTGACTATTCTATCTCCATATTGAATTTCATCTTTTGCCCGCTTTTTTATATATTTCATAATCAACGGACTGTTTACATCCCCTTGACCAGAAACGATGCCTTCATACAGTGATTGAGCAAAACGGGCTGAAACAAAAGAATTAGCATCATATACAGGCATTACCATGCTTTCATGACGGCCTACCTGTACCACTAGCCCTACAAGCCCCTGGATCCCATCTTGGAAGGCAATGACTGCCATATTTTTTTTAATACCTTCTTTTATTCCCTTATCAATGACAAAAGAAGAAAAAAGATTGTCAGGATCTTTTCCAATAATTTGTGCTGGAATATGTTTATATACAAGATTCTGAGAAAAATCTAATTGTTTTTTTAGATTGATGTTTTCTTGTCCAATATCTGCAGCACTTCTCGCAAGCTGTTCATACCGCTCCAACTGTTTGCTTAATTGATCATATTCCTGTTTAAGCCGCCGCAATTCCTCAATAGAAAGAATTGTTTTTTGTACAGAGCTTGTAACTCCATGTATTGTGCCTCGAAGGCCTGAAAAAAGTGAAAACCCTACGTCTCGAACATCAATAACAAAACTTCGGGTCGAAAACAGCAAAGAAGAGAATGCTATGGTAGTGAGTGCAAGAAACACATACAGTGTATTATTGGACCGCCTGGGGCTCGGTCCGCTCATTCTTAAGGCCATGCCTCTGCTTATCCGTTCAGATTGTCATAGATGCTTCTGGTATTATCAAAGCCCTTTGCGTATTCAAAGTATTTTCCTGCACCGAGGGCCACACAATCCAGGGGCCGCTCCGCCAGTATGACCGGCACTCCAGTTTCTTTTGAAACAAGCTTGGGAAGTCCCTTCAAGAGCGAGCCCCCACCGGTCATTACAATGCCCCGTTCAACAATATCTGCTGCGAGTTCTGGCGGAGTTTGCCCCAGGGTGCGCTTTATTTCTTCGATAATCTGTGTAATCGGATCTTTTAAGGCTTCTCGGACTTCCACCGAATCGATTTCGAGTCGGCGGGGAAGTCCGGTTATTGCATCGGTTCCCTTAATTTCTACCTTTTCTATAGTTTTATCCGGCGATGCATTACCGATTTCTATTTTAAGCCGTTCTGCGGTTTGTTCACCAATAATAAGATTATGAACACTTCGAACATGCTTTATGATCGCTTCATCAAACTCATCCCCTCCGAGACGGATTGCATTGGTTACCACCATGCCACCAAGGGAAATTACAGAGATTTCGGTGGTTCCGCCACCGATATCGCAAATCATATGTCCAGCAGGTTCGAATATGGGAATATCTGCCCCAATGGCAGCGGCAAGGCTTTCTTCAATAACTTTAACATCCCGGGCACCGGCTTTATAGGCACTCTCTTCTACTGCCCTTCGTTCAACTTCGGTGATACAGGATGGTACACCGATTACCATCCGAGGCTTTACAAACCAGTGCCGCGGAAGGACCTTGGAAATAAAATACCGAATCATTTTTTCAGTTGTTTCAAGGTCCGCTATTACTCCATCCCGCAGGGGACGAATGGCAATGATGTCTCCAGGGGTTTTCCAAAGCATCCGTTTTGCATCGGAGCCGACCGCTACTACCTTTTTAGTACCCCGTTCAACTGCAACGACTGAGGGTTCATTAATTACGATGCCCTTTCCTCGAACATAGATAAGAGTATTACAGGTTCCTAAATCTATTCCGATATCAGAGGAAAGATTGTCAAAAAAATTTCCGCGAGCCATAAAATCCTCCGGTTTACATACTGAGCCGATTCCGAGCCGGCCCGTGGTTTGGATCTATTTTAAGTGTTTTTCGCCATTCAGCCCGTGCTTTTATACTATCGCCTGCATTGGCATAGAGCTCACCAAGCTGAAAATGGGCTTCTGCATTTTGATCATTATCTGCAATAATTGCAAGGTACTGTTCTATTGCCTCCTGCTGTTTACCCTCAGAAACAAGCAATGAAGCTAATAATAAACGTGCTTTAGACCTGAGCTCATCATCTTTCGTGCTTTCTATGCATCTATAGAGATAGGCTTGTGCATTGTCATAATCTTCTAGGCCTATATAAGATTTTGCTATAGCGAGCAATATAAGATCAGAGGCTTCCTTATCAGGCTGCAAAACCTGTGAAAATGCGGCCACACTGTTTCTATAATCTTTAACAGCGGCATAGGCCAAGCCTAAGTATTCATTAAGATTGGGGGCAGAAAAACCAAGATGCTTAGCCTTTTCTAAATAAATTATTGCCGAGTCCGCAAAAGAAGGGCCACTTTTATAGTATGCTTTTCCTAAGACATAGGGAATTCTGCCATCCTTGTTTGCAGAATCATGAAGCAGCACTTTTCTAAGGGATGTAATACATTCATCATAATATACTTGGGCATCCTGAGGTGCGGTCTGGGCCTCTGCTACCTGAAAGGCTGAAAAACCATAAATCATTAAATAGAAGGTATCGAGGGGCCGCTTTTGTAGATTGTTTTTTGCCTCTTTTAAGACTTCCTCGTATTGGCCATTATTCCAAAGAGTAAGAAGATAATTCCTGCTATTTGCTTGCTCCAGTCGATTTTGGCGAACAATAATAAAAATTGATATGGATAATACAAGCACTATACATAAAAAAACGACCAGTTTTATGGCTCGCTTTTTGAGTATAGTCGAAGAATAGGATGAACGGGAGCGAGAAAACATGATTGCTATGATATAACCTGTTTTTGAATAAAAAGTCAACGTAAAAAAACGATGGATCCATAAGCCGGGTTCTGTCTAACGGCTCCGGTATCCGGAACCGTAGGATTGCCATCTATCTAGCAGTATTGTTGCCAACACTGTCGACGCAGTTAACCCGCGGATTAACGAAGGGGCCCTTCACTCCGCTGCTCAACTTTGCTCCTGATGAGGTTTGCCGTGCCATACCTGTTACCAGGTATGCGGTGGGCTCTTACCCCACCCTTTCACCCTTACTAAACTGCAAAATCCCATGATTTTGCAATAAAGCGGTATACTTTCTGTTGCACTGTCTGTCTCTGAAAAGACTTTCATCTCTTCAAAGCCCGGGTGTTACCCGGCATCATGCCCTGAGGAGCCCGGACTTTCCTCTTATAATATGTAAACCACATGTCATAAGCGGCAATCGGATCCATCGTTATAACTATTTATTCGTCATACTCCATATCAACTTTATCGTCTTCTTCGTCCTCTTCTTCTTCGTCCTCTTCTTCCTCATCAAGGTCAAGATCATCAAGGTCAGAAAGGCTTCCCGAATCTTCGTCATTAAAGAAGTCCTGTTCACCCTGTTCGGATTCTTCATAATAAAAAATACGAAAACAATAAAAACAGAATACGATTTCTTCACCCATCCGTACCTGGTTGGCAAACTGAGCAGGCAGGATCATGTGGCACCCATTGCACACACCACCCTTTATTGGAACAATACCAAGGCCCATTTTATTACGGATAATCCGTTCAAATTTAAAATATACTTCCGGATCAAGTCCAGGGGTAAGGTTCTGTTCTTCTTCGATGAGGGCTGCTATTTGAGCTTTTTTTTCTGCAATCTCAGCTTCAATACCAGCGCGACGTTCAGCCAATTCTTTTTCTGCAGCTTCAATCATGGAAGCATCGGACTGTAATTCTTCTGCCAGAACAGAGAGCTGTTTTTCTTCCCGTTGCAGATCCTTTCGATACTGCTGTTCCTTTTCAGTCGCATCCTTAATTTCTTTGTCAAGGGCTTCATATTCTCTCTGGGTTGAAATCGTATCCATGTTGCGTTCAGCCCGTTCCCGATTAGCCTCTGCTTCGGCTAACAGCGTTTTGAACTGGGCTACATTGGCTTTAACCCGATCATATTCCTGATTCTTTTCAATAAAAGATTTCTTCAGCCGCGCAAGAACATCTTCCTGGGTGGTGAGAATTTTAGGAATTTCCTGGATTTCATGTTCCAGCTCAATTTTTTGAGAAAGGATATCTTGCAGTGTCCGCAATTTTCCAAATACTTCATCCATTACCATGCTATTCCCCTCTATTAGTGATCCAGATAATCCTTAAGCTTGCGGCTTCGCTTCGGATGTCGCAGTCGCCTCAAAGCTTTAGCTTCTATCTGCCGGATTCGTTCCCGTGTTACGTTAAAATACAAACCTACCTCTTCCAAGGTAAGTGAATATCCATCATCGAGTCCA
>Ga0101944_10004973_pt1 | contig 15692 bp, 17 predicted proteins | sample DewCreD2012metaG_FD_75245 | JGI IMG/M metagenome (GOLD analysis project Ga0101944, IMG submission 75245) | Hot spring sediment bacterial and archeal communities from British Columbia, Canada, to study Microbial Dark Matter (Phase II) - Dewar... ...
GACCCCGAGGGTTTCTTCCAGCACCGGCCGCAACAGAGGATGAGGCGGCTCCCAGGGTTCGCCGTGCAGCCGTGCGACCCACTCTCGGATGCTCTGGTTCGACGCCGGCCGGATGATGGATGTCACGATGACGTTGAGAAGGAAGTGGTCGAGACGGGAGTACTCCTCGAAGGTAAAGCCCGAACTCACCTTCTTGAGGGTCTGGCGGGTGGCCGGGCTTTCAAAGTAAAAGACGCCGAAGGTGTTGCCGTCATAAAAAATCTTCACCGTCTCCGGGTCATCCGTGGGGTCCCAGTTTGCGTAATCGATCTTGCAGCCGTAATTCTTCTCCACCAGGGCAAGGGCATCCCGGATGACCGCAAGGCTCCGGTTCCCCAGCAGGTCGATTTTGACAAGCCCTGCGTCTTCCACCGCATCTTTCTCCCACTGGAGCACCTGGAGACCGCTTGCGGAGATTTCCACGGGGCAATAGCGGCGGATCTCATCCGGCACGATGACCACGCCTCCGCAGTGGACGGAGAGGTGGTTGAGGTGATCCTCCAGTTGAACGGCCGTGCTCAGGATCTCGTCCCAGGGTTTTTTGAACTCGACTTCTCGCATCTTCGGGTGGTTCGCAAGCTCCTTCCAGACGCGTTTCAGGTGCCAGCCATAGCCGATTTTGCCGGTCACCCGGCTGATCTCCGCGTCGGTGAGGCCGAAAACCTTGGCCACCTCCCGGAGGCTGGACCTGGCGCCGTAGGTGTTGTGATTGGCCACCATGGCAGCCCTCCGGTTTCCATACCGGGCAAACACATAGTCCACGATCTGCTCCCGTTCGTCCCAGGCAAAGTCGACGTCAATGTCCGGAGGGTCGAGGCGGCCGGGATTCAGGAACCGCTCAAAGAAGAGTCGGTGCTTGATGGGATCCACGTGGGTGATCCCGAGCGCATAGGAGACAATGGAGGCTGCCGCACTTCCTCTGCCGCAGGAGCGGCCTGCTTTCCGGGTGATGTCCGCCACGACCAGGAAGTAGTGGGCGAAGTTTTTCTCCCGGATGATGTTCATTTCGTGCTCGATGCGATCCGAGATCTCCTTGGTGATCTCGCCGTAGCGCCACCGGCACCCTTCGAGGGTGGCCCGGTACAGGGTGTCGTAGGCTTGCTTGTCGGTCATCTCGTTGAAACAGGGAAAGATGATGCGGCTGAAATCCCAGTCTGTAAGGCATTGCTCGGCGACTTCCATCGTGTTGCGGATCGCTGCGGGCGCATGGGGGAACTGGTCGATCATGGACCGGGGGGAGTTCAGGAAATTGTGCTCCCGGCAGGTGTCCCCGTACTGGAGGCGGGAGAGCTTGGTGTTCAAAGCGACGGCGCGAAGAACCCGGTGAAGCGCAAATTGGTCCTTGTGGAGGAGATAAACCCGATTGGTGGCAAGAGGCGGAATTCCGCTCTGTCGCGAGAAGGCATAGCAGGCGGCCATGGCGTATCCCGGCGACATTTCCACGAAGAGGTTTTCCTCGCTGTCTTTCCGAAGGGCTTTCAGAAGCGCAACGTCATCCGAGAGGACGATGAGGCCGCGACGCATCTCCTTGAGAGACTTGATGAGGTCAAAGTCCTTGTCGCACCGCCTGGCTGAAATCATGCGGCAGAGGTTGGCATACCCGTCGCGGTTTTGGACAAGGAGTACGGCCCGGTGCTCCTCCGTGACGATCTCGCTTCCCACAATGGGGTGAAGCCCTTGTTCCTTGGTTGCTTCGATAAAATAGATCAGGCCGTAGAGGCCGTTGGTGTCGGTGAGGGCGAGGCGGTCCATGCCTTGCTCTTTGGCGGAGCGGCAGAGCTCATCGACGCCGGCCATGCCCCATCCGGCAGAGTAGTGGGAGTGGACATTGAGATGAACAAAAGACATTGTTTCACCACGGAGACACAGAGGCCACAGAGAGGGGTTTTACAAAAATAGATTCTCTGTCAAATTCATCATAAGTCATCGCCGCTAGCCTGTGAGCAAAAACTCTTCTCTGTGTCCTCTGTGGTGAGATCCTGCTGTCCGGCCGTACTGGATGAGTGCTTCCCCGTGTTTCTCCCGGATGCGGTCCAGGGCGCCGATGATCTCGGCTTTCTTCTTCTCGTCCTGAGGGGCAAAGGCGAAAAGAGAGAGCTGGGCGCTGGGCGCTGAAAAATCCCGGAACCATATTTTCATGAATCTCACTCTCACGCGCCGCTGACAGGCCTTGAGGAACGCCGCTTCAAGGGGCGCATACAGATCAAAGTCCCAGAAACTGGGTTTGGGAATCTGCACCTGGCGGGTGACCTCCTCCTGATCCGCGTATCGGAAGGTGATCCCTGCTTTTCGAGGGAGCAGGCTCCGGGTTCGAAGCTGGTAAGAGCATTTTTCCACCAGCCCGTAGAGAACCCCGAGCAGTTTTTCGTCGTCGTTCTCGTCCTGGGAGAGGAGGGCCTCTTCGGCGACCCTGGGCTCTGTGGAAGGAGGAAAGACAGGTGTGGGGTCAATGCCGAGAGCTCTTTGGTGAATCACGTAGGCCTGCTGTCCGAAAACAAGTTTCAGGCTGCCCATGTCAAGGGCCACAATCTGGCGCACCAGGGTGATGTTGAGTTCCTCGAGAAGGAGTCTTCTTCGCACAGGGCCGATGCCGGGAAGGACGTTCACCTTCAGAGGCGCCATGAAAGAGGGCTCGCGGCCGTGGTCCACGTCCAGAATGCCTTCTCGCTGGAGGACACGGGAGGCAATACTGGAGACCATTTTGTTGCTGGCCACTCCCACGGTTCCTGAAAGCCGGACCTCTTCCTTGATCTCCCGCTGAAGGCGGTTTGCCGCGTCCTTGGCTTTGCCCCAGAGTCGATCGGTCCCTGTCACGTCCAGATAGATGTGGCCGGGCTGGGAAGGCTCCCAGAGAGGCGTGTAACGGGCCACCACGGCGGAGAGGCTCCGGCTGGCCTTTGCCGTGAGATCATGGTCCGGAGGAAGCACGGTCAGACCGGGGCAGAATTTCACGGCCTTAGCGAGGGGCATGCCTTTGAAGACGCCTTCCTGCCGGGCTTCGGCGGAGACGGAGAGAAGGAGGGCCCGCTCGGAATGTAGGGGAGCCACGGCCACAGGCCGGTCCCTGAGTTCCGGCCGGACGACCCTCGCCACGGCAATAGGAAAAGCCGGAATATGAACGTGGATGATATGACGATCCAAGGCTCAACCTCGATTCACCACAGAGGCAGGGAAAGACCAGTGAGCAGTAAACAGTAAGCAGTGATCAGTGAAAATCGCTTCATTGGCGTACGAGTTCGTAAGCTCAACTCATCCTTTCGTTCGGCCGGGTCGGCCGAACGAAAAGTCTGTGTGGGTCTGTGGCAAAATAATTGGCCGTGCACCGTTATTTATACTGTCTCATCACGCCTACCACTTTGCCCTGGATCCGGAGATCGCCCTGCTGAACGAAGATGGGCGCCATGCCTGCGTGGGCGGGACGGAGCTCCACACCGCCCTCCCTCCGGTAATACTTCTTGACCGTAGCCTCGTTGTTGATGAGAGCCACCACGGTCTCTCCGTTTTGAGCGGTGGGTTGCTTCCGCACGATGATGAAATCACCGTCCAGGATCCCATCCTCCTCCATGGAATCCCCTTTGACCTGGAGAACAAAGTGGTCTCCCTGGCCGACCATGGAGGGAGGGAGTTCGATCACGTCCACGGTTTCCACAGCCTCGATGGGCTTTCCGGCAGCCACCCGGCCGAGAAGGGGAAACTCGAAGCGCCTGGTTTCCACGGGGCTGATCACTTCCATGGCCCGCTTCAGGTTTTTTCTGTCAGGGAGGCGGACATAGCCTTTCCGCTCCAGGGTCTTGAGATAGGTGGTGACCGTGTTGTAAGAAGTAAAACCGAAGTGGGCCCGGATCTCCTCGAAGCTCGGAGGCTTGTTCCAATCACGAAGATATTCGGATATAAACCCCAGAAATTCTTTCTGTTTTTCCGTCAGCTTCATTTCCTCCCTCCATGATTATCAGTAGAACTTACAGTTTTTGACGATAATACTGTAAGTTTTTATGAAAGTCAATCTAAAAATCCTGTTTATTGTCCTGTCGAGGGCGGGGAGAAAAAATTTACGCCTTCAGCAGAAGATGCCAGCCCAGTTCCTGATGTGAGATGCAGGAAAAAGATGTCGGCTTCAGCCGACAGCAGTTGATTTTTCTCTTTACATTTCCGGAGGATAGCTGCATCATAGCCAACCGTTGGAGTCTTGTCTGACGCAGCGGCTATCGGCAACCTTCTAAGACGCGAGTCTTCTCCATGCGGTACCAGCGAATCCTCCCTTGGTCTTGTCAGCTTCCTGCGTGCCGGCCTTTTCCTTGCCATCCACCCATTCACATGTCCCATCTGGAGAATCATTCATGAACAGAGGTCTTAAAGGACTGGAGAGCAAAGTCCTCGATCGAGGCCAGTGTGCCGCCTGCGGGGCATGCCTTTCTCTGTGTCCTTACTTGAGATCCTTCAAAGGGAGAGCGGTCAAGCTGCATGACTGCGATCTTTCTGAAGGGCGGTGTTTTTCCTATTGCCCCAGAACGGAGGTGGACCTTGAGGCCCTTCATCGGTCGGTGTTCGGCAAAGGATACGAGGACATCGAAGCCGGCCCTGTGCGCCGGGTGGTGATGGCAAGAGCGCTGGGTCCGGCATTGACGAAAAGGGCGCAGAACGGGGGCGTTGTTTCCGCTCTCATCGCCTTTGGCCTCGATGAAGGGGTTATCCATGCCGCCGTCCTTACGGAGCGTGATTCCGAGCTCCTTCCACAGGGGCGAATCGCAAAGACAAAAGAGGATGTGCTCAGGTGTGCCGGCTCCAGCTATGTGGCAGGATACACCCTCGAGGCGCTCAATCGCGGGCCGTGGCAGGGCCAGGAGCGCATCGGCGTGGTCGGGCTCCCGTGCCAGGTTCTCGCCCTTGCACGCATGAAAGCGTCGCCTCTTGAAAAAAGAACCCCTGTGGACCGCGTGGATCTGGTCGTCGGTCTCTTTTGCACCTGGGCCCTGGATTACCGGCCTTTCGCAGGATTTCTCAAAGAGCGTTTCGGAGACAAGCCCATTCGGAAGCTCGACATCACTCCTCCGCCGGAGCGGCTTCTCAATGTCACGGCGGGCGATGAATTCCATCAGATTCCCTTGGATGACATACGGGCTTTTATCCGGCCGAGCTGCCAGGTGTGCCTGGACATGACCTCCGAGCTTTCCGATCTCTCTGTGGGCACGGTCGAAGGGGAAGAAGGCTGGAACACCGTGATCGTCCGCACCGAAAAGGGAGAGGATCTTATGCGTCTCGCCGAAGCCAAGGGGGTTCTGGAAACCAGGGCCTATCCGGAAGACAAATGGGCCCATCTCAAAGAGGCGTCGATTCTCAAGAAGCAACGGGGTTTGAATGCCCTCAAGGATGCGCAGGAAAAGTACGTGACCCTCCCCCAAAAAGTGATTGACGCTGTTCTCAAGGAGGTGGCCCCATGAGCCTGATTGCCCAGGATGCTCCGGGAAAAACGATTCTTCTCATGGGCAATGAAGCCATTGCCCGGGGCGCGCTGGAAGCCGGGGTCAAGGTGTGCGCCGCATACCCCGGAAATCCCTCCTCTGAAATCATCGGATCTCTCTCCTCTGCGGCCGAGGCCATGGATCTTCACGTGGAGTGGTCGGTCAACGAAAAGGTGGCCATGGAAGTGGTGGCTGCAGCTTCATTCGCAGGTCTGAGGAGCCTTTGCTCCATGAAGCAGAACGGCATTAATGTGGCGGCCGATTTTCTGCTCAACCTGAACCTGACCGGCACCCAGGGAGGCCTCGTGTTCGTTGTGGCGGACGACCCTGGCGGAATCTCATCAACCAATGAAGAGGACTCGCGTATTTTCGCTAAGATAGGGAATCTCCCTCTTCTTGAACCGGCCACGTTTCAGGAAGCTAAGGATATGACCCTTTGGGCTTTCAGTCTGTCCGAGGACCTGGGTCTTCCGGTCATGATCCGCAGCGTGACCCGCGTATCCCATGCAAGAGGAAATGTCCGCCTTGGTGCCCTGCCGAGGCCGATCACCAAGGCACGCTTTGACATCAACCGGCCTCGGCTTGCCTTTCCGCCGTTTCCCAACCACAAGGCCCTTCTTCAGAAGATGGACCGGGCCAAAGCCCTTTTTGAGGGCTCTCCATATAATCTCTACAGGGGAGCGGAGAAACCCGAACTCCTCGTCATTACCGGCGGGAGCGGCTGGATGTACTCCCTTGAAGCGGTCATGAATCTGGGAGTGCAGGATCGCGTGGGTCTCCTGAAACTCGGAACGACCTGGCCCCTTCCCGAAACCCTGGTCTTGAAGCATCTGAAGCAGGCTGAGACCGTTCTGTTCATCGAAGAAGTGGATCCTTTCCTGGAAAACAACGTGAAAGAGTTTTTTGCCCAGCACTGCATGAATCTCGGCCTCAAGCGCTTTTACGGGAAGGCCTCGGGGACGGTGCCGAGCGCCGGGGAAATCAGCCCTGAAATCGTCTGTTCCGCGCTTCAGAGCCTGCTCAGAGTCGCTTACAAACCAAGACCCGAGGATTACGCGACGAGGGCCCGTGAGGCGGCTGCAGAGCTTGTCCCTGCCAGAGCGCTGGGTTTCTGCGCAGGGTGCCCTCACCGGGCGACCTACTGGGCCGTGAAGAAAGCCCTTGCGCTGGACGGCCGGCAGGGCTTTGTGCTCGGTGACATCGGATGCTACGGCCTTGGGATGGGCCCCTCCGGATTCTTTCAGATGAAGACCATCCACGCCATGGGTTCCGGGGCAGGCCTTGCAGCGGGGTTCGGCCAGCTGGGGCGCTTCGGCCTTACCCAGCCTGTGCTCGCGGTCTGCGGAGATTCCACCTTTTACCACGCCGCCATGCCGGCTCTCGTCAATGCGCGCTACAACAGCGCCAACTTCATCCTTCTCCTCCTGGACAACAGCGCCACAGCCATGACCGGTTTCCAGCCTCATCCAGGCACAGGCCGCACGGCCACGGGGAAAGAAGCGCCCGTGCTGGATCTGAAGGGAATCTGCGAATCCCTTGGGGCCAAAGTGGAAGTGACCGACCCCTTTGATCAGAGGGCAACCACGGAGGCCATGCTGAAATTCCTTCAGGATGAAGAAGGGGTCAAGGTGCTGATCCTCAAAAGGGAATGCGCCCTGGTGCGGAGCAGGAAGCAAAAGAAGCTCTACCACGTGGAGGTGGATCCGGAGCGGTGCCTGGGCGAGGCTTGCGGGTGCAACCGACTGTGTACGAGGGTCTTCAAGTGCCCCGGTCTTTACTGGGACCGCGCAACCGGGAAGTCTCGCATTGACGAGGCGATTTGCACCGGGTGCGGGGTCTGTGCTGAAATCTGCCCCGCCTCAGCGATTCGAAAGGAGGTGGCCTGACATGGCTCTCGCGAAGGATCCCTTCAACGTGATCATCGGCGGAGTGGGCGGCCAGGGCAATGTCCTTGCCTCACAGATTCTCGGTCAGATGCTTGTCAGCGGAGGGTACGTCATTACCATCGGCGAAACCTACGGGGCCTCCCAGCGGGGAGGTGCTGTGATGAGTCACCTGCGCCTGTCTGAAAAAGACCAGTTCTCTCCTTTGATCCCCGAAGGCCGGTGTGACCTCCTCGTGTCCCTGGAGCCGGTGGAGGCGCTCAGGATCCTCGAACCCTATGGGCATCCCGGAGTCATGACTCTTGTCAACACGCGGCCGATCTTTCCCATGGATGTCATTTCCGGGAATGCCACCTACCCGGAGATCTCCAAAGTGGTCGCGGCGATACAGTCGCTCAGCAGGAAGACCTGGTCCATCAACGCCACGGAGATCGCCCTCGAGATGGGAGATCCCATCTTTTCCAACATGGCCATGCTGGGAGCGCTTACGGCGACAAACACGCTTCCCATAAACCGGCAAGGATTTGAGGAAACTATCAAAGCCCTGCTTCCATCGCACAGGCTCTCGGACAACCTCAGGGCCTTTGATGAAGGGAGCAATGCGGTGCAGGAACTCTAAGGGCCGGATGATTGAGGATTGAAGATCTTGCCAAGTTTAATTATTCTGCTAGAATAATTCTGTCAGAATAATTTAACCGGGGGGGCACGAAACATGCGTGACAGCAGGTCTCTCAATCCATTTACCCTGGGCATTATCTCCCCAGATCAAGAATTTTGCAACCGGGAGAAGGAGATCGAGGAGCTGACCCGCCACGCCCTTAACTGCACCCATGTGGTCATCTTCTCGCCCAGACGCTACGGAAAAACGTCGCTCGTTAAACAGGTGATGGCGCAGGTCTCTTGAGGGAGCAGGTGCAGGCCGTCTTGGATACGGGGTGCTTCTTCGTAGGAAGCAGAAGACGGATTCTACAGTTTATCTATGTTCAAGGATCATAAGAGGCTGTTTTTCAACCTGGCCTTCAATTACCCCCTGGAGAAAATCCCCAAGAGCAAACTGGCGAACCACGTCGCGAAGCTTTTCACGAGGACCCGGAAGACTTGTCCCGTGGCTCTGGCCTGTGACCTTTATGACCACGTTGAAGGACATACTTATTATGTGCGGAAACTTTCGCACCTGCTCTGGGACATGACGGAAAGGGAGGCCAACCCCGAATTGTTGAGCGCCGCGAAATCGGAGCTTCTGGAGACGGAAAGCCTGGACCTCCAAGGTGTGTTTGCCGGGCTTTTAATGGGGGAGAAGAAGTTGGCGATGGCCCTGGCCAAAGAGCCTACCGCCAAGCCCTTCGCCATGGATTACCTGAAGAGGCACAATCTCTCGCCAGGGGGACTGCAGAAGAGCATGAGATCTCTTCGGGGCAAAGACATCGTCGAACAGGATCATGAAGGTGTCTTTAGGTTGACGGATCCGCTCTTTGGCCGGTGGTGCCGGGCTCAAGGCATGATTTGAATCAGAAGATCGCCCTGCCCAGCGCCGTTCAAGAAAGCCTCGGGCGTTGAAAGGGAGAAAGGGAAGATTGTTTGCGGAGGCCGGGTCGACGAGCTGCAGCAAAACAGGGATATGATGAGGGAATACCTGGGGGTGTAAGCGGCAAAGAGCATGGAGCGCAGAGCAAAGAGAAGCGAGAACCCATGGTTTATCGCATAAAAGAATCAATCTTGGAAGCGCCCCTGAATTTGAAACCTCAGACGCGCCCGAGCGGGCGAGTGGGAACCGCGAAAGGGCTTGCCTTTCGAACGGTTATGCCTCAAAATAACGGTGTTAGCGTCTCACAAGAAACTTTGATGGAGGATGAAAATGATAAGGGATATTCGACCGCGCGGTGAGGAGAAACCGGCGATCGAAAGGACTTGCGAAGCCCTCCATTCAGTGAGGAGGTCATACCCATGTCTCTGGATCAGCACTTTATAGAAACATCTGAAGCAATCCTCGCCCAGCTTGGGTTCAAGGACCTCAAGTCATTTGTCAAGAACCAGGCTTTGCTGTTGATGCTAGCCAAGATGGAGAAGTATCTAAGTGAGGATAGGCTCTTCGAGAAGAAATATAAAACTAGTTTCGAGGAGTTTGAGCAGAAGCTCAAGAACCTCAAGAACGCGGAGGTGTTCGAGCAAGAGGATGACTATCTGGATTGGAGGTATGCAAGAGAAAACCTGGAAAGATTAGAGAAACAAAAACAGGCGCTCGAACATGCTTAACTTCCTTGACAAGCACAAGGATGTCATCAAGAACTTCCGCGTAGAACAATATGACCAGGAGGGAGAGTCCTATCGCATTAAATTGGAGATAATCCTTATCAACGATTCGAAGCTGTTTTTCAAAGAGTACCTGTTCGAACGAGGAGATCGCAAATATGCCTTCAACTGGGTGGATGCTTCGGGAAAGCTCCTGTGCCGTTGGGACAACGCTCCCCATTGGCCCGATGTCTCAACCTTCCCCTGCCACAAGCACATTGGAGGAAAAGTGATCTCTTCGAAAGAAACGACACTGGAGGAGGTTTTGGAGATCATCGTCAAAGAGCTGAAACCGCAAAAATAGGTTTTTCGGGAATCCGTCACCTCATTCTGTTTTGCCACTCCTGGATCAGTTTTGTGTAAACGTACATGTTCGGGGAATATCGACGATCATTGAAGATCCGGTCGCTCGATCCGTTGAGCATCAACTCTATGGCCGCAGCCACCGCCGCGGATCTCGATACGCCCGCCTCACAGTGAATGAGAAACCCCTTGACCTTGTCCTTGATGCCCTCCACGAAGTCCACGATTTGAAGCGCCTGCTCATGTGAAAAAAGGCCAGCTCCAAACATCTCAACGTACTTGAAGGCATCCCCCGGGGACATCTCATCCCTGATGTCTTCCAGATCGTAAAATTGAAGGGAGAGGATGTCGATTCGGTTCGGGTTAAGCGGCCGGCGGACTGGTTCATGTCGAATAAAATCCCTTGACACCCGTCTCCTTTTGGCCTTTCAAAGGCACGATGGAATCGGCGGCCGGATTCTTGACACATGAATGAACGGCTGAAAAGAGCCCTCCTCGAACAAGAAAACCATGGCGAAGAAGAGCAGCAAACAAAAACGGGACAGGAAGCGCAAACAGGAAATCAAACAAAAAAAGGCCAGGGCAAGGGCTGTGCCCAAACTGCTTAGGAATGAAGTGCTGGCAGACGCCCTGAGCACGCGCTATCCCCTGGTGGAATGCCTCATCAACGAGGATTGGCAGGAAGAGGCCATGGCCCATATTCTGGTGATCCGGGATGCACCGGGCGGCCTGTTTGGCCTTTTCGTCGTGGACCTTCAGGAGAGGGGCCTGCAAGACGCCTGGGGGAGTCTCGGCGTTCCCCAAAGCGAGATCGAGACGCTCAAGGCCGAGGCGTCCAGGGGTGGGCTTCTTTATTGAAATGCTTTCTGATGTTCTTGGGCAGTTTGCTCATATCCTGGTCCTTTTGGGAGCTGGCTTTTTCATGGGCTTAACATAACGTCATTTTGTAATTACATCAAGAACGGCGGATCAGACGGCGTGGGACTCGCCTCTCTGCTCTTCAGTCACTCGTTTTCCAAGAGGGCGGATTTGATGGGAAGTTTTCGTATGGCCGGGGTGAAGAGGAGGTAAAGCAGGAACGTGATGATCGGGGCCACGGCGGCCCAGACCACGATGGCGCAAAGCGTGGTGTCCCAGAGGAAAACGATGGCGCCCCAGACGTCCCTCTGGATCATGGCAATCACTCCATCCACCGAGATGGGGAGCCGGGCTCTGTTGAACAGGGTTTCTCCGGCCCGGTAAAAGGGGATCAGCAAGGCCAGTTGCAGGGGACCCGCCAAGTAATTGGCGATCTGAATGGCGGGCAGATTGAGCCTGAAGATAAAAGCTGCGGCGGTGCAGAGCAAAGTGGTGGTTCCAATGACCGGAAAGATTCCAAGGACAGCGCCCAGCCCAAGGCTCAGCGCGATCTTTTCAGGAGTCAATCCCTGCTTGAGTAGTCTGATAATGGGATCTTGGACCCTTCTTTGCCAGAAGCGTTTGAACATCCCTCTTCCCCTCTTGCAGAAGATAGTATGCACTGATCCATCCAAACGCAAGCCTCGAAACCCTCTCTTTGGGCAACCCGCTAATAGGTGTAGAGAATAGTCAACTTCCTGTGACCCCCGGAAGGATCCTCGAGGTTGGACACACCCACATACCGCAGAAGGCGCCGGGTTTTCAGATCATAGTCGCAGTCTACATGAGGAGCGAAAAGTCTGAGGAACCAGTTCTCTATCTCCAAACGGATGGAGAGGATGTCCCCCTCCCTATGGAGTTTTCTTATCCTGAAGCTGAACTGGTCGAGCCGAGAGGGCATGACCAGTTTGACATGAAAGACCTTTCCTTTGGCAATGGCCTCTAGGTTCAACACCAGGAAGTGGTGAAACCCCTGGCCCACGATCTGGTCTGACTGCTTGGAAAGCTCTGTTGACTCCATCTCCTTTTCAGGACTCTTCTTCCTATAGAGGACTAGGCGATTCCCTTCCGCCTTGACTCCGTCCTCATATTTTGCGCGCAAATCCCGAAAGGAATAGGTGCAGTGCTGCGGGGGCCATTCATAATCGGAAAGCAAATCGCCGATCGGGCGGTTGTTCGCATCAAAATAAGTGGTTTCGCTTCTAATGACTCGGCCGTCCTGGTAAACGATCCTGTGCCGCTCCAGGTAACTCAGATCGCCCTGCTCAGAGTAGGCCCTGCCTGTAAAGTGCTCCGTGCCGGTCATGCCGGCCGCCCCGTTCACATCCATCACCAAAGCAAAGAGGAAAAGGAAAAGCAGGGGCATCTAACATCCCTCCTGATCATGTTCCACAAATCGCAGGGCAAAGGCAAAGAGAGGACCCGACAACATCAGGGAACCTGCCAGAACATACGCCAGGCCGAAAGAATGCGTCTGGCCCAGGTAGCCATAAAGAGCCGGGAAAACCCCTGCGCCCACCACAAAGGCAATCGGGACGGCTACAGAGGCGACCACGCTCCTCAGGTGCGTAGGAGCGATTCTGGACAAGGCGGAAAACCCGCCGGGGAAAAAAGCTCCCATCACGGCAGGCTGTAGGAAGAGGAAGAGCAGAAGCCACGAATCGCCTGCAACGCCGAGGAAGATCGTGGAAGCCCCTCCTGCCACGAGAAGGATCGAGAGGGCACGCTTCGGCCCGATCCTGTCTGCAAACCACCCTCCGGCAAGGGCTGAAAGAAAACCCGAAATCTGGGCCAAGCCGAGCACCGTGTTCGCGTAAGTTCTGTCAAGACCTCGTTCGGTGATGAGATAGAGCGGCAATACCGTGAAAAGGCCGATACTTCCTCCCAGGGCCATGATGAAGAGGGAAATGATGAGCCAGAAAGAGGGAAGCCGGATAATCTGCTTCAAGGCGGATGGTTTTGGCGCGTCGCCCGGGAAATCCCCTCCTTTCCCGAAATAGAGGAAAGCCACCCCTGCCAAGAGGGAAAGGATGCCCAAACAGAGGAGGAGCGTTCTCCAGGAGATCACGCCCACAAGAGCCGCGACCAAAAGAGGTCCTATGACAAGCCCGAGGGTGGGCGCTGAAGAATGCACTCCCATGGCTTTGCCCCAATCCTGACGTTGAACCATGGCGGTCATGGTGGCGAGGGCCGAGGGAATGTGGAGGCCTGCGGCTAACCCGAGAAGAACGAGAGCAGGAAAAATGGCGGCAAGGGAACGGAGGAATCCAACGCCGATCAAGGCAACACCTACGGAGATCGCCGAAAGAATGAGCGCTTTGCGGTGAGTCAAGCGGGAAGAGAGAAACCCTGACCCAAACTGGGCCGCAGAAAAGCCCAGGGACATGAACAGAAACAAGGATCCTGCCTGCGCATGGGTGATATGGAGCTCCTGCTCCATGAAGGGCATGAGAGGAGCAAGAATGAATCGAGCCATGAAATTGATAAGAAAAAGACCGGCGAGAAAGAAAATCGTTCCGGCCTTGGCTCTGAAGGGTTCTGGTATGGGGCATGATTTTTCCATAAGCATAGTTGATGCGTTCGTAAAAAGTCCCATTTTCATGTCATTTCGGGCGAAGCGAGAAATCCAACGCGGAGCGTTGTCCCGAACAAAGAGAGGGATCTGTCCATAAATAACAGATCCTTCGCTTTGCTCAGGATGACTCGCCAAGGCGAGTCAGATTTCTCCCTGCGGTCGAAATGACAGATTCACACTGCAGGACTTTTTACGAATCTGTCATAAATAGCAAAATTAATGATGAATGAGTTCTGGGTCAAGCTTCTCATTGGGGCGTGGGGTTCCTCCCTGCGTTTTTTTTCTTTGAAAAGCTGAGCAGCAGTGAATAGTTTAATTTACCAAAAAACCATAAGCTCTTCAGAGGTGCCATGTCGTTTCCAAAATTCCCTTCAGCAGTTTCCATAGCGGCTTTGCTTGTCGCTTTTGCAGGTCTTGGTTGCTCCTGCTCGCTCAATCCACCCTTCTTTGATGAAGCTGTATGGCGCGCGAAGGTCCAATCAGCGGATCCGGCTTTGCTGTATGCCCCGCATTTCAAAGATGATCTCTACTTCAATCCCTGGATGCCCGATGGGGACAAGAGCCTTTTCGCCGTGCTCAGATGGCGGCTCACGGCGTCGCAGGAATACACGGAAGAGGAGAAAAGATATTTACCCCGCGTGGTGGACAAGGCGAAAGAACGGATTCTCGCCATGCCTCATGGCGATTTCATCCTGTGGATCGGCCACGACACCTTTTTGATCCGCCTCAACGGGGAGTACTGGCTCTTAGACCCCATCTTCTCCGAGAGAGCTGTCGTCGTGAAGCGAAAGACGCCTCCGGGGATCACCGCGGAGGCGCTCAAAGAAGTGGCGCCGAACCTGCGCGTGATCATCACGCACAATCACTATGACCATCTCGACAGAAGCAGCATCGAGGACCTGCCGGAGAACACGAAAATGTTCGTCCCCTTGGGTCTGAAACAATACGTGCAGGATATGAACAAGCGAGACGTGACCGAGCTGGACTGGTGGCAGGAAATCAAAATGGGAAACGATACCACGCTTGTCTGTCTTCCCATGCAGCACTGGTCAAGGCGGTTCGGGCAGGGACCCCGCGAGACCCTGTGGGCGAGCTACATGCTGATCACCCCGAAGGTCACGATATACCTAGGAGGGGACTCGGGATACTTCATCGGGTACAAGGAAATCGCAGAGCGCTATCCCAGGATCGACTATGCCCTTCTGCCCACCACCGCGTATCATCCGCGCTGGTTCATGCACTACAACCACATGAACGTGGACGAGGCCATCGAAGCCTTCAACGATCTGAAGGCGCGGTACATGATCCCGCAGCAGTGGGGGACCTTTCACCTGGGCGACGAGCCGCCGGGATATTCGATCCTCGAGCTCAAGAAAAAGATCGCCGAACGCAAGCTCGATCCGTCCCGATTCATCATCATGGACATCGGCGAAATCCTTCCCCTACAGATCCAGTAATCCGGTAATCATGCATATTGATTACCAGCAACAAATTGGTTACAATCCTTCCTGTTGAGACGTGAAGAAGAGACTGCGCGGGATCCATCGTGGAAAGAATCTTATAAGATAAACTTTGAGCTGTGCCATGCGGTTTGAATGGGACCGGGAAAAGCTAAACTTAATTCCAGGAGGCACGGCGTTTCTTTTGATGAGGCTGTGACAGTGTTCTATGATCCACTCTCGGCCAGTTTCGACGATCCGGATCACTCTAATTCCGAGATCAGATTGATCACCGTAGGGTACTCTTCGAGGGGTCGGTTGCTGGTGGTTTCTCATGCCGACCGAGGAGAAACCATACGCATTATCAGCGCACGGCTTGCAACCGCAAATGAAAGGAAAAGACATGAAAACTAAAATCAAGAAGAAGCCGGATGAGTTGCGGCCCGAGTATTTTTTCGATTATTCCAAAGCAATTCGCGGGAAATATTACAAGAGAATCTTAGAGGAAGGTGCGAATGTTGTTGTCCTTGAACCGGACATCGCTAAGGCATTCCGGGATTCGGCCGCAGTAAACCAGGCGCTGCGTTCCCTGCTTGATCTGACGGATTCCACGAGGCATCTGACTCGTTCCAAAGCAAAGGCGAAAAAAAGCGCAGCAGGATGACGAAGTCAGCGGCGAGCGGGTGTTGGCCTGTAGGTCATCCGTGGACCGAACCCGCTCGTACGACACTGTGATGGGTCTACGGTCTTCTGTATTCTGTCTCCTTTATCCTTTTTCTAAAAATACTTCCCCTTTTTCTCTCCCGTG
>Ga0101944_10004975_pt1 | contig 15692 bp, 12 predicted proteins | sample DewCreD2012metaG_FD_75245 | JGI IMG/M metagenome (GOLD analysis project Ga0101944, IMG submission 75245) | Hot spring sediment bacterial and archeal communities from British Columbia, Canada, to study Microbial Dark Matter (Phase II) - Dewar... ...
ATGGTTCGTCACAAGGCCTCATGGGCAGCTCCGTAACCATTTCCGCCCACCTTCCACCTTGACTTTTAACACAGTTACTGCGAGCGAGCGCAGCGAGCGCGGCAATCTCTGACAGGGCCCCCTCCTGCGCCTCCCCAAAATCGGCACAGCGTTTTTGGGGTGCGGATGGGGGTAATTCGCAAGCGTGGCGTTTTTTTCCGTCGGACAAGGGATAAGAAGGATTTCTTACCAAACTGTAAACCCGTTGAAAAGCGGTTTTTACAAAAAATTTATAAAAAACCACAAATTAAGTCATATAATGAAAGAGAATTTGTTGTCTGAACATACATGGTGCAAATCCGGCCTGGGCGGATTAACGCGGCGGCCTGTCCCTTTCACCCCCGACTGGCGAGCAGCGGGCAGGAAGCGCAGCGAAGAAACACCGCAAATGCGCGCAGTCCACTTTACAGGAGCGGGGTCTGGGTAGAACGCAATGCAGGATAATATCTTTATCACGCTATTTGAAAACTTTGCCCTGCTGCTGGCAACCCTGCTGATCTTCGACGTCCTCATCCGGCGGGAGGACATCGGCAGTCCCCACCTGCGGCGGGTGATTGCCGGCCTGTTTTTGGGCGGGGTTGGCGTTCTGCTCATGTCCACACCGTGGACATTTACACAGGGAATTATCTTCGACACCCGCTCGGTGCTGCTTTCCACGGCCGGGTTGTTCTTCGGCTTTCCGCCAACCCTGATCGCCGTCCTGATCACCGCTGGCTACCGGCTGTACCTCGGCGGAGCAGCCGCGCTGACCGGCGTTGCGGTGATTGCGGCCAGTGCCGGCCTGGGGCTGCTGTGGCGTTACCGGCGCCGCCGCCAGCTGGAAAACATCCCGCTCTGGCAGTTGTGGTTGTTCGGGCTGGTCGTCCATCTGGTCATGCTGGCGCTCATGTTCACCCTGCCCCGCGAGCGCGCTGTAGAAGTCGTCCGAACCATCAGTCTGCCGGTACTCCTGATTTACCCGTTCGGCAATCTGGCGCTGGGGCTGCTGCTGCAAAACCGGCTGCGGCGTGAGCGGCTGTACCATGAAAACCAGCGTCAAATCGAATTTTTGCAGTCCTCGCTGCAATTCTTTCAGGAAAGTTGCCCCTCCCTCCAAAAATTTTTAGAATCTGCTTTGAATCAGGCCGTCCAGATCAGCCGCAGCCGGGTGGGCTTTCTCATGCTTTATGATGAAAGCAGCGACCGTTTTACGGCAAGCGTCGTCAGCCCCGAGGCGGTGGCGTTAAGTTCCATCGAAAACCCGCCCCAATTCTTCGAGGCCGCAACCGGCGGGTTGTGGGCCGAGGCAGTGCGTCAGAAAAAAGCCGTTTGGGTGAATGACGACCGCAGCCCGCATCCGCTCAAAAAAGACCTTCCGCCCGGGCATATCGCCGTGGAGCGGTTTTTGGGCGTGCCGGCTCTGGAAGACGGCCGCGTCACCGCGCTGCTGGGGGTGGCCAACAGCCCGGAAGATTACCGCGCCGAGGATGCGCTGCGCCTTTCCCTGTTTCTGGACGGCGTCTGGAAGGCCGTGCGCCGTTTTCAAATGCAGCAGCGAATGCGCCTGCAATCTACCGCGCTGGAAGCTGCCGCCAGCGTGGTGGTCATCACCGACCGCGACGGGCGGATTGAGTGGGTCAACCCGGCTTTTACCCGCACAACCGGCTACACACTGGAAGAAGCGCTCGGTCAGAACCCGCGCATTCTAAAATCCGGCAAACACGATAATGCTTTTTATGAAAACCTGTGGAATACCATTTTGTCCGGCCAGGTCTGGCGCGGCGAATTGACCAACAAGCGCAAAGACGGCCGTCTGTACACCGAACAGGCGGTGATTTCACCCGTTTGCAGCGACGAAGGGGAAATCCAGCATTTCATCGCCATCAAGGAAGACATTACCGAGCGGCGCAAGGCGGAAGAAGCCGCCCGCGAAAGCGAGCAGCGCTTTGCGCTGATGGCCGAAGCCGCCCCGGTCATGATCTGGATGACCCACGCCGCCAGCAATGACGGTTATGTCAACCGCGCCTGGCGCGAATTCATGGGATACCGGGAGGGCGACGACCTGAACCGCGTTTGGGAGGAACGCATCCACCCGCAGGAACGCGAAAGGCTGATCCAGACCTACCAGCAATGTATGCAGCTGCGCCTGCCGTTCATTGCCGAATACCGCCTTCGGCGCGCCGACGGCGAATACCGCTGGGTGAGCGACCACGGCGAGCCGCGCTTTTCGGCTTCCGGCGAATTTCTGGGCATGATTGGGGTATGCTACGACATCACCGAGCAGCGCCAGCAGCGCGCCCTGCTGGAAACGATTACCGCTCTCAACAAAGCCCTGACGCATGCCATCCGCCCGCAGGATATGTTCGACCGCATGATCAAAGAAATCACCCGCCTGCTGGAAATGGATGCCGCCATGCTGGAAATGATTCATCCGGAAAGCGGGCAGATTGAAATTGTCTCCGCCGGCGGGGCCTGGCAGGCACTGCGCGGCAAGAGCGAGTCGCCCCTGGAACACATCCGTCAGCAGGTGCTGGCAGAAGGCAAACCCTACCTCGAAAATCATGACGGCCAGCAGGCCGGCAAGGGTATTCCCGCACCGGCCTGCGGCTGCCGCGCCATTGCCAGCGTACCGCTGGAAGTGGACTACCAGAAACTGGGCATCCTGACCGTTGGCAGCTATCAGGCCATCTCCCCCGAAAAAGTGGAACTGCTCAAAGGGGCGGCCGAAGTGGTGGCCGGCGTCATCTACCGCGATGAACTCTACCGGCGCATCGAACAAACCGCAGCGCGGCTGGGCTCCCTGCGCACCATTGACAATTCCATCATCGAGGGACAGGAACTCAAAACCGTGCTGCGCATTGTGCTGGAACAAACCACCCATCAAATGAACATGGATGCCGGTTCGATTTTTTTGTTCAACCCGGTTAATTCGCTGCTGGAACACGCCGCCGATTACGGGTTTAGAACCCGCGGGGTTGAAAAACCGCTCAAACTGGGTCAAAGTCACGCCGGCGAGGCGGCCGTGCGCCGGGAAATTCTCACTTACTCAAACCTGCCAGCCCACGGGGGTGAAATTGCCGGTTATCTGCTGGATGAGGAGGCGTTCATCTTTCAGGCGGTTGCGCCGCTGATTGCCAAGGGACAATTGATGGGCGTCATGGAGATGTTTGCGCGGCGCGAGTTTCAGCCCGGCGATGAATGGCTCAACAGCCTGCAAATTTTTGCCAATCAGGCGGCGATTGCCATCCAGAGCATTCAAAACTTTGAAGCCGTGCAGCGCTCCAACCGCGAGCTGCAGGCCGCCTACGAAGCCACCATCGAGGGCTGGTCACGCGCCATGGATTTGCGCGATGAAGAAACCGAAAATCACACCCTGCGGGTAACCGACCTGACCCTGCGGCTGGCGCGCCAGATGGGCGTCCGCGAAGAAGATTTGATTCACATACGGCGCGGCGCGCTGCTGCACGACATCGGTAAATTGGGTGTGCCGGATGCGATTTTGCAAAAAACCGGGGCGCTGAGCGACGAAGAATGGGCGCTGATGCGCCTGCACCCCATTTACGCCTACCAGATGCTCTACCCCATCGAATACCTGCGCCCGGCCATCGAGATCCCCTACTGCCATCACGAAAAATGGGACGGGACGGGCTACCCGCGCGGCTTGAAAGGTGAGGAAATTCCACTGGCGGCGCGCATCTTTGCCGTGGTGGATGTCTTCGATGCCCTGACCTCCGACCGGCCTTACCGCCCGGCATGGAGTATCCGCGACGCGCTGAAGTACATCCAGGATCAGGCCGGCAGGCACTTTGACCCACAGGTGGCCGAAGCCTTTTTGAGATTGTACGGCACGGGTTCATTGAAGATTTAGGAAACAAAAAAAATCCTAAACAAATTCCAAAAAAAACCTCTTGACTCGAACCCCCCAATTAAGATAGACTATTGCATAATCTCTGACATTATCCTGAATCCTATGCGCTTTTCCCCCTGGTTTTACGCCTATTACTTTTACGGCAACGCTGCACGGCTTGCCGGGCGTAACGCTTAAAGGGAAACGGGACTCATCCATACCTGAGGCGGCGCAACCGGCGCCGCCTTTTTATTTTCCTCATCGGAGGTGAAACAATGGTTGTACGCGGTATCCGCGGAGCGATTACGGTAGAAAATGATCAGCCCGAAGCCATTCTGGCAGCCACCCGCCGCCTGCTGCAGGCCATTGCTCAAGCCAATCCGGCCTTTCAACCGGCGGATGCCGCCAGCATCTTCTTCACCGTGACGCCGGATTTGAGTTCGGCCTTTCCGGCGGAGGCCGCCCGTCAACTGGGCTGGGGTGAAACGCCGTTGATGTGCGCCCAGGAAATCCCCGTCCACGGCGCCCTGCCGCGCTGCATCCGCGTGCTGATTCACTGGAACTGCAATTTACCCTCATCTGCCATTCGTCATGTTTATCTGGGAGAGGCGGCCGGCCTGCGCCCGGATTTATCCGATTCATAAGCCAAAGGAGGTCTAAATGTTAATCGTTATGCAAAAGGATGCTACACCGCAACAAGTCGAAAATGTGGTTGCCCGCGTGCGCAGTCAGGGGTTGAGCGTTCACCTCTCTCAGGGCGCCGAACGGGTGGTGATCGGCGCCATCGGAGATGACCGCGCCGTTTCCAAAGACCAGTTCATGCTGCTGGAAGGCGTGGACCGCGTGCTGCCGATTTTACGGCCCTATAAACTGGCCTCGCGCGAATTCAGCGATCAGGATACGCGGGTCAAAATCGGCGAGCGGGAGGTGGGCGGCAGTGCTGTGCTGCTGATTGCCGGCCCGTGTTCGGTGGAAAGCCGCAGCCAGATTCTGGAAATTGCCCATGCCGTGCGCGAAGCCGGGGCGCACGCGCTGCGCGGCGGGGCGTATAAGCCGCGCACCTCGCCGTATTCCTTTCAAGGGCTGGGCAGCGAAGGGCTGGAACTGCTGGCTGAGGCGCGGGCAGCTACCGGTCTGCCGGTTGTGACCGAAGTGCTGGCCACCGAACAGGTCCGGCAGGTCAGCGAAGCCGCCGATGTGCTGCAAATTGGAGCGCGCAACATGCAGAACTTTGCCCTGCTGCACGCCATTGGCGAAACCCGCAAACCGGCCCTGCTCAAACGCGGCATGAGCGCCACCGTCGAGGAGCTGCTGATGGCCGCCGAGTACATCCTCTCGCACGGCAACCGTCAGGTGATTTTGTGCGAACGCGGCATCCGCACCTTTGAAACCGCAACGCGCAACACCACCGACATCAACGCCGTGCCGGTGCTGAAATCGCTCACCCACCTGCCGGTCATGCTCGACCCCAGTCACAGCACCGGCTTGTGGCAGTTTGTCACACCGGTGGCGCGCGCCGCCGTTGCCGCCGGGGCCGACGGCCTGATCATCGAGGTCCATCCCCACCCGGAAGAAGCCCTCTCGGACGGCAGCCAGTCGCTCAAACCGGAACGCTTTGCCGAACTGGTGCGGCAGGTGCGCGCCATTGCCGAAGCGGTCGGGCGCACGGTAGCCCCGCCGCTGGGCGAATCTTTCCCCCAAGAGCGCGATAATGGCCGAAGACCCCAGTTTTAATCACCCGCTGGCACAGCAGACGGTTGCCATTGTCGGGCTGGGGCTGATGGGCGGTTCGCTGGCGCTGGCGCTGCGCGGACGGTGCGCCGGACTGCTGGGCATGGATCACAACCCGGCCGTGGTCGAGCAAGCCGCCAGAATGGGACTGGCCGATCGGGTCAGTACGCTGCCTGAAGTAGTCCTTCCGCAGGCCGGTCTGATCATTCTGGCAACCCCTCTTTCGGCGATTTTGCGCCTGCTGGATGACCTGCCCGGCCTGCACCCGGGGCCGGCGGTGGTGCTGGATCTGGGTTCGACCAAAAGCGCGGTGGTGGAAAAAATGTCCGACCTGCCGCCGCAATTCGACCCGCTGGGTGGGCATCCGATGTGCGGTAAGGAACGTTCTTCGCTGTCCGAAGCCGAGGCCGGTCTGTACCGCGGGGCGCCGTTCGCACTCACCCCTCTGGCGCGCACCAGCCCGGCGGCGCGCCGGCTGGCGGAAGAGCTGGTCGGCGCAGTCGGCGCGCACCCGGTCTGGCTGGAGGCTGACGAGCACGATGCAATGGTGGCCGCCACCAGCCACCTGCCCTACCTGACGGCGGTTGCGCTGGCAAGCATTACCCCACCGGAAGCCGCTGCGCTGGTCGGGCCGGGTTTCCGCTCCACCACCCGGCTGGCAGAAACCCCGCTTTCGATCATGCTGGACATTTTGCGTTACAACCGCGCCAATCTGCTGCCCGGCCTGGTTCGCTTACAAAGGGAGATCGCCTACCTGAGCCACCTGCTGCAATCTGAAGATTACCCCGCCCTGGCCGCCGAACTGGAACAAGCCGCCCGCCGGCGGATGCAACTGACCCGCCCTTCAGCGGAGGAGAAAGCATGAGCCGTCTGACCGTCTTTCCCGACCATCCCCTGCGCGGCGAGGTCAACCTGCCGGGCGACAAATCCATCTCGCACCGCGCCGCTCTGCTGGCTGCCATGGCGGAAGGGGAAAGCCGCATCGAGCATTTTCTGGATTCGGGCGTCACGCGGGCATTGCTGAACGCTCTCCCACAGGTAGGAGTGGCGTGGCAGCTGGACGGCGAAACGCTGACCGTCCAGGGGCAGCCCTGGCGCAATCCCTCAGCGGCGCTGAACTGCGGCAATTCGGCCACCACCCTGCGTTTACTGGCGGGGGCGCTGGCTGCCCGTAACACAGCGGCCGTGCTGGATGGCTCCGCCGGTCTGCGCCGCCGCCCGATGGGGCGCATCCTCCAACCGCTGCGCGCAATGGGGGCGGCGATTGATTCGGCGGATGGCGAACACGCCCCGCTGACCCTTTCTCAACGGCCGGCCGGTAAGCCGCTGCGCGCCGCCACCCACCGTCTGGCGGTTGCCAGCGCGCAGGTGAAATCCTGCCTGCTGCTGGCCGGGCTGGCTGCCGAAGGCGCGGTCACGGTCATCGAACCGCACCGCTCGCGCGATCACAGCGAACGACTGTTGGGTGCGCTGGGGGTGGAGATCGAAAGCCGCCCGCTGGAAGACGGCTGGGGAGTAACCATCCACCCGCACCCCGCTGCTCTGCCGCCTTTCCATCTGACCATCCCCGGGGACACTTCGGCGGCGGCCTTCTGGCTGGTAGCCTCCAGCATTACGCCGGGTTCGCGCATCACCCTGCCGGGCGTGGGGCTCAACCCCGGACGGATCGGCCTGCTGGAAGCCCTGCAAGAGATGGGCGGCCGAATCGAGGTCATCCCGCGCGGCGAGCAGGGCGGCGAACCGGTTGGGGATGTCGTTGCCGCCCATGCCGATCTGCAGGGCATTGAAATTCACGGCGAGCGGGTCACCGCCATGATTGACGAGTTCCCCGTCTTTGCTGTGGCGGCGGCCTTTGCCACGGGAATTACCCGCGTCCGCGAGGCCGATGAACTGCGCCACAAAGAATCCGACCGCATCCGCGCCTTGTGCAGCCTGCTGAGCGCGCTGGGCGCAAAAGTGGAGGAACAGCCCGACGGGTTCACGGTTTACGGTCAGGGAGGGCTGCGGGGCGGGGCCTCCGTTCAGGCGGAAGGCGACCACCGTATTGCGATGGCGGCTGCCGTCGCCGGGCTGGCAGCCGATCAGCCGGTCACTGTGCAGGGAGCAGAAATTATGGCAGAATCCTACCCGAACTTTGCCGAAACCCTGCAAGGGCTGGGCGGAAAAATCCGCATGGAGGCTGAAAACGGCGGATGAACGATGTTGAGCGTACCGCGTACTGGCGGCTGGGGCTGATCGGCGGGCGGCTGGGTCACAGCCTTTCGCCGCGCCTGCAGCGCGCCGCGCTGCAAAGCGCCGGACTGCAGGGCGAATACCGCCTGTATGCTGTTCCGCCTCTGCCGGAGGGCGAGGCGCAGCTGCGCGCTCTGGTCGAGGGCTTGCGCGCCCCGCCAGCGCTGCGCCTGCACGGCTTGAATGTGACCATCCCCCACAAGCAGAATGTGCTGGCTTATCTGGACGAATTGACCCCCACGGCGCGGGCTGTGGGGGCGGTCAATACCCTTTACGCCGATGGCAGCCGTTTGATCGGCGAAAATACGGACGTGCAGGGCTTCTGGACCGATTTTGAGCGGCTCTGGCAGGCGAGCGGCGGCCGTCAAGCGGGGGCCGCGCTGGTGCTGGGAGGGGGCGGGGCGGCGCGCGCCGTCGCTTACGCGCTGCTCAGCCGCGGCTGGCGGGTGATTCTGGCGGCACGCCGTGCCGAACAGAGCAAGCAGGTTGCCCGCGACCTGAAAGCCCTGCGCCTGCCCGGCCGCATTACAGCCATCCCTCTGGAGGCGGCCTCGCTGGCGCGCTGCCGTTCTGCAAACGCCGTAATCAACGCCACGCCGGTTGGCATGTCCCCCTTCACCGATGAATGCCCCTATCCCGATGATCTGCCGCTGCCGGGCAAGGCGGTGGTATACGATCTGGTGTACAACCCGGCCGAAACCGTCCTGCTGCGCCGCGCCGTTCAGCAGGGACTGCCGGCCGCCAACGGGCTGGGTATGCTGGTGGAGCAGGCCCGGCTGGCGTTTGCCTGCTGGACGGGAATCATCCCGCCGGCCGAGGCTTTATGGGCGGCGCTGCGCCAGCCGCATACCACCCCGCAAGGAGAACAAGGATGAGATTACAGTTACTGACCGCCGGTGAATCACACGGACCGGGTTTGACCCTGATTCTGGAGGGCTTACCGGCCGGGCTGCCGCTGGACGAAGAAATCATCAACCAGGACCTGGCCCGCCGTCAGCACGGTTACGGGTCCGGCCCGCGCATGAAAATCGAACAGGACCGCGCTCAAATTCTGGGCGGGGTGATGGACGGAAAAACCACCGGCGCGCCGCTGGCGGTATTCATCGAAAACCGCGATCACCCGCGCTGGAAAGGCAAGCCCATCCGCCGCTTTACCATTCCGCGCCCCGGTCACGCCGACTTAAGCGGCGTGTTGAAGTACGGTTACGACGACCTGCGCCCGGCGCTGGAACGCGCCTCGGCGCGCGAAACGGCGGCGCGGGTCGCCGCGGGAGCGGTTTGCCGCCACCTGCTGGCGCAGTTCGGCATCCGCATCGGCGGTTATGTGGCTTCGATTGGCGAAATCCGCGCCGATTTGCAGGACCTGCCGCTGGAAGAGCGCATTCGGCACGCGCTGACCAGTGAAGTAGCCTGCCCGGATGAACCAGCCGCGCAGGCGATGCAGGCGCGCATTCGTGAGATTATGCAGCAAAAAGACACCCTCGGCGGGGTGATTGAGGCGGTGGCGCTGGGCGTCCCGCCCGGACTGGGTTCTTACGTCCACTGGGAACGGCGGCTGGACGCGCGCCTTGCCGCAGCGGTGATGAGCATCCCGGCCATCAAGGGGGTGGAAATCGGGCCGGCCTTTGAGAACACCACCCGCCCCGGCACGCTCGTGCATGACCCCATCCTGCTGGCAGGCGGCGATCTGCAACGAGCAGGGATCAACAGCGGCGGTTTGGAGGGCGGCATCACCACCGGTCAGCCGATTCTCATCCGCGCGGCGATGAAGCCGATTGCCACCACCCTGAACCCGCAGCGTTCGGTGGACCTGGCCGAGGGCGTGGCGGTGGAAACGCGCTACGAGCGCTCCGACTTTTGCCCGGTGCCGCGCGCGGTGGTCATTGTGGAAGCCATGCTGGCCTACGTGCTGGCCGATGCGCTGCTGGAAAAACTGGGCGGCGATTCGCTGGCGGAGATGCTGCCGCGCTTCGCCGCTCTGCCGCGGCCGCGCCTGAGTGATGTGCACCTGCGGCAGGATGATCCCGTATTCTGGCGCGGGGAGGAAACCGAATGAACCGGCCGGGTTGGATTCTTCTCTACGGCCCGCCGGGCGTGGGCAAGACCACACTGGGCAGGTGGCTGGCCGCCCGGCTGGAACTGCCTTTTTACGATCTGGATGAACGCATTCAACAGGTCAACGGGCGCACCATCCCCCAAATTTTTCAGGAAGAGGGCGAAAGCGGTTTTCGGCAGCGTGAAAAATCTGCGCTGAAAGAATTGTTGACTCTGCCGCCGGGGGTGGCTGCGCTGGGCGGGGGCGCCTTGCTGGACGGGGACAACCGCCAGCTGGCGGAACGCTGCGGCACGGTGCTCTGCCTGACGGCCGGCCTGCAAACCCTGCTCGAACGGCTGGGTGAAGCCAGCCAGACCCGCCCCCTGCTCAAAGGCGAGGATGGCTGGCAGGCACGCCTTTCAGCCTTGCTGGAAGCGCGCCGCGAGCATTACGCCTCGTTTGAAACCCGCCTGCCAACCGATGGACGCACTCTGGATGAAACCGGCGGGGAAGCCCTCTGCGCGCTGGGTATTTTTCCCATTCGCGGAATGGAGAGGCCTTACCGGATGATGGTACACAACGGCATTCTGGAATTGGCAGCCGATCATTTGAATGAAATTGGGCGCAGCCGAACCGCTGCGCTGGTTTGTGACAGCAACACCGCCCGATTGTACGCCGAGAAGGTGGAAAAGCCGCTCACCGCTGCCGGCTGGCGGGTGCGGCGCTGCGTTGTGCCGGCGGGTGAAGCCCACAAGACCCTGCAAACGACGGCCGATTTATGGGCGCAATTCGTGGAAGGCGGGCTGGAGCGCGGCAGTCTGGTGGTGGCACTGGGCGGCGGTGTGGTTGGGGATATGAGCGGCTTTGCCGCCGCGGCTTTTTTGCGCGGGGTTGACTGGGTCAACCTGCCGACCACCCTGCTGGCAATGGTGGATGCCTCCATCGGCGGCAAGACCGGGGTAGACCTGCCGCAGGGTAAAAATCTGGTGGGGGCGTTTCACCCGCCGCGGCTGGTGCTGGCCGACCCGCTGGTTCTTTCCACTTTACCCATCGGCGAAGTGCGCAGCGGTATGGCAGAGGTCATCAAACACGGTGTGATCGGCGACCCGGCTTTGCTGGATGCCTGTGCGGACGGCGCGCAAGGGTTGAGCGGCGGCTGGGAATGGCTGGTGCGGCGCGCTGCGGCCGTCAAGGTGCGCGTCATCGAAGCCGACCCCTACGAGCAGGGTCTGCGCGAGGTGCTGAATTTTGGGCATACCCTCGGCCACGCGCTGGAAAAATCCAGCGGTTACCGCCTGCGCCACGGCGAAGCCGTAGCCATCGGCATGGTGGCCGAAACGCGCCTCGCCGAACGGCTGGGAATTGCCGAAAGAGGGTTGAGCGGGCGGCTGGCTGCCATTCTCAGCAGGTGGGGGCTGCCCGTTGATCCCCCCGCCGGCCTGAGCGCCGAGCAAATCCGCGCCGGTCTGACGGTGGACAAAAAACGGCGGGACGGACAATTGCGCTTCAGCCTGCCGCACCGTGCCGGGCAGGTGCTGCACGGCGTCATCGTCCCTGCCGAAGAAGCGCTGCGGGAGGTGATTGGATGAAAAAAGTACTGGTGCTGCACGGGCCAAATCTCAACCTGTTGGGAGAACGTGAGCCGCAGGTGTACGGCAGCCTGACGCTGGATGAGATCAACCGGCGGTTGATCGAGGCCGGCCGCGAGTGGAATCTGGAGGTATCCTGCTTTCAGTCCAACCATGAGGGAGAACTGATTGATGCGCTTCACACCGCCCGGCGGACGGTGGAGGGGGTGGTTTTTAACCCCGCCGGCTATACGCACACCTCGGTAGCGCTGCGCGATGCGGTTGCGGCCGTTTCCATTCCGGTCATCGAGGTGCATCTTTCCAACCCGGCAGCGCGCGAGGATTTTCGGCATGTTTCGCTGCTCGCGCCGGTCTGCCGCGGGACGATTGCCGGTTTTGGCTGGCGTTCGTACTGGCTGGGGCTGCTGGCGCTGGCAAACCTGCTGGCAGAATGAAAATCCTCAAGCGGGATAAGGGTGAAAAAAGAGATTTGACGCCAAGACGCTAACGATTCCTTTTTGCCTTCTCTGCGTCTTTGCGCCATTGGGTTAATTCCAACCTTCTGCAGTCTGGCAGGTGTTGACGGCTAAAAATAGGATTACCCCAAAATTCCGCCCCTTGTCAGAATGGCTGGATGTGGTTTAATCAAAATGATGATTTGGTGCAGATTGATTTCGGACGAACGATTATTATGGTTGAGCAATTACTCGGTTTTGGGCAGAATTTTTGGGCAGCCTTGAGCAGCGGCAGCGCCAGTTCGGCGCACCTGTGGCTGTACGCAGTCATCACGCTGCTGGTGATGGTAGAAGGCCCGGTGTCGATTCTGCTGGCAGCCGGGGCTTCTTCGGCCGGTTTTCTCAATCCGCTGCCGGTGTTCATTGCTGCCACGCTGGGGAATTTGATTGCCGATACGCTGTGGTACGGATTGGGTTATATCGGTAAAATTGACTGGCTGCTGCGCCGGCGCGGCTGGTTTGGCGTAAATGCCGAAAAACTCGACCTGTTCCGGCAGGTCATTCACCGACAGGCCGTCAAACTGCTGATCTTCGCCAAACTCACCAACGGCTTAATTGTGCCGGTGCTGATCGCCACCGGCCTGGCGCGCGTCCCGCTGCGCAAATGGTTTCCCATCATTTTTGTGACCAATCTGCTGACCAGTCTGGTCATGGTAGCCATCGGTTATACCATGGCCTCCAGTTTGTTACGCGTCCAGCAAGGGCTGCGGTATGCGGCCTTTGCGGCTACCCTCCTGTTTTTGCTGGCGGCATCATTTTACGTGCGTCATCTGCTCAGCCGCAAAGATGTGAGTGCCATGCTCGAAAAAGACGAGTAGCAGGAGAAAGAAGAATATGCGGGTTATGTTGTGTACGACCACCTATCTGCCGGAGTTGAACGGGCAGGCCATTTTCACCGCCAATCTGGCGCAGGGGCTGGCCGCACGCGGGCATCAGGTTTGGGTCGTGCGCCCCGGCACGGGTTTTCGCTTTACTCAAACAGCCGACGGGAATCTGAAGATCATTGGTCTGCCGGCTGTTCGATTGAGTTTCATTCACAAAGACTTGCGGCTGGCTGTGGGTTACCGGCGGCTTTTGCAGCGTTTATTCGATCAGATTTGTCCGGATGTGGTGCACGTTCAAGACCCCTCTCCCTTTTGCCAGAGCGCTGTAGGTGAGGCCAGGCGGCGCGGCATCCCGGCGATTGCCACCCATCACCCCGGCCCGGAAATCAGCGCACCGTATTTTGCGCGGCTGCCTCTGCCTTTCAAACGCGCTGTGGAAGCCATTGGCTGGCGGTTCGTGGCGCATCATCTCAACCGGGCGGATGCCGTCAGCGTTCCATCGCGCAGTTCAGCCCAAATGCTGGCAGCGCATGGCGTCCGCCAGCCGGCCCGCCCAGTTTCCTGCGGCATCCGATTGAATGAATTTACTTCCCCATCCGCCATTGACCGCCGCAAAATTCTGGAGAACTTCGGCCTGCCAGCCGACCGGGTGATTGGGCTGTATGTGGGGCGGGTGGACGCGGAAAAACGGGTAGATGTATTGATTGAAGGGCTGGCAGCCCTGCAAGACGAGCAGTTTCATCTGGCGATTGCCGGAAATGGAGCCTGCCTGCCGCAGATCAAGCGCCTGATTCGAAAGTGCGGGGTGGAACAGCGCGTTCATCTGCTGGGAAACGTTCCCCACGAGAACCTGCCCGCTTTAATTTCGGCTGCCGATCTATTCCTGATGCCCGGCGATGCCGAATCGTTCAGTATTGCCACGCTGGAGGCCATGGCGTGCGGTAAACCGGTGCTGGCAGCCAATGCTTCGGCCCTGCCGGAACTGGTCAGCCACCTGCAAAATGGTTATCTTTTCCAGCCCCAAAATCCGCAATCGGCTGCCGAAGGGATACGCTGGCTGCTGGAAAATCGCGCCCGCTGGGCGGAAATGGGACAGATCAGCCGGCGGCGCGCCGGACAGCACCGCCTGGAAAACACCCTGCAACGCTATGAACAGCTGTACCTTTACACCCGCCCGCAAAGCGCGGCTCGACGCGCCGGCCGGTCAGCACAGCGCCGTCCGGCATTCCGTCCGCTGATGATGCTGGCAGGGATTTTGTTTGTGCTGTTCTCGCTGTTGTATGCTTCTGCGCCGCTAACGGCTTCGGCTCAGGGGGGTGTGGAAACCTTACCGCCCATCACCCTGGAAAGCCTGCGCCGTTTGATCATCCTGACCATTAAAGACGAAAACAGCCTCTACGCAAACGGCGGCCTGATTCAGGCGCTGCTGGAAAAGGGCGAAGCGGTAAAGTTTGTCCTCCTGCAGCCGGAAAAGTCAAACACGCCGGAGCAAGCCGGTGCGCCTTCAAGTGAGATGCAAGACACCTTCAACCCCCGGGAGCGTATCCGCCGCTGGCTGGAAGAACTGGGTATCCCGCCGGAAACGGTGGACATTTTTGAAATCGAAGAAAAAGAGATCAACCAGTGGTATCAGGAGATGCGCGAAAAGTGGCAGTCCATTGAAATACAGGTGATCCCCATTGCTCCGTGAGCGGGATAGAAGGCGAAAAGGGCTGTTTAATTGGGATAAGCCATTCAAACAACGAATGGGGAATTATCCTTTTGATCGAACACAGTACTCGCCCAAAAGGACAGACTATTGTTATCGCCTTAGCCGCTTGCAGATGCGACGCTGTTCAACCCAAAGGCGCAGAGAGGTGAAAAAGAAACCTTTGCGTCCTGGCGATCGATCTTTTTATTCACCTTGTCAAGCAGTGTCCCTCCGAGCGCAGCGACACAAACAAGAATTAATGTCACTCCGAACGAAGTGACACTCACCAGTGCTGACGGGAATCACCCCCACCCCCCTCCCCCAAAATCGGCGCAGCGATTTTGGGGGAGGCACAGGAGGGGGCCTGCCAGAAATTGCCACGCTCGCTGCGCTCGCTCAAAAGGACAGGCAGCGGTTAATGTCCCTCAGCCCGAAGCGACACGCACCCGTGCAGATCAATTGCCCCCTCCTTCGCCTCCCCAATATCGCCAAAGCGATAGTGGGGGAGGTTGGTGGGGGTCACACATAAGATTGCCACGTTCGCTGCGCCTGGAAAAACCGAACAATTGTGAATTAGCCTGCATTCCGCAGCGGGGTTAAATATGACATTTTTACACCGATTAAATGACAAAAGACCGCTAACAAACTGCGGCGGATATGTTATGCTTACCGCAGAAAGTACTTAAATTCACAAACGAACGAAAGGAAAGCAGCCATGGCGTATGTGATTACTGATGATTGCATTCAGTGCGGCGCATGCGAAGCCGAATGCCCGGAAGGCGCAATCTCCGAAGTGGACGGCCTGTATGTGATTGACGCTTCCAAGTGCCAGGACTGCGGTGCCTGCGCCGACGTTTGCCCGACCGGCGCTGCCCAGCCTGCCTGAACTTTTACCGGTCTCTCCTTTTTGGTAAATCAGAACGGCTTTGCTGCCGTTCTGATTTTTTTGGTATACTGTTTCTCGCCATGAGTCTGATTACGGTTGCCGGATTGAGCAAATCCTACGGCGCGCTGGATTTATTCAGCGACCTCTCGTTTGCCATTCCGCCGCGGGCGCGCATCGGTCTGGTGGGTGCCAACGGCTGCGGTAAAACCACCCTGCTGCGCATCATCATCGGCGAAGAAAAAGCCGATAGCGGCACGGTGCGCTTCATCCCTTCCACATTAAGGGCAGGTTATCTGCCCCAGAGCGTTCGGTTCGAGCCGCAGGAAACCCTGCAAGGATATTTACA
>Ga0101944_10004976_pt1 | contig 15691 bp, 9 predicted proteins | sample DewCreD2012metaG_FD_75245 | JGI IMG/M metagenome (GOLD analysis project Ga0101944, IMG submission 75245) | Hot spring sediment bacterial and archeal communities from British Columbia, Canada, to study Microbial Dark Matter (Phase II) - Dewar... ...
AACGAAAGCCAGGCGGGATCGGAGACGACCTGTTCCCGCGATCCGTCGCGGTGTTCGAGATCGAGCCGGAAAATGAAACCCGGCGCGCCGGCCGGCCAGGTGCCGTCGCCCTGGCCGAAGTAGCACACTTCCACGCCGATCGCATTCGGGCCGGGGCGCAGATGCGGGGTCAGGTCCATGGGATCGGCGTCTTGCCAGCGCGGATCGCAGGGCGCGGGCCCCCACTGGACGCGCCGCCCGTTCACCGTGAGGCGGTAGCGGCTGTCGGCCGTCAGCCAGCCGGTGGCCGCCTGCGGGGCGGCGGGCAAGGTCAGGGCGCGGCGGAAGAGGATGAACGTGTTGGGCAGACAGCGTTCCGACGGAAACCAAATCCAGCGGGCGGGGGCGAGGTTCATGAGAGCGGGTTCTGGCGGACGATGCGCAGCTTTCCGGGACCCAAGGTTCGCACGACCACCTCGACGTCGGTCGGGCCGATGGTCAGCGTATGGCGGCCGGCCGCAGCGCGGTAGGCGAGGGGGACGATGGCGCCGTTGACGGGCACGGCAAAACTGGACGATCCCGCGCCGTGTTCGAACAGGGAGACCAGGAGTTCGAGCCGCCGGACGGGCCGTTCGCCGACGAAGTTCAGCGCCGGCCCCAGCGGTATCAAAGCCCCTTCGCGAATGAAGAGCGGCAGCTTGCGCAGGCCGGCCTTGACGCTGAGGCAGCGTCCGCCGTCGCAGCGCCGCCCGGTCCACCAATCCGTCCATACGCCGCGCGGGAGATACACGCGGCGCGCGGTTTGTCCGGGCAGCATCGGCGCCACCAGCAGGCTTTCGCCGAACAGGAACTGGTTGTCCAGGTTCCAGGTGGCGGGGTCGTCCTGGTATTCGATGACCAGGGCGCGCAACATGGGCAGGCTCTGCTCGACGCACCGGCGGGCGGATCCCAGGATGTACGGCAGCAGGCGGTAGCGCAGCCGCAGGTAGGCGCGGCAGATGGCGAGCGTTGCCGGTTTGAATTTGTAGAGTTCGCGGTCGCCCGAGCCGTGGATGCGGGCGTGGGACATGAACATGCTCGCCTGGAGCCAGCGGATCAGCAGCTCGTCGTGGGTGTCGCCGCAGAAGCCGCCGATGTCCTGGCTCCAGAACTGGAAGCCGGAAAGGCCGAACGACAGGCCGCCCCAAATCTGCGGGAAGAGGTTGAAGGCATTGGGGCTGCTGTCGCCGCCCCAGTGCAGCGGGTAGCGCTGGCTGCCGGCCCAGGCGGAGCGGCCCCAGACCACGCCGGCGCCGGTTTCCTCCTTCGTCACCTCGAAAACCGCCCGGTTGTAGAGCAGCGGATAGAGGTTGTGCATGCGATGGCCGGGAGTGCCGTCGTGATAGACGCCGTCGGCGGGCGCGGCCTCGCCGAAGTCGGTTTTGATCACCCGGGCGCCGAGGCGGAAGAGTCTGCGCAGGGCATCTTGATGAACCCGGACCGCCCGGGGATTGGTGTAGTCAATGACCCCCACGACGCCTTTGAATCCCGGCGCTGGACACAGGCCGATGTTGTAGATTTCTCCGCCGGCCGTTTTGACGAAACCGTCCACGGCCTTCAGCGCCTCGAAGAGCGCGCAGCCTTCGGGGATGTACGGAAGCTGCCAGAGCGACACCTTGAAGCCCAGCCGCGCGAGTTCCTCGAAGTAGGCTTTGGGATCGGGAAAGCGCTCGCGGTCGAATTCCAAATCGCAATACCAGTCTGCTTTGAACCAGTGGGTGTCGAGATGGATCACGTCGCAGGGCACGCGGCGCCGGCGCAGCTCGCGCGCGATTTCCAGGGTTTCGGCGGCCGAGACGTAGCTCATCTTGCTTTGCCAGAAGCCGAAGGTCCAGTCCGGCGGCGCGACGCCTCTGCCCGTCAGCCGGGTGTAGTCCGCCAGCACCGCGCGGATGTCCCCGCAGAACAGGTAGTAGTCCAGGAAGTCATCCTCCGCCGCGACCTGGACATCCGCGGCGCTGGCGCTGCCGACCCAGTACGTCATGCGGCTGGAATGGTTGAAGAAGACGCCATATCCCGCCGTGCTGACGTAGAAGGGCACGTTCTTGTAGGAGCGCGGAGTGGTCACGCCCAGCGCGTCCCGCATATCCAAATCCACGGTCTGGCCCACTTTGTTCAAGCGGCCGAATTTTTCGCCCAGGCCGTAGATGCACTCGTCGGCGCTCAGATCGAAGTTTTCGACGGCGAGGACCACGTTGGCCTCGGGGTGGCGCGTCAAGCCGGTGTTGAGCGTGTCGCCGCAGCAGAAGCTATCCTTCTCCGGCCCCCCGACTCCGGCGATCGCGCGGCCAGTCTGCCGCTCGCGGATTTCGAGGCGGTAGGGCTTGAGGAAGACGTTAACGAGCAATGTTCGGGTGCGGATGGCGAGACAGCGTCCGTCGCCGCGGTCTTCGCCGGCGGCCTTGAGCCACGGCGCTTTGTCGAATTCGAGGCGGCGCTTTGGCGGGCGCCGATCGATCCGGAAGTTGCGCGGCCCGGGAAAAGCGCCGACGACCATGGGGGTAGGGTTGGACGGCACGGTCTGGCCTTCCGCGTAACGCACGCGCAGCACATGGTCCGCGAGGAAATCGAGCCGCAGTCGTCCTTCGATCTCGGCGCCCACGTTCAGGCCGTTGCGCCGGAGCTTTTCGATCCCGGCGGCCGCGGCGGCCCCTTGGGGAGCTTCCAGGGGGGCGGCGGTCCTGAACAGAAGCCAGCCCCGACCGCTTTGCAGCAGTTCGACGGAGCGCACCGACGCGCGGAAGAAATCCTTTTTCTCGAAGAGACGTGTGTTCATGCTTGTGCTTTCGACCCCGCGGCGCGTTGCCGGGCCGCAGGCGTTTTGCTTATTCCGAACAGCCGCCGCTAAGTTCGATCTCGATTGGGTGGTGTCCCTCGATTTCCACGCGCGCCCGGGCCGGCAGCCGGCGGTTTCCGGGGCGACGCCACTGCACGGCCAGTTTCACGGGCCGCGCGCGGTTCAAATCCACGTCGAGCATCAGCCAGGCATCGTGCAGAAACAGAGGGTAGCGCGCGGCCGACTGTCCGTCGAGCTGGGGGTGCAACGCGAGCCGAGCCGCCTCGGCATCCAGGCTGGCGCCGGCGAGCGCGTAGAGCGCGTTCCACGCGGCCGGGGAGGTCATGTAATCCGGCAGGTTGCATTCCTGTCCGGAAGGAACCAGCACGGCCAAGGCTTCGCCCCAGGGGTTGGCGTTGATTTTCCAGGTGATTTCGTGCCGGCGCTGCAACACTTCCAACCCCTGCTTGACCCGTCCGCGATAGATCAGTTCCATGCCGAGAAACGGCTCATGTTGCTGCACGTAGGCATTGAGCGCGGCCAATTCTCCCTCCGGCGTGGCTTCCATGGCAATCGCCGGCGCGTGAGGGGCCATGTTGAGCGCCACAATGCTGTCCAGCGTCCGATCCACCACCTCATCGCTGAAGAGCGGCTCCAGGCCGAGCACCCGCGTCATCCAGTCGCCGGCCAGTTGCGAGACAAAGCAGTTGCCGTTTTCCTTGCCCAGGTCCGGCCGCACCCATTTGCGGAAATAGCGGCCGTTCCAATAGCGGGTCATCAGCGTCGCGTAACCTTCTTCAAAACAGCGTTGCCACTCGCGGGCTTCAGACGCGCGGCCAAGCCTTCCGGCTGCGTCCACCGCCGCCCGCAGCGCCGCCAGGTACACGGTGGCGTTATAGATCATGGGCGCGCCCGCTTTCCACTCGTGCGCCTCGTAGTCGTAGGTGCAGCCGCCGATCGGCAACTTGAGCCCCAGGTTGTCCGTGCGGCGCATCCAGGCGATGGCCTTGCGGTACGCCGGAAAATTGCGCGCGAGATAGCGGCGGTCGCCTCTGAACAGAAAGTGGCGATAGGTCTGGAAGATGAACGAACAGGCAAGGTCCGGCCAGCCGGTGAGACCGAAGAACGTGCCGTTGGTGCCGAGCTGGTCGTACACGTTGCCGATCATGTGCGGAATCTGCCCGTCTTTGGCCTGGCAGCGGCGGAACCATTCCAGTTCGCAGCGGTCCAAGGCGGGGAAGAACATGAAGGTGAAGGGATGCGACGCCAGGCGCTGATCCAGCGTGCCCACGGCCCCCGCCATGTCCGCCGGACTCTCATGGACGCTGAAGAACCCGTCCGCTGTCCAGACCGTGTTGGTCGTGGTGGGGAAGGCGCCGTTGAGCAGCTTGGTCGTCAACCACCGCGGAAGGGAGGAGTCGTCCAACATCGACTGCAGAAGCTGGACCCGGTCGAGACGCCGGCGGCGAGTTCTGGTCACGGCCTGGGCGATCGCGCCGATGTCGGCGGCCTGGCGGGCGTAGGCATGGCCGCGATTCTTGTCATCGCGGAACGTCCAATGCCCGGCATGTTTCCAGGCCAGGACAAAGGTCGCTTCGGCCTTCTGGCCGGGCCGGAGGCGCAGCTTGCGCGCGACGGCGCCGGCCGGCCGGTAAACGCCGTCCTCGCCGCGCGCCTGGGGGTCGCCCGCCGGCAGTGTGCCCGTGGCGGCGAAGGCCTCCCAGAAAGCGGGCCGTTCCGCCAGCAGGTTGTAGGACACGCAGCGCGAGACGCCCGGTCCTGCCGCGGCCAAGAGGTACTGCGTGAATGCGTTCTGCTCGCGCCGATCGCGGGGCCGGCGCCGACAGTCGAAAAGCAGGCCCGCCAGCCGGCCCCGCTGCCAAAGCCGCTGGCGCGCGCCCTCGCAAGAGTCGAAGCGTTCGCGAAAACTCTCCGTCCAGTCGTGCTTCACATACGAGTAGCCGCCTTGTCCGCTGAGGTTTTCCAGGCTCATGAGCAGGGCGACGTCCGCCGGCCGCGGGCCGAGATTCTCGACCGTGAAGCGGAAGGTTGCGCCCGGCAGGGCCGAAAGGTCCGGATCGGCAGGGGTCAGGGTGCCCTGCGCCTGCAGCGCGACGCGCAGGGGCATGTCCTTCAGTTCGTAGGCGAGTTCCGCGAGGGGATAGCGGCCGCGGTACTCGACCGCCGCGACGGTCGGCAGCTCCCAACCGGCGGCGCGCCGCGGCGGGTGCAGCAGCACCGCCGCCGGCCGGCCGGCCGCGTTCGTCCAGAGGCCGAAGAACGAGCCCTCGGACCAGTAGGTCGGGACATCCCAGTTGTTGGCGCAGGAAAACGAGCCCAGCGTGCCGTTGGTCAGCAGTTCCACCCGGCCGGTGCCGATGCCGCCCAGGGGCACGCCGGAGTTGAGCAAGCCCTCGTAAGCGGTCGTGCGGACCCGTCCCTCGTCCGGATCGAGCTCGGCCGGTCGCCACATGGCGCGCTCGCGGGCGTCGCCGGTGTCGAAACGATACACGACGCGCTCGCCCTGCCGCAGCGTCATGCCGCGCACGCAGGGCAACGTAATGGAATGCACCGGCCCGTGCACGCGCAGTTCGAAGCCGCGCCGCCGGACGACAAGGTCCAGGGTATGGGCCACGAAGGGGTCCTCGGGCTTCTCCGTCTGACCCGGCACGTTGGCGGCCACGCGCACGCCGTCCACGTAGAGGTCCACGACGGGGCGGCCGGTCTGGCTGCCGCCGGCATCCACCCGCTGGACTTCCTTGAGGCGGACTTCCAACTGGTAGCGCCCGGCCGGCACATGGGCGAAGAAAAACCGCATGTCGTGGCTCCACAGCATTCCCGCCGCGTGTTGATCCGGCGAGCTTCGCCGGCAAATCCGACCGACATGGTTCACAACGATTTCAGCTTGCGTGGTCATCGTGTAAGTCTTTCTGCTCGCGCTCGGCGCAAGGCCGGTCTAGAGGTAGATTTTGGCAGGCAAATCCCTGAGCCCATGCGGGCTGACTTTGCCGTCGGCGTTGACGCAGACGTGGAAACGCAGGCGGCAATCGGGAATGCGGGCGTACCCCTCGGTGTTATACCAAAGCACCGTGGCGGGACGCGCGGTGGTGACGATCCAGTTCAGCAGGTCCTCGCGGAGTTCGCGGACCGTTGCCTGGAACCGTTCCTCGAAGTACAGGTTGCGCATTTCCCAGGGATCGGCTTCGAGGTCGTAGAGTTCGCCGAAGCCCTGGGGATACTCCTGCGGGAACATCTCCCGCGGATCGTCGTAAGAGAGCCGCGAGGCGCGCGCGTCCAGCACTCCAACCGCCTCCGGGTGTTCCGGAACCCGGTAGTCGTCGCGGTCCTCCAGCGCGCCCCGGGCGGTCAGGTAAGCGGTGTATTCCGGGCAGCCGCCGATGCTGCAATTGGGGTACAATTCGCGGAAGTAGTCGCTGTCGTCCTCGACCCAGTATTCGGGGCAGTGAATCTTGCCGATGGCGGCTGTGGTGTAGCCGGCGCGGCGGAAGTGACCCAGGATCGTCGGCAGCCCCTCCGGGTGCGGGCCGTTCAGGCCGTAATAGCCGTGATTGTGGCAGTACTGGCCGGAGAGGTAGCACATGCGGCTGGGCGTGCAGATGGGATTCTGCGCGATGGCGTTCTCGAAGCGGACGCCCTCCGCGGCCAGGCGGTCGAGGTGCGGCGTCCGGACGTCGGGATGGCTGCGGTGTCCGAGCACTTTGGCGTTGTGCTGATCGGAGAGGATGAAGAGGACATTGGGTCGGGGCGCGGCGGCGGTCATGAGATTTTGGATTAGTTCCAGCGTGCTCAACAACTACTTCTTGATTCGCGGGGAGATTATGAAATAGTTATTGCGTTTGCAAGGGGGAACCGTGATGGACGCTGCCGATCTCGACGTCTGGATTCTGGCGGGGCAATCCAACATGCAGGGTTACGGACTGCTGGCCGGGGCGCTGCCGCCGGACGAGCGGGTATGGAACTTCACCAGCGCCGGGCGCTGGGAAATCGCCGAGGAGCCGCTGCAGAGGCTATGGGAGAGCTACACGCCCGTCCACATCGACTACTACCGGCAGGTCTTTCCGCAATGCGCCGGGAAGACCGACGAGGAATGCGCGCGGGAAGAGGCGGAGCGGCGCGTGGTGGGAGCCGGACTCGGGATTTCCTTTGGCAGCGCGATGGCCGAAGGCCTGGGCCGGCCCGTGGGCCTGATTCCCTGCGCGCACGGCGGCTCCTCGCTGGAGGACTGGACGCCCGCCCGCAAAGGGGAGGGCGGGTCCAGTCTGTATGGGGCCATGCTGGATCGCGTGCGGCGCGCCGGCGGCCGGTTGCGCGGCCTGTTGTGGTATCAGGGCGAATCGGACGCCACTCCGGAGTTGGCTCCCACCTATGCGCGCCGGCTCGACGCCTGGATCGCCGCGGCGCGGGCCGATCTGGGCCGACCGGACCTGCCCGTGCTGGCCGTGCAGTTGGCGCGGTATCAGGCGGGACCGGGAAACCCCGCCAATCCCGGGTGGGACGAGGTCCGCGAGGCCATCGCCAGTCTGCCCGCGCGCGTGGCGCACACCTGGGCGACCAGCGCGATCGATCTTGGCCTCGACGATCCCATTCATCTGAGCGCCGGCAGTCTGATCCGGCTGGGCAAACGCCTTGCCCGCCTCGCGCTGCACAGCATCCGGCATCCCGATCGGGCCGCCGGTCCGCGCGTCGCGCGCCTGGAATACGACCACGCGCCGCCCGGAACCGGGCTGGGCGTTGTGCGCGCGATTTGCGACGGCCTGGAGGGCGGCTGGGCGCCGTCGGACAACCTGAGCGGCTTCTCGGTGCACACGCCGGACGGACAGCCGCATCCCAGGCTGCACGTATTCAACGCCTCGGTTTCGGCCGCGGCGCCGGACACGATCCGTCTGGGGCTGAGCGCCCAGGCCACGGAACCGTTGGCGATCGCCTACGGCCTCGGACTGTCGCCGCACTGCGCGCTGGCGGACCGGGCGGACATGCCCCTATGCGCTTTCAAGCCGCGGCGGGTGAGTATAGGCTGAAGTTTTGACTGGCGCCGGGCTCGGTTCCAGCGGCAGGTATCCCGGCAGGGCATCGAAATCAGGCGTGGGGATGGGTCATGCATGACGGTATTCACGAAGCTCGCGCTTGCGCCTCGCGTGCGGCGTCGCGCGAGGCGCAACTGTTGAACGGCTGGTGGGATTTTCTGCCCGTGTCTCACCCCGACCTGGCGGCGCCCTTGAATCCAACCGCAGTCCCGGCGGATGGCTGGCAGCGGGCCGCTTACCTGGTGCCGGGCTTTTTCACGGATCACGCTTACCCGGAGTCCTGGCGCAGCGGCGGCTACCTCGCGCCCGAGCGCCAACAGTTGTGGACCCATCGGGTGAACAACCGCAGCGGCTGGATGCGCACGCGGTTCAGGGCCGATCCGCGGCCCGGCCGGCGCGCGTTCCTGACCATCGGCGCCGCCATTCCGCAGGCGCACATTTTCCTCAATGGCCGCAAACTGGGCGTTCAAGACGACATGTTCCTGGGCGAGCCGCTGGAGGTGACGGCCGCCTTGCGCGCGGGGGAAAACGAGCTGGCCGTGCTGCTGACGGAATTCCGCACTTTTCCGCACCCGGACAAGAAGACCCTCTCGCTGATTGATGTGCCGTGGGGCTGCTGCATCTCCCAGCAGCAGGCCGGCATCTGGCAGGACGTGGAGCTGGAATGGCGGCCGGAGGCGCACGTGGCGGACGTGACCATCCGCACCTCCGTGCGCCAGCAGTCCCTGACGGTGTTGACAACGGTCGTCAATCTCGGCAACGCCGCGTTCTGCGGCGCGCTGCGGCACAGCGTGGAAGACGCCGGCGCGGTCGTTCTGGCGTTGCCGCCAGTTGAGGTGGCCCTGGCGCCCCGCGAGCAACGCGAGTTTGCGCAGACCGTATCCTGGAGCGGCTACCGCCCCTGGTCGCCGCATGACCCGCATTTGTACCGCCTCTGCACGGCGCTCGGCGACGACCGGCTCGCCACGCGGTTCGGGTTCCGGGAGGTCTGGATCGAGGGCCATCGCCTGCTGCTCAACGGCGTGCCGCAGCGTTGGACGGGCGAGTGGTGCCACAAGGCGCACGGCCACTGGCTGCGTCCGGAATACGTGCGGCAATGGTATCGGCAGATCAAAGACCTGCATGGCAACTACGTCCGGATGCACACCTTTCCCCATCCGGGGTACTTTCTGGACCTGGCCGACGAGCTGGGCCTGGTGGTGGCTCAGGAGACGGCGCTGCACGGCTCGGGGCCGCTCGGCTTCGAAACGCCGCAACTCTGGGAGCGCGCCCGTGACCACATCCGCCGTCTGGTGCGGCGCGACAAGAACCATCCCTCGCTGGCGCTGTGGAGCGTGGAGAACGAGATGCGCTGGTCGCTGAATCTCGTGCCCGGGGCCAGGGAAGAGTTGCCGAAGCTGCGGGCGTTGTTCAACGCGCTGGATCCCACGCGGCCGGCCTACCATGACGGCGACAGCTCGCTGTGGGACGAAAACAGGCAGCCAATCATCTCGCGCCACTACGGCGCCGCCTGCACCGGACTGGGCTGGTGGACCAAGCGGGCGCCGCTGCACGCGGGCGAGGTGGGAAACTGGCACTTCGCCGCGCCGCACATCGCCATGGAATGGGCGGGCGACGAAGTCTTTGCCGACTACCGCGCCCTGGCCGAGTCGCTCGCGCGCGAGTGCGCCCGCGTGATCGAGCTGGGGCGCGCCAACGAGGTGAGCTGCCTGTTCTATTGGAACACCTCCGGGTTGGACAATTTCCGCCCGCCGCAGGAAAAGGAATTCGCCTGGCCGGAACCCTGCAGCCGCTATCTGAAACCGCTGAAACACCTGGCGTACGAATCGGAGTATGCGTGGTGGGATTCCGCCGGCCCCGGGTATCGGCCGGGATGGAGTTTTCCGATTGTGCGTCACGCTTGCCGGCCGCTGGCGGTGGTGATTCGCGAAGAACGCGCGCAGGCGTTCACCGACCGCCCTCTGCCGCATACGGCGATGCTGGTCAACGACCTGCCGGAAACCGTGGAGGGCGAGTTGATCGCGCTGCTCGAACAGCAGGGCCGGACATTGTGGCGCGGCGAAGCCCGGCTCAGGGTGGCAAGCGGGGAGACCGGCAGCGCCGCGTGGCGCGTGCCGCTGGATGCGGCCGCCGGCGGCGCGGCGCTCCTGCGGACCGTTTTCCGCTGCCCTCAGGGAGAGGATACGGCGGACCGCCGCCTCAGCCTCGCGACTGCCGCTGCGCGGCGCGAACCGCTCGCTCTGCCGCCAGTGGCCGTTTGGGGCCCCAGCACCATCCGCCAGTGGCTGGCCGGCCACGGCGTGCCGTTCGAGGACGCCGCTGATGCGGCGACGTTGGACCCGCAACGCACGCCGCTCCTGGTCATCGGAGAACACACAGTGCTGCCCGGCAGTCCGCTGCATCGGCACGTGCGCGAGTTCGTGCGGCGGGGCGGGCGTGTCCTGGTTTTGGAGCAGACCTATTCACTCTTTCCGGGGCTGCCGATGATCGCGCTCGGCACGGAGGCCGCCCATGTGCGCGACCCCTTTCACCCGGCCCTGGCAGGCATCCGGGATGAAGACCTGCGCGGCTTCGGGGACGATCCCTACGGGATCCCTTCCTCGGACAACGCCGTGGTGCGACACGCGTTCGAGAAGCCGAAAGACGGCAAGCGTCTGGTGCGGACGCTGGCCGATTGCAGTCGCGGCGGATTCGGGGGCGGGGGACTGAACGCCGCCGCCCTGATCGAGGTGCGCCTGGGACGCGGCACCGCGATCGCGTCGCAGTTTCGGCTGTCCGACCGCTGGGACGCCCTGCCGGTGGCCGACAAGTTGTTTCGCAATCTGTTCCGCTACCTGGCGGAGTTCAGGCCCGGGGAGCTCGCGGCCGTGGGGGCCGACCCCGGCAGCGCCGCGCGCCTGAGCGCCGCGTTGCCGGACCTGAAGCTGGAACCGGACATGCGCTCAAGCCAGGTGGTCTTTGTGACCGGCGCCGGACCGTTGCCGGAGCCGGCGGCGGAGGTGCGGGCCAGGGTGGCCGGCGGTCAGACGCTGATCGTCTGCCATCTGACCGAGGCCGCGCGCGGCTACTGGCAGCAGGTCATCGGGAAGCCGATAGATCTGCGGAAGCCTGAACATCCCGTCTATCAACTCGTGCGCGGCGAGCCCTCGCCGCTCTTGAGCGGTCTGTCGAACGAAGACACGTGCTGGCTGACGAACTGGACCTACGCCGCGGAATCGGCGAACCGGCGCGAGATCATCGTCGAGACGCTTCTGCATGTGGAAGGCGGGCGGAGCCTGTTGCAGAACGCGACCCGCTCGGCGCTCGACCGGTTGTACGGCGACGAGATGGCCACCGAGTGGAAGCGCACGGTCGTGCTGAGCCGGTTTTTCGACGGGCCTGCGCCGCGAGCCGCCGGCGGTCTGGTGGAGGCGCCGCTGGAGCAGGGCCGCGTGCTCTTCTGGCAAGTCAACTGGCGGCCCGATCTGTGGCGTTTCCACCGGCTGCTCGGCGCGCTGCTGATGAATCTGGGCGCGCCGGTGGAGCCGGACCTGCTGCGGGGCGAGCAGGGCGCCGCGCAGGGGAAAACAGGCGAGGGATTCCCCGTCCGCGTCCGAGCCGCGCGGGCGTCGGACCCCGCGCTGCTCGCGGAAGTTTTGGCGGTCAGCGGCCGGCACACCGAATCGTACAGCGGCAATCAGCTTTTCCATGCCTGGCCGCGCTGGATGCAGGTCGAAGCGCCGGGGGGGGAGATTGCCGCTTCGGCCGTTCCCGGACAAGGCGCGATCATCATCGGCCTGGAAGTGAACAGTCCGGAGCCACGGCGCTTCATGCCCACGATCGGCGGGCTGCCCAATCCGGACTTGCAGACGTTCCTGCGCCTGCGCGGCGCCGGCCGCGTGCGCGCGTGGGTTAACCAGCGGCTTTGGGGCGAGGCGACGGTGAGCGCGGGCGGGCCGGGCTGGATTCCGGATATTGATCTTGAGGGCGGCGCCAATTTCGTCGTTCTGGAGTGGACGCCGCCGGCGGCGGAGTCAACGCTCGGTCTGCTGTTCGCCAACCGGCGGGGGGAGCCGGAAACGACGTTTACCTTCGGGTGAGCCGCGGAAGAGCCGTCTGCTCAGCGCCGTTCCAGCGCGGCGCGGATCAGGGCAAAATAGTGGGCGTCGGGCACGTATTCCGGCACGCTGTTGCCGGTGCCGAGCGCATAGCCGCCGCGCGCGGCGGAACGTTCCAGCATGGCGGCGGCGCGCGCGTAGATGTCCTCAGGCGCAGACCGGCACACGAAATCCACGTCAATGCCTCCCAGAACGGCGATCCGCGATCCGAACCGTTCGTAGGCTTGCTCAACCGGCAGAATGGCGTCCTCGTAGGAGTGTTTCGCGTCGTACCGCAAATCCTCGATGATGTCTTCCATCACGGCGTCGAGACAGCCGCAGGAGTGGAGGATGGCCGGCCGCCCCGTGGCGTGGGCCGCGCGGACGATTTCCTTGTGCCAGGGGAACACAAAGTGGCGCAAATCCTCGACCGGCAGCATGGTCTGGGTCTTGAAGCCCCAGTCGTCGTTGCCGATGACGGCGCCAACCGACTTGTGCTCCAGACATTTGCGGTAGTAGCGAACCAGCCGCGCGCCCACATGTTCGAAGACGTCTTCCGCCAAGGGACGGTCGTCGGCAATCAGATAGCAAAGGGATTCAAAGCCCGCGATGGCAATCACGTTTTCCAGCACGCCGCCGGGGCCGTAAACGATGAATTTCATGCCCGCCGGCAGGTCGGCGGCGAGGATGTCCAGCGGCGAGTAATCGAACCGGTCGGGGTCGGGCCAGGGATAAGCTTCGAACGAGGCGCGGTCGCGAATCAGGGCGCCTTCGTTGAGGGAACGGCTGGCTTTCTGTTCCGCCTGACCCGTGGGGAAATGACAGCCGGGCAGGAGCAGAGGCGCATAGTCGTAGCCGGCCGCATGGAAGGCGGCCATGCTTTCCCTCATCCAGGCCCAGGCGGCCGCGCTGTTCTCGAAGCGAGAGCGGGTGAGGCGCCGGTATAGACGGGCATTGAGGAAGAACTCGAACAGAGTCGGGCGTTGCGGTTTTTCCCGCCTCAAGACGGCTAGAAGGTTGTCGAAGTCCGGCACGCCTGGCTGCTCCGGCACGCGGTCCCAATCGTTATGCATGGGAAGCTCTCGCTTGGTTTTGGCCGTCGTCGGCCGACCACCGCGCGGGATAGGCCGCCACCGCCTCGCGCACGGCGCGGATGGTTTCCGGCTCGCAGGCGGGCGGCATCATGCCCGCGGAAGTCACCGCAATGCCGCGGTGATGGGGGAGGGCGTCCAGATCCTCGCGGATGCGCGCGACGATCTTCTCGGCCGGTTCCAGCCAGAGCATGGCGTTGGTGCCGCCGATCAGACACTTGTCCGGGCAGGCGGTGCGGCCGTCCAGCAGCGTCGTGTTGCCGAGCGGGGGCGAAGTGAAGGCCTCGAAGGCTTGAACGGGAAGCTCAGCCAGCATGGGCAGAAGCTGCTTGAGGTGCCCGCACATGTGCAGAATCATGGGCTTGCCGGCGGCTTGGAGTATGCGCGCGTATTCCAACAGGTGTGGATAACAATAGCGGCGGTACTGCTCGGGCGAGATCAGGGTGGTGGAGGTATTCTCAATCATGTAGGTGGCATCAGCCACACTTTTGTCCGCAACGATTTGCGCGATGCGGCAGAGCACCTTGTGCATGTCCGCGAACAGCGCCTCGACCTCGGCGGGATAATCGGCGAGCAGGAAGTGCGCGTTTTCGACGCCGGCCAGATGCTCGACGAAATTCATCAGCGGGGATTCGCCGATGACATCGCAGACCAACGCTTCCGACCCGAACTCCGCGTACTGGCGGCGCGTTTCTTCCCAGCGCGCCGAATCGAATTCCACGCCCAGGTCCGCAAAGCATTCGGTCATGACCGCGAGATCCTGGCCGGTCTGGATGGGAAACTCCACCGGATGCCAAGCCTGGCTGTCCCGGTCGAAGTGCTGGACGGCTTTCAAGACCGCGGTTGGGGTCTGGTAGGTCCAGACGGCGATCTGCCCGTCGTTCTTGCAATCCAGCCTGGTACGCTTGCGGATTTCCCGATAGGGGGCGGCGATCCATTCGTGGCGGTCGCTGCCGATCCAGCGGTGCAGCGCCGGGAGGTCCCGGGGCCTGGCAGCGGACGGTCGGGCCTGCAGGTAGGCCGGCCCCAGCTTGGGCCAGAAAGGCAGGCGGTCGAGAGGCTCAAGACGCAGAGCCGCGAGCCAGCGCGCTTTTGGGGTCATGGGGTCGAGCCTTTTGCCGGGCAGCCGCTCACTTCAGACCGGCCTTGGTTTCCAGGAATTCCACGTCCAGCAGGTCCTGCGGGCGTCCGCTCGCCCGCTTGCAGTCAATTAGGTCCTTCAGGCAGAGGGATCGCACGGTGGTGCCGTTTTCCGTTTGGCGAAGCGTGGCTCTTCGTTCCGCTTCGTCGAACGGGGGCAGACCGGGCCCGCCGAGGTGAAATTGCAGGACGCCCCAGCGGGTCTGGTAGGTCTGGATCGCATTCTCGCCCTTCTCTCCCAGCGGCAGCAGGGGCAAGTCCAGTTCCGCGCCCAGCAGACGGTTGATCGCGGCCAAGTTTTCGGCATCCCGTGGCGGGATGTAAAAATCCCAGTCCAGCGAGAAGCGGGGCAGGCCTTCCAGGCGAACGGCCTGGCCGCCGATCAGCAAATACCGGATGCCGCGCTCTTCGAAGCGGCGGATCACTTCGTCCATCGGGCGCCTCCCTGTCTGGCCAGCTCCATGAGCAGCGCGCGCTTCCAGGCATTGAATTCCGCGTACGAGCGGAACTTCCTGGCGCCGAAGCGCGGCAGATTCGCGAGGCGCGGCAGAGGCTGGACGGCCTGTTCCAGAGCCCAGATGCGAAATTTGGCCTTCGGATCGTCCGTGAATTTCATGCCCGCGAGCATACGCCATCCCCAGAGCCGGTGCAAGGCGTCGGCCCCTGCCCTCACAGCCCCAGACGTTCAAATTGTTCCGGCGGTGCCTCGTTGGCCTTCATCAGGCGGATCAAGTGGCCGATCATCCGCTGTTCGAGGTCCGGGTCGTTCAGCGGCCGCTCCTGTTGCGGATCGGTCTGATTGTCGAACAGCAGGTGATCGAACTTGCGATGCTGCAGCCACGAGTTCGCCTTGCCGATTTTCATCACGGGGCAGCCTTTGGTGAACGAGAAGCCGGGGTGCATGACCGCGGTGCGCATTTCCTCCACCGAAAACGTGTGATGCATGTGCGTGGGCATGTGGGTGTACTCGAACAGCGGCGCGTTGTCCTTGTTCGTCGGCGCGCGCATGTACACGTAACGGCCGTCGGTCACGTTGACGTGGCCGCCGTGCACGCCGAACAAGCCGGCTTCGCGCACCGGCCGATCGGCGGCGACGGTGTCCTTGAGCGGCACGCCCTGCATGTCGGGCGGGCGGGCGATGCCGAAGTATTCGAGGAGCGTCGCGGGCAGGTCAATGGTCTGGACCAGACTTTGGCGCCGCGCGCCGCGCACGCCGCAGCGCGGGTCCCAGATGAACAGCGGGGTGCGGATGACCTCGTTGTAAAACGGCATGATGCACTTGCCGTAGAAATCGTGTTCGCCCACGAGAAACCCGTGATCGGTATTGACGATGAGCAGCGTATCCTTCCAGAGATCGTACCGGTCCATGAGGTCCAGGATGCGGCCGAGGTAGTGGTCGCACATGCTGTGCAGGGCGGCGCTCTCGTAACGCAGGTGGCGCGTCATCTCCGGGGGGTCCTGCACGCGGGAGTAAGGCGGCCAGTCGTAGTGCGGTCCGTCGTAGCCGTGCGGGTAGAGGTCCTTGAACCGTTGCGGCGAGAAATA
>Ga0101944_10004978_pt1 | contig 15689 bp, 10 predicted proteins | sample DewCreD2012metaG_FD_75245 | JGI IMG/M metagenome (GOLD analysis project Ga0101944, IMG submission 75245) | Hot spring sediment bacterial and archeal communities from British Columbia, Canada, to study Microbial Dark Matter (Phase II) - Dewar... ...
GATCCGCCGCCCACGCCCGCATCGTCGCCAGGTCGGGCGCCGCCGACAGGGCTTCGAGGAACTCGCGGCTGACCAAACGCCGCGCCCAGGCCGTGGGGCACTCCGGCCCGGGCAAATGGAATTCGCGGAGCACCTCGGCGATCTGCGCTTCGCGCGTCGCCGACAGAGGCCGATCAACCGCCTTGGGCGAACCGCCTTCGCCGGAACCGGCCGCCGCAGCCGCAGCGGATTGATCGGAGACGGACTCCGATGCCGACGCCGACACCACCCCCGAATCTGATTCCGCTGCCGAGTTCCTCGCCGTAGATTGCGCCGCCGACTCCACGTCGTCTTGGGCGGCCCCATCGACCGTCGCCTTCCTAGCCGACTCGAACAGGCCCTGGGTCGTCGCCGGATCGGCCACCAGATCTACCGCGCGGACCTTGAGAATCCGTTCGACGACCCATTGATCGCCGTCGCGGCGCAATTGCGCCTGAATGTTGTGCGAGAAGCCGACGTTTTGCGGGGCGTTTTCCGCGTCCCAAACAAGCTGCTCGGCCAGCGCGTGCTTGGGGTTGAAACGGAAATCGGCAAACAGGCCCTGCGACTCGCGGAAACGCACGTTTTCCAACGAGCCGATCCGATCGCGGTAGTCGCGCGGCCCGGTCGGGTCGCCGGAAGGGTGATTCACGTTCACCCGCGCGCCCTCGTAAAGCGGCACGGCTTCGATCAAGGCCTCGGGCTGGTAGCGTCGCCCGTTCCGCGAATGAAGCCCAAGGATCTTCACCTCGCGCAAGACGGCCGCCGCCCGGTCGATCCTTGCCGGGGCGTCCCAGCCGCGACAATACTCGCAGACACACTGCTCCCACGATCGCTGCATCGAAGCAACCCTCCAAAGAAATCGCCTGCGGCCGCGACGGAATCGCGCGTCGCGCCGGGCGGCCGCGCGGGCGGATCCGCGGTTCGAGCACGACAGCCCGCCGACGGCCTGAATTGACCTGCCGGGCGCGACTGTTGGGGTATTCGCACCATTCGCCCCGGCGAGGAACCGCAACGGCTCAATAGTGAACGCAAGTATAGTTATCCTTCCGCGAGCGTGCAACGCGATTCTTTGGCCACCAGAAAAATCCGGTCGCCGGCGCGGGCAATCGCCCCCGCCCGCAATGCAGCCGCGGCGTTTGCCGTTGCAACCGATGCTCCCAGCGGCCGAGAGCGGACGGTTCTGTCACCGGGAACGTCTCATGTTCGCATGAAAACGGGGCGTGAGACTCCCAGGGCGCCGACCCGGCGAGTGCCGCAAACCGGCAGCGGACGCGGGCCGAACGTCGTTTCGACAACGGCTCGATCCGGCCGTTTGCCCCCTCGGCCGGGCAGGCCATTCACCGGGCCGCAAGAGCGGTCCTCTGCTAACAACTTCCGAACAATCCCCCATGCTGCGGCATCTGTCGATGGCCAACAGTTAGGGAAAGAAAGATTGGGTGCGATGATTTCCGCAAAAATCGGCCGGAGCCATACCATTTGTTCCGGTGTTCAATTAGAGTAGAGATAGCGGTTGATTTGTTTTGTTGTCGGCGTTCTGTTCCTGCCCGGCGATCGCGTCTTTCGGTCGCGACAGGCCGCCCTGCGAAAGGAGTCAACCGCGAGGAACGAGAGGAAGAGATCACGGCGGGCCGCGGGTCGCGCAGTTATCGCCCGGCCGCACGAGTCGTTGTCCGACTCGCGGCGGGCGAATTCTCGGGTGGTGCGCGGCGGCGGTCCGGGGGCTGCGGTCCGGTTTGCGCCGATCGAGACATGCGCTGCGTGCAACCGCGGGCGCGGGGCCGTGCGCGGCTGATCGGCAAGGCCGGCCGCCGAACAGAGAAGCAGTGCGCGCGACGCCGGCCGACGCGCCTCGGATGAGCAACGATGAGCATGCTGATGGAACCGGCCTCGCCGCCTGAAGAGGTGGAGCGGCCTATGGTGTCTTCACACCCGGCGCATCCCTGGGTGAAGCGTTGGCTGACCGCCCTGACCGTGATGCTCGCGGGCAGTTGGGTGGTCGTCACCGTTGCGTTGCTGCGCGACGGGCATTCGGCCGGAGTTCAACCGCCCGTGCAAACAGCCGCCGACCCAGCCGCCGCACCGGTGGCGGCCCCGTCGGCCGACCCTTGGGGCGAGATCGTCGCCGTGCCGATCGAGTTGACTCCTCCGCTGGAGTTCGTCCCCGAACTGGCCCCGCCGGCCTCGGACGAGGTCGTTTGGTCGTTCAACGGGCTGAGCGTCACGGCGGCCGTTGAGCTGCTCAATTCCCTCGGGCTATCGGACGCGGTGCGCACGCAACTGGTCGAATGGATCGAAGTCGATCCCGAGGCCGGCGGAACCGCGATCCGCCCGCGGCGCAGTTTCGTGCTTTCGCTGTCGCCCGACGATCGGGCGAGGCTCTATGCCGCTCTGTCTGCATTCCCCGCGAACGAAGACATCGCCAACGCCTACCGCCATCGCGGCGACGACCTCGATTCGTGGCTGGCGCCCGCCGGCGTGTCGCGCGAAGTCCGCGACCTGGTCGCCCCGCTGGTTTATCGCGACGGACAGTACTTGCTCTTTTCCGACCTGCGGCTGATTCAGCGATCGCTGCCCTCGGGCTTGGAACGGATCAAGCTGATCAAAGCCTTGTCGCGCGAGCAAACGTACTTGCTCACCCTCCGCGTCGGGCCGCACAGCAATCTCGACGAATTGGTGGCCTACTGGGCACGCGGGGGGCGCGAACGCTACGTTCGTCCGTTGCTCGAGGCGGCCGTGCGCAGCGGGCGAACCTGCGAGGTGCCCGTCGTCCATCTGCTGCCCACCTTCGCCCGTCTGCGGCTCTACACCTATCCGTCGCCGCCCGAGAAATTGCCGGCGCTGAATCGCGACTGCCATTGGAGCGCCTTCAACTTTTTCAACGACGAGCCGAACGACCGCTTCGCCGACGGGGCGGAGGTCGTGCGCACGCTCAACAGCGAGTACTACCGCGTGTTCGGCAACCTGCAACTGGGCGATCTGGTGATGTACGTCGTCAACGAGCAGGCGATTCACACCTGCGTGTACATCGCCGACGGCTACGTGTTCACCAAGAATGGGAACACCTCATCGCGTCCGTTCATGTTCATGAAGCTCGACGACATGAAGGAGTACTACCCGACGACCAAGCCCGTCGAGGCCCGGTACTACCGCAAGAAAAACGTCTGATCGACGGATCATCCGCGATACGACCCGCCGGACGATCCGCGAAAGAGTCCGCGGAATGATCGCGGCCGAGTGCGGCGCGACGAACACCCTCGGCCGGCAACAATTCATTGATTAGCCGCGGCCGGCGGCTCGGGAGCGGAAGGGGCCGGATGCGGGGCCGTTGGGGCAGCAGCCATCTTTCCGGCCGCATCGCCCGAGGCGGGGTCGATCGCCCCGCCGCCGCTTGGCGCCGCAGGTGTCTTGCGCGATTGCCGCGCGATCAACCGTTCGAGCCACTTCGGCGGCTTAACGTCGCGGACGGTCGTCTCGGCCACGCGGTCTTCGAGATTCGGCCGCAGCACCACGGCGATCAGCAGCGGCAGATACCATCCCAAATACAAGCCGCCGTCGTAGGGATGAACGAACTGCGCTCCGGCGGCCAACGCGGCCGTGCAGCTCAACAGGGCCGCCAGGTTCTTTTGCGCGGGCCAAAGCCCCATGCTGATCGCCACGGCAACAAGCGCCACCATTGCCGGCAAGCGAAAAACCAAGTCGTGGTGTTCCCAAAAACCGCGGCACTGCTGCGGCGCCAGCACCCCGAAGCCAAACATCTGCCGCCAATGATGCAGCCATTGGGCCGGATGGTCGGCCGCGAGCGCCAGGATCAGGGCCATCGCTCCCAACGCGGCCAGCGCGCCGCCCAAGAACCGCAATAGCCCGCGCCGCGCGTAAAAAGCGCACCACAGCGGAAGCAGCAGAAGCGGATACCAGATCAATCCCGCGGCAACGGCCAGCAGCGCGCCCGCCGCCGCCGGCCGCCGATAGCAGACCACCGCCCACAGCAGAAGCAGGCCGGGCAGAAAGTGATCGAGGCAGGCTGTCGCCTCGGCCGTGTAGGGCATGAGCACGTACCAAGCGGCCGCCGCCACGCCGGTCTGCACGTTGTCGTAGTGACGCGCGCCGAGCACGATCAAGCCGGCGACGATCAACAACTGAACGGCCACGGCCGCCCCGCGGACGGCCGCCTCGCGCCACGCCTGCCGCCGCGGGTCTTCCGGCTGGTCGGCCGGCGCGTCGCTCAGCAATGCGGCTAGGGCCGTGCACGCAGCCGCCGAAGGTTCCGGTTCGAACCCCGGCCGCACCTTGCCCGTCAGCACGTTGGCCGACAAAAACACCAGCAGCGCCGCCAAGGTGAACGTCAGTCCGCCCGTCGAAAGATTCGGCGTGAGCAGCGGGCGACGAACCATCAATGTGTCGAGCACCAGCCGCACGCTGAAGAAGCCCGTCATCAAAAAGAGCCACCAAAAGCCCAGTTGCTCGCGGCCCGACGTCGGATCAGGCGCCACCAACGGGGCCAGGAGTCCGCGGCCCGCCGCCACCAGCAGCATTCCCGGAGCAATGGCCAACAGGGCCAACAGATCCAAGTTTCGCACGCTCAACACGCGGCTGAACTTGAAGAAGATGCCTACAATCATCAACGACGCGATATAAACCCACGTCGTCGGCTGTAGATCATAGCCGGCCAAGATCTCACCCATGCAACGCCGTCCCTGTACCGCGAACCGAGTATCTCTCGTTCTCTCGGCGAAAACACTAGCGACCAACGGGAGCGGGTACTCGCCCGGGTGCGGCAGCACCGCTTGGTCGGCTGCTTGCTTGGCGGCCCTGCCGCCCTGAGCATCACGATACACCCGCGCGGCGAAAGGCCGCAAGTACCGTCACGACTGCCGCTTGCCGCAAGCCTTCGTTCCGTCGCAAGCCGAACACAGCAAACCGCAGTCCACTGCATCGACCGAGCTGGGCGATCGGTCCGCCGTGTTCGGCGAGCCGAAGGCGGTCAGCCTGTCGGAGGCGCGAGCCGTTGTCGGGCTTCGTCGGCCCAAGGGCTGTCGGGCGCCAGGTCGAGGAACGCCCGCCAATGCCGCTCGGCCTCGGCCGCCTCGCCTCGTTTGTCGAGCAGTCGGGCAAGGAAGTAATGCCCGTCGGCAAAGTGCGGATGATAACGCAACGTGCCGCGAAATGCCGCTTCGGCCAAATCGTTCTGGCCCAGTTCGATCAGCACGCAGCCCAAACTGATCCGTGCCTCGACGAACTCCTCGTCCAGCTCCAAGGCCATGTAGTAGCGTTCGCGGGCTCCATTGAGGTCTCCCATGCGATAGAGCAGCTCGGCCGTTTGAAAACACAACTCGGCCGTCGGGCCGCCGGCGGCCATCGCCGCGCGATACATCTCGGCGGCTGCCGCCCATTGACCGTCGTCTTCCAATTCGGCGGCCAAATGGGCCAGGTGCCCGGCATGGGTTGGCAACGCAACCTTTCGCCCGGAAAGCAATTCGGCCGCGGTGCGGGCCATCGCCGCTGCCGGCGGGTCGCTCGACTCCTTTCGCCCAGATTCCTCGCGCGCTTCGGCTCCCGGTCGAAGCACTTCCGTCGCCGGTTCGCTTGCGCCGGCACGGGCCGATCCGCCCGCACCGCCCGCCGCACACGCGATATCTGCGGCAGCGGCCGCCCGTTCCGCCCCGGCGCCGGGGCATTGCTCGGCCTCTGAAGCGAACAACCACCGAGTGCGGCTCGACGAACCGGTTGCAGCGGCATCGGTCGCGGCAAAGCTCGCTTCGGAAAAGGCGGCTTTGCCGGAATCCAAAACGTCGGAACTCATTCCCGCCGCAGCGGCCGCCGGCGTTTCGGCCCGAGTTTTCGAGCGCGTCTTCGGCACCAGCAGCAGATCGACCTGCGGAGAGAATGAGAATCCGAAGAGCCGTTGGCCGTCGGCCTGCGCCGGGCCGGTCGGCCCGTGATAGACGATCCGTCCGGCCGCAACCGACCAATTCGGCCCGTGCAGCGGATCGCCCGCCTCGGGAAAGCGCCGCCGAAGCGACTCGATCTGTGTTTTGATCGCGTGGGGCGAAGTGCCCTGCGCGCACAGCAGGGCCAACCGCTGGGCGGCCTGGGCGGCATCGCGATCGAAGTAGTACACATGCCGCACTTGGCGCACCGGCCGCAGCCAGCCGCGACGGGCCCAGCGGCGAATGGTCCAAGCCTCGGCGCCGACCATTCGCGCCAGCATGGCCGGCGTGTAGAGCCGCAGCACATCCGCTGCATCGCACTCTCCGGCCGCACGGCGCCGCGCCTCGGCCTCGTCCACAACGTCGATCCGCCCGGCCCGAAGCGCCGCGGCCGCCCGCGGGTCCAACTGTTCTGCCAGCCGCTCGCGGTCGGCCTGAATCGCACTGCCGGCCAACACGATCAACTCGGTCCGGCTGTTGGGGCGCCGTTGCACCACGGCTCCCTGCCCGCGAAACAGTTCGATCAACGACCTGCGCGCGCCTTCCGCAGGCTTGCCGATAATGGCCACGCGCCGGCCGAACCAGTAGCGGCGGCCGCTCTCAGATTGTCCCGCATTGTCGTTGCTTGCCGTAGGAGTCATCGGGACCGCAGGAGTCGTCAGGCGATTCGCACTCGGAGAGGCCTTGTCGAACGATTCGTTTTGTCGTTCCCGATGTTGTGCCGACATTCCGTGTGCTGTCGCAAGATGTGGAATAAAGACGCACCTGTTCGACAAGGCCGCCGGAAAAAACGCGCCGCGCATCAGCCCGCGCGCGGTCGCCGTCACAGTATCTTCGATCTTCGCGCCGCGCGCGGAACGGTACTCCGCAGTATAGGCCGTCTTCGCCGCTTCGCACAGCCCGACCATCGCTGCCGCGGTGGACTGCGCCGCCCCGCCCCGACTCGCCACCTCGCGCGGCCGCCGCAATCCCGCCGTCGTCCCAAGCGACGCGCCGCCCTTCGGGGCGCCAACCGTTCGGCGGGTTGCCGAAATCAGCCGCAGTGTCGGCCCACGGGCGTTGACGCCCGCCGGGTCATCGCGTTCAATGAACATTCCGGTGCCGGTTCCCGTTCCGACCAAACGCCGAGGCGGCCGAAAGCCGCAGCCGCTTCCGCGGGGCGAGGCGCCGCGCCGAATAGTTCCTGCTCGAACATCGTTCCTCGGGATCAGTCCGCATTGCCGAGAACGCGCGAGCGAATCGGCCGGCTGCGGCCTGGCGACGCGCGAACCCTTTTCCGTTTTCCGCAGTCCTATTTCGGTTTTGATCTGTCATGGCTTCCGACTCGCCGAACCCATCGTCTGCTTCGACACCCCCGGTCTTGGCCGTTGCGGCCGCGCCCAGCTATCCCGCCCCGGCAAGGCGTTCGCCGTGGGTTGTGCTGCTGCTGGTCTTCCTAATCCTTTTCTTGGGCGGCTCGCTGTTGGTGAATCTGGTTTTGCTGGCGGCCTTGGGAGTTGCCGGCGCCGGCGGAGAAACCCGCGTGCGAGAGAGATATTATTCGCACCAGCCGCAGGGGGCCGCGGAGGTGGCCATTATCGACATTTCGGGAGTGATCATCGACGCCGAACCGACCTTCAAAGGGTTGATCGATCATGCCCGCGGAAAAGCCGGCGACGGAAAGCTCAAGGCCGTCGTCTTGCGCATCAATTCGCCGGGCGGAAGCGTGTCGGGCAGCGACTACATTTTTCATCAGCTCAAGAAGTTCCGCGAAGAAACCGGCGTGCCGCTTGTGGTGAGCATGGGCGCCGTGGCGGCCAGCGGGGGCTATTATTCGGCGATGGCCGTCGGCGACGCGCCGGAATCGATCTTCGCCGAACCCTCGACGTTCACCGGCTCGATCGGGGTGGTGATTCCGCACTATAACATCGCCGGCCTGCTCGACAAGCTGGGGATCGAGGCCGATTCGATCGCCTCGCACCCGCTGAAGACGATGGGCAGCATGTCGCGCCCGATGACCGATGAAGAACGAGCACTATTCAAGGCGCTGATCGACGAAGGGCTGGACCAGTTCAAAGAAGTGATCCGCTTCGGTCGGCCGCGATTCCGCGACGACCCGGCGGCGCTCGACCGCTTGGCCACCGGCCAGGTGTTCAGCGCCAGGCAGGCGCTGAAGGCCGGATTGATCGACCGAATCGGCTTCCTCGACGACGCCGTGGCCCGAGCGATCGAACTCGCCCGACTTGACCGCAACGACGTCCGCGTCGTCCGCTATGCGCCCGAGACGAACTTGTGGGAGCTTCTCGGCGCTCAATCGCGGCAGACGAAGGCGGCCGATCCGCGGGCATGGCTCGACGCCCTCACGCCGCAGCCGTACTACCTTTGGACCGCCATGCCGCTGCCGCACTAGACGGCTCGCGCACTGAAATGATCGCTTTTCTCCGGCAAGAAAAGACGGCATCTCATGCCGTGCGAGGTATAGACGCGGCTGCTGGCCCACTGTTGTGCGACGGGCGGTTGCGCGACAAGCCGCTGCGGAACGGGCGGCTTCGCGACGAGCGGCATCCGCGCGCAACGGCGGCACAACGTGCGGAACGCGGCTGTCGCGAAGGACCTGCGGCCGCGGTGCAGCGAACGGCCCGGTTGCCGAATGATCCACGGTCCATCACGGCGGGTTACTGCGGCAGCAGCTTCGGCGGCTGGCCCGACTCGAACTGCTTGATCAGCTCCAACATCTTCTCTTTGGTGCTGAAGTCGGGGTAGGCCGGCTCGGCGACCATGCCCCGCGCGGCCAGCACCCGCGCCGACGCCCGGCGCGATTGGCCGGCCAGCTCGACGGCCCCGGTGAGCACGCGCATGCACTCCAACGGCGAGTGGAAGCCCATCCCATTGCTTGCCGCCACGTAGTCCCAACGCATCTGCGCGCGGCGGACGGCTTTGCGGGCGTCGGCCAGCTGGCCGTCGTCGGCGCCGGCTTCGGCCGCGGCGGCGATGTCGAGATGGGCGCGGGCAATCGTTTCTTCCGCCGCGGTCAGTCCTTCGCGGACCTTCGATTGGATCGACTCGACGCGCGCGATGATCTCTTTTTCGCTCCAACGGTGGCAAACGGCGCACGAGTTGGCCACGTCGAGCAACGGGCTGCGGATATGGTGATTGGTGTATTTCACCCCGCCCTCGGTGCGGTACGGCATGTGGCAGTCGGCGCAGGCCACTTGGCGATAGGCATGAATGCCGGTGGTGTAAACCTCGTAGTCGGGATGCTGCATCTTGAGCATTTTCGTCTTGCTGACCGCGTGCGTCCAATCGGCGAATTCGATTTCGTCGTAGTAGCGCTCCATGTCTTCGACCGCCAGGCCGTGCTTCCAGGGGAAGGTCAGGTACTTGCCGTCGCCCTTGAAGTAGTACTCCACGTGGCATTGGGCGCAAACCAGACTTCGCATTTCTTGGTGCGAAATCGTCGCCAGATCGCGGCCCATCGCTTCCAGCGCCTCGCGCAGCGCCGGCCGCGTGATCTGCAATTCCATGGTGTTCGGTTTGTGGCAGTCGGCGCAGGCGATCGGGTGTTTGGTTTCCGCCTTCACCTCGTCGAACTTCTTCGCGTAGAACTCGGCAATGCCCCACCGCTGCATGAGTTTGGGCACGTCGGCGCTTTTGCAGGCCATGCACGTGCCCGGGCTTTGGGCCGAAATGCGCTTCGTGTGCGTTACGTCATCAACGGCGAAGATGTGGCCGCGGGCCTGGCGAAAGTCTTTCGAAAACGGGTTACCCGCAAACAACACGCCGATGACGGGATGTTCCGCCAGGTAGTCGCGCGGATACGAGCCGCCGAACTTCGTCCGCGTCGCATCGTCTTTCTGCATCCGGTAGGTTTCGTACTGCCGCGGATAATTCAGGCCCCAGCGAGCCGGGTCGGTTTCATCGTCGGCCACGGGGATCGGCGGGCGCTGAATCCGCGCCTCTTCGCGCCGCTGCAACACGTTGGCGGCCAACAGTCCCAAAAGGAACGTGGCGATCAATCCCGCGGCGAACAACGCCCATCCGCGCCAGGCCGGCGCGCCGTTGACGGCAGTCTTTTCACTCATCATCTTGCGCCTTGATTGATGAATCGAGACTCACATACAATCCCCGAACGATCAACCCCCATCCGATCGCGGCGGCAGTCCTCGTTGCAAGCGGCTAACGGCGCCCGTTCTCGGCAGGGCGATCGTCGGGCGCGGGCGGCCGGCCGCCGACGCGCATCGATCCCCACGGGTCGTTCCAGGCCGGCAGCGACGGGCGAAAGACCGCCGGACCGGCCGACTGGCTGCGGACCGTGCCGTGCGGCACATCGCGGTGGCAATCCCAGCAGCGGCGCTCTTCGGCGGCTGCGGCAAGCGAGGTTTCATGCACCACGGTCGCGTGGCAGCGGCGGCAGTTCTCCTCTACCACCGGAACGGCCGCTTTGGAAAGCCGAATGACCTCAGGCTCCCAACGCATGGTGAACACCGTCGCATGCCAAAGCCCGTCGCGGGCCTTGAACGCATAGTGCGAAAACACGTCGGTATGCGGCACGTGGCAGTCGTTGCAGGCGGCCACCCGCGCATGGCTGCTGTGGCGCCACGTAACATAGTGCGTGTTCATCACGTGGCAGTTGACGCACGTTTCGGGGGAGTCGCTCAGGTAGGAAGCCGCCCGGGAAATATAGGCGGTGAACAGCCCCGCCCCCGCCGCCATGCCCAACACCAAGAAGCAGGGCATGCGCCACCGAGCCGAAACGATCCGCAACAGGAAGAGTTCTTGCAGCCACGAAAGCATCGTTCGGCTCTCCCGTCCCAAGCCCGCCCAGCCGTTTCGAGTGATCAATCGCCGATCGATCGTCGCCTTTCGCCTGCCAGCCGAGTCAGCGAAATCAATATCCCGTTAATCGGAAAATTGTCAATTGCGACGGATTTATTTCTCGCAGAGATTCCCGCTTCGCGTTGGCTGCGGCGCCTTAAGGTCCAATGGACAAGCGAGTTGGGAAGAGAAAAATTAATGATTCGCGTCGCAGGACGCGGCGAAAATAATCCCCGGCTGCGAACGGACCCTATGGGCAGTCGATCGGTGTGTGCTTTCACCCGCCAATGGCCGTTTTTCCCGGGTGCGCAATGCCTGTTGCCGTCGCAACGGCTTAAGAGGCCGGCGGGGCGTGCCCGCTTTCGAGCAAGCGGCAGCGGCAGGCTGCCGGCCGTGCAATCGTAAGAACGACGGGCGACAAGAGACGAACGACAACCGCCGCCGGCGCACGATGGGTTTTGCCGAGACGTATTGCGTTGCGACTAATCGAACCGGCAGCGATGCGAGCGAGCCGGTTGTATGCCGTTGGGGCGAGCGCCGCGGGGCGCGCGGCGTCACCGCTTGTTTGCGGCTGGTCGCCGACCTATCTGCGGCTTGTCGCTGGTTTGTCCGCGACTGTCACCATTTCAGCCCGAAGGCGGCTCCGCCACTGCCGCGGCCCAGGCCGCCACGGAGCGGTTTTTGCGGGCCGCTGCTGCGCGGCTTGGCAGGAGCGGCCGCTGGCTCCGGTTCGGCGGCCGGCGCGTCTTCTTCGCTTTCGGCCGCTTTCGGCTTTGGCGGCGGAAGCAGGGCCTTCATCGAAAGGCTGATCCGCTGCGCCTCGGCATCGCAGGAGAGCACCAGCACTTCCACCTCTTGGCCTTCGCTTACCACGTCGGTCGTCCGCCACACCCGCTTGTGCGAAAGCTCGGAGATGTGAACCAATCCCTCCACCCCCGGCTCCAGCGCCACGAACGCGCCGAACTCCATCGTTTTCGAAACCCGGCCGCGAACGACGGTGTTCGGCGGGTACTTCTCGGCGGCCTTCGACCACGGGCTTTGCTGCAACTCGCGATAGCCGAGGCTGATCTTGCCGGTTACGGGATCCACCTTTTCGATGCGCACTTCGACGCGCTGCCCCTCGCTAAGGATTTCGCTGGGGTGACTGACGCGGAACCAAGCCAGTTGACTGATGTGGATCAGACCATCGACCCCCGGCCCCAGTTCGACGAAGGCGCCGAAGTCCATCAACTTGCGGACCACGCCCTCGCGGATGTCGCCCGGCCGAAGCGATTCGAGCAGCTTCTGCTTCGCGTCTTGCCGCTCGCGTTCGAGCACGGCCCGGCGGCTGAGCACCAGCTTGCGCCGTTCGGCGTTGGCCTCCATCACCAAACAGGGCCACGACTGTCCGACGAACTGCGCCAAATCTTCCACGCGATAAAGCGCGATGTGGCTGACCGGAATGAAGCCGCGGATGTGGTTCACCTCGCACTCCAGCCCGCCGGTGTTGTGGCCGGTGATCCGCGCCTCGACCACGGCGCCGGGCTGGAGGTCGCTCCAGTTTTCCACCGAAACAGCCGAGCCGGGGATCACCAACTCGTACAAGCCTTCTTCCGCTTGGAATCGCTGCACCTGAACGTCGATGAACGCCCCCACCTCGGGCGCGGCGGCGAATTGGGCCAGCGGCACGACGCCCTGCTCGCGGCTGCCCAAATCAACGAACACCTGATCGCGACGAACGGCAATCACCCGCCCGCGCACGCGAGAATCAGGCTCCAGCGCCGCCTCCGGCGCCGTGGCGGCCCGGCCCATCAGCAGATCGTCGAGCGGGGCATCGGCCAACGCTTGGGCGAATTCGTCTTCCAACTCGGGCAGCAGCGCCCGGCGGCGATTGAGCAAGTCGGCGTCGTCGCTCCGAGACATCCGCGACGAACGAGAAATTTCAGGCGAGGCAGTTAAGCCCGGCGGTTCGATGGTCGCCGACGGCGGAGCGGTCGCGGCCGGCAAGTCGGCCGAGGACGGCACAACGCCGCTGGCGACCGACGAAGATCCTGCCGACGGCGCCAATGGCGACACCGAAGCCGACGCGCCAGCCGCTCGCTCGGCCTCGCCGAGAACGCCGGGCATTGGCCCATCGGCCGGGGCCGTCATTGCGGCTGGTGATGCTGCGACTGCCGCCGGGGTGTCGGCGATACCGGCCGAGGGCGACTGCCCCAATGGGTGCGGCTGTTCCGATCGCGGTGCCGCGCTGCCCGGGCGCGCGTCGAGCGGACGATTGCCGAGACTGCCTTGCCGTCCGCCATGCCGTCCACCCGATGGCCGATCGCTGCGCGATTGGTTGCCGCTGCGGGAACGGTCGCCGCCCGGTCCGGGCCGCTGTCCGTGCGAACCCCGTCGATGTCGCGGCGGACGGTTGCCCGGCCGATTGCCGGCGGCCGGCGCCTCGCCCGAAGCCGCGGCCGCACCGGCAACCGCGCCCTGGCCGCCTTCGGCCGTGCCCGGCGGTTCGACGGGAATCCAGTCGCGACGGCGCGGACGGTAGGCCGACGGATCGCGCTGCGAACCGATCAAGATGCGGCGTTTGCCCGTCGCTTCCTCGCCCGACTCGTTGCCCGACAGGCCCTCGGACGGTTGCCGAGCTTCAACAGCGGAGCTGCCCCCGGCATCGGCCGCCGACGGCTGGTTGCCGGCTGGCGAAGCGGGCAGGTCGGTCGGAGCACCCTCGGCAGAGGCGGGTGCGGCCAGTTCAGTCGCCTCGGCCGGGTTGGCGGCCGGCACGGCGACCGACTGGGCTTCGGTCGAATTGGCCGTTTGGCCCGATGGATCGGGCGGATCGGCGGCCGGCTTCGAGGCAGGTTCGGTGGGATCTGCGGGCAGTCGTTCGGAAGGCGGTACGGAACTCACGGTCGCGCTGCAAGAAAAAGGGAATCGTTTCGAAACAAACAGACGAATCTTTATTCTAAATGAAAGCTGGGGAAACGCAACGCACGGACGCGGTTGATCGGCTGCGGGATTCCTTGAGTTTTCGGCCGAATCGCGCCGCCGCAATTGTCGCGGCCCGCCCGGAACGGTTCACCTCGACGGGCAAACGTTGCACGAAACGACCCGGCGCGAGGCTTGCCTTCCCGTCGGCCTCGCCGAAAACGCGGCAGGTCCGACGTTCGTCTTCGCGGCGGAACTCGGTGGACGAAAAGGCTTTGATGAAGCAGAATGGATGAGGAGCCATTCGATGGCGCGGCGTGCGGGCGCCGTTTGCGGGAAGGGCACCGCCGAAAGCCGCCACGACGGCAGATCGAGTTGGGCGGGCCGTGCGGCGCTGTTGGCCGCCCGAGACCCTCGCGACCGTGTCGCGACAGCACCGCAAAACATGCCGTAGTGCGGGGCCGCCGGGGCAGTTGCCCGAAACATCGAACAGCAGAGACAGGCGATGGCGTACCAGTTCATGTGCCCTCAAGGGCATCTGTTACAGGCCGAGGAATCACAGGCGGGGCAAATGTGCGCTTGCCCGTTGTGCGGCGTGCAGTTGATCATCCCCGCTCCGGTGGTTTCGGCGCCGCCCGAGCCGGCCGCGCCGCCCAGCCGCGCCAGTTCCATGTAAAGCTCTTCCGGATGGGCGCTGCCAGCCTCCATCAGATGGCGCAACGGTCCAAGCGCGCTGTTCACGCAATGCAAAAACCAGGCGTTCGATATGCCCTCGATCGAAAAGCCCGACAGCGTCCCGGCCCCCAGATCCTTCGGCTTGGCCATCGTGCGCGCCTTTTCTTCAAGGATCTCCACCAGGCGCTGAAGCAGCCCCATCAAATAAGGGCTCGCCTGCATGCTCATCGAGGGCGGAACATACTTCTCATCCTGGGTGTACCGGCCCGCCGCGTCCCGCCGGATGCGCGCGATGGGCATCGCCTGCCGCCCACCGATCTCGCTCTCCACGGCAAGGTGAAGGTTCTTGGCCGCGAAGCGGACCGGTTTCACGTCCTGACCCGTCAGTTCGTCGGCGACCTGCTCGGTCTTGGCGCGATAGCGCAGCCTGCTTCCATCGCCTTCCAGATCGCAGTTCGGCCCTTGCTCCGACGCCGGCTCCACCGCCAGATAGACCTCCAGACTGTCGCGCAGCGGCGGGAAGATCGGTTGCAATTGCCTCTCCGGCGGCGCCTCGTCCGGCTCCGGCGTCAGGAACACCAGCCCGTCCGGGAAAACCCCCTTGGCGTGGATCACACGCAACACACCGTTCTTGAGCGCCTCCGTGTCCAGTTGAATCCCCGCCAGTCCCCACGGGGCGAAGCGCAGAGCGCCCCACGTGAACCGGATCAGGTTCTCGAAATACCGGTTCTGCGCCTGAAAGTGATGGGGGCCCAGGTGCATGCCCTCAGACCACACCACGCGCGATAGCTCATTCATTGGCGACGCTCCCTGTATTCCCTGGTCCGCGGCGGAATGATAATAATGAATAGCGGCTCCGCGGGGCTCTCCTCATGAGTTTTTACCACCGGTACGAACTGGTTCGGCTCCTCCACAACGGAGAGCCTAAGACATTCGAAGCGCGGGAAATCATCTCCGGCCGCGAGGTCTTGCTCCACCTCTGGAGCATGGGCGAGGCGGCCCGGCAATCCGCGATCCTGCTCAAGCTCCGCGATACGATGCGGGCCAATCCCGCCGCCCTGCTCGGCCAGGTCATCGAGGTCCAGGAAGCGGCCGAGCCGCCTTACGCCGTGACCGTCAAGCAGGAGAGCTTTCCCGGGCTGGAGGCCTGGCTCGACTCGCGATTGAGCCCTTCGGCCCCGCCCCCCCCCCCAGCCCAGCCGCTGCCGGTCCGTCCAGCACCGCAGACGGCGCCCCCGCCCGCCCCGCAACCCGCCCCACCCGGGTGGGGCGGCCACCCCGCCCAACCCTGGACCACCGTTCAACCGGCGCAGCCCGGATGGAACGCCGAGTACTCCGGTCGCACCGTCCTCTCCCTCCCCGAAGGCCACC
>Ga0101944_10004979_pt1:2500-15688 | contig 15688 bp, 12 predicted proteins | sample DewCreD2012metaG_FD_75245 | JGI IMG/M metagenome (GOLD analysis project Ga0101944, IMG submission 75245) | Hot spring sediment bacterial and archeal communities from British Columbia, Canada, to study Microbial Dark Matter (Phase II) - Dewar... ...
GGCAAGGTGGAAGAGGGCACTACGGTCTCCGATTCGGACGAAGAGGAAATCCGCCGTCGGATTTCGCTCAATCTCACGCTCCTCCCGTGCGAGTGGGAAAAGCACAAGATCAACCTGCTCGATACACCCGGCTATCTGGACTTCGTGGGCGAGGTGATCAGCGGTCTGCGGGTGGCCGATGCCGGCATTGTGGTCGTGGATGCCGTGTCTGGGGTGGAAGTTGGCACGGAACTGGTGTGGCAACACGCCAACGATCGCCAGCTGCCGCGCCTGGTGTTTATCAACAAGATGGACCGCGAGAACGCCAGCCATCAGCGGGCGCTGGCCAGCCTGCGGGAGAAGCTGGAGGGCAACTTCGTGCCACTGCAGCTCCCGATCGGCGAGCAGGCCGGTTTCGAGGGGGTCATTGACCTCGTCGAGCGCAAAGCGTACATTGGCGACAAGGCCGCCGGCGAGGTGCCGGCCGCGATGGCCGATGCCGTTGAGGAGGCGCGAACGGCTATCATTGAGGCGGCGGCCGAGAGTGATGATGCGCTGATCGAGAAGTACCTGGACAGCGGCGAACTGAGCGAGGCGGAGGTCGCCGCCGGGCTGAAGGCGGGCATCGCCAGCGGCAAGATCATCCCGGTGTTGTGTGGTTCTGCGGCCCGCAACATCGGCGTCAAAGCCTTGCTGCATACGCTGGTGCGCGATCTTCCACCGCCAGGCGGAGAGGTGCCAGTCGTCCGTGTTCCCACGAACGAAGAGACGGTGTTGCGGTTCGATTCGACGGCGCCGGTGGTGGCCTTCGCGTTCAAAACCACAGCCGACCCCTACGTCGGTAAGCTCACGTTGCTGCGCGTCTATTCGGGCACGTTGAAATCCAACTCACACGTGGTAAACAGTCGCACTGGCGCCCAGGAACGCACTGCGCAGATCATGACCACCCGCGGCAAGGAACAGGTGCCGGTTGACGAACTGGCGGCCGGCGACATCGGCATCGTCGGCAAGCTGGGAGACACCGTGACGGGCGATGCGTTGTGCGATGCCGGCCACCTGGTCAAGTTCCCGCCCTTCAAGTTCCCCGAACCGGTGTTTGCGGTGGCAGTCGCGCCGAAGACGAAGGCCGACTCGGCCAAGATCGGCCCCAGCCTGGCGCGCCTGGTGGAAGAGGATCCGACTCTACACTGGCGAAACGAGCCCGGCACCCGCCAGCTGATCCTGGAGGGCATGGGCGACGCTCACGTGGACACCGCTATCCGGCGGCTGGAGCAGAAATTCGGGTTGAGCGTATTGACCTCGGTGCCCAAGGTACCCTACCGTGAGGCAGTCACCAAGACCGGCAGCGCGGCTTACCGCCACAAGAAGCAGACCGGCGGCGCCGGCCAGTTCGCCGAAGTGCATATGCGCGTGGAACCGGCCGAGCGCGACGCGGGCTTCGAATTCGGCTGGGAGGTCTTTGGCGGCGCTGTGTCATCCTCGTTCCAGCCCTCGATCCAGAAGGGCATCCGATCGGTGTTGGAGAGCGGGCCCCTGGCCGGCTACCCGGTCGTTGACGTCAAAGCCATCGTATACGACGGCAAAGAGCATCCCGTCGATTCGAAGGACATCGCCTTTCAGATTGCCGGGCGCGAGGCTTTCAAGGAAGCCTTCAAGCAGGCCGGCCCTGTGCTCCTGGAGCCGATTATGGAAGTAACCATTGTCGTGCCAGAGGAGTTCATGGGCGATGTGATGGGCGACCTGACAACCCGGCGTGGCCGCGTGCAGGGCACCGATCAGGAACGCGGCAACGCAATCGTGCGCGCCGAAGTGCCACTGGCCGAGATCCAGCGCTACGCCACCGACTTGCGTTCCTTCACCCAGGGACGGGGTATCTTCACCATGAAGTTTGCCCGCTATGACCAGGTGCCGTCACATCTGCAGGCCGAGATCATTGCCCAGGCAGAGAAGGAACGCGAAGAGGAAGAGTAAAGACCCTTCTGCGCGAACTGACGCACACGGGGGATGCAGGTACCTGCATCCCCCGTTTCTTTCTGGAGCCTCAAGAAGCCCCGGGAGTTCCTGCCGAAAGGACTCGCACACACCTGTGGCTCGGCCGACCGCCGCGACAGCCGAGCTACCTGTGCCCACGCGTCTGGGTCGGCAGTGGTCGGCTCAATCCAGGGTGATCAGGAAGATGTCCACGGTCACCTGGCCATCCTCTTCGGACGCGTAGATGTTGGCCACGCGCTTGCCGCCATCCTTGGAGTAGTCGAGATAGCCATTGCCGACCAGGTCGTTGCCCTTTTCCGGCTCCCAACCATTGGCAGGCATCTCCTTCTGGTAGAATGCCTGAATCTCTTTGAGGCTGGCCGACGTGGTGTAGACGATATAGGTGTCATCCGACGTGGGATCAACGTCGGCATCGGGCATCAGCGGCACATCCTGGGGCGGCTGAAAGGCTGTCTCGCCCGGCATCGCGTCGCTCTCGTCGCCTTCTTCTGTATCGCCCATCTCAGCGTCCTTGCCCAACGTGTCTGATTCTGATTGCACCGAGATCATCACACTGGTCACGTCCTTCTCGTTGTCGCGGCTGATCATAATGTTGGCCTTGTCCGCGCCTTTGGAGTAGTTGAGCAGGACGAAGTCTTCCAGGATGGTCTCCCCGTCCTTGTCGGCGCTCCAGCCATTGGCCGGCATCTCTTTCTTATAGAAATCGGCGGCCTCCTTCAGACTGCTTGCCGTGGTGTAGGACACCATGCCCATCATCGAGAACTCGATCTGGGCATCCGGCAGCATGGGGATGTCGTCGCGCTGGCCGACATTCCCCTCAGCCTCGGTCGGTGGTTCGATTACGAACGGCACGTTGATGTCATACACATCATAGGCCAGGGACAGGTTTCCCTCGTCGAACAGCTCATTGTCCTCCATAGATGCTACTTCGGCATCCATCACTACCTTCACGACGAACCCGCCGTCCACCGCTTCCCAGACGGTCCCCCTGGCCTTGGCAACATCGCCAAAGTCCTCTTCCTCCTGGATGGCTTTCTCGGTGAACTCGTAGCGATAGCACTCGACGTCGTTGACCGTTTCGATCTTGGATGCGCTGCGGACTGAATCCAGGTCAATGTTCGGCAGCATTTCCGTCGGCGAGAAGATCCCAAAATCCTCATCGTCATCGCCCACAGTCATCTGGCTCCAAGAGTCAGAGGTGGCGTCATAGTACCACACCTGTTTGCCCACGCGCACGTAACGCATGGTCATAGTGCCATCCTCCGAAACATCACCCAGGCCGGAGGCTTCTACTGTGGCTTCCGACGCCCTCGGTTCGCGCACATAGGCCATCTCGACGTTGATGAACCCTTCCACAGCTTCGCCGGAGCGCGTGCCGGTCCACTCGATCCGAATGGTGCTGCGATAGCTGTCCAGGTTGGTGAGACCCGTCTCATCGGCTGGCTCCTCCGTAGGTTGCGGCGTGGCCTGCAGCAGCACCCCGTCCACAGGGGATGCGGCGACAGCCGGTGCAATGCCGACCCCAGTTGCACCGAGAACCACAGCCAGCATCGCGAACCCGGCAATCACCGTCCACAACAAACGCCTGTCCTTCATCTTGTTCCTCCTTGGGGAGTCGCTAATAGATTGTCTGCTGCATTCCAGTGCAAAGCCCACCCACGGCAACGGCCGCGTGCCCGATGGAATGCCGCCTTGAAGCACATTTCGATACTACCACGTAATCCGGGACAATTCAAGTGGGCATCCGTAGAATTCTCGAACCTGGCTGAAAGATGGGGCCGTGCTGAGATCCGAAACCGGTCGCGACAGGATGAAAAGGCAGGACCGCCAGGCACGATAGAATTGACCACCCGCTATGCACGTGGTAGACTTCAGGCACGCGGGTCAGACGGCACCCGGCACCACGGTGTGGCTTCAGGCCACGGCGAGCGTTGCTTGCCGCCGCTAGGAACGCTTACCACTTGGAGGATAGTTATGCCCAGTTCTACACTCGACCAGCTCGTGGCACTCTCCAACCATCTGGGCCGTCCGGAGTTGGACTACGTAATTCTCGGTGAGGGTAACACCTCGGCGCGTGAGGACGCCGACACCTTCTGGGTCAAAGCCAGTGGCTATGAGATGCGCACGATTACCCGGGATGGCTTCGTGCGCGTCGCGCGAGATCGGGTGCTGGCGATCCTTGACGTGCCCAATCTGAGCGATGAGCATCTCAAGCAGCTGCTCGTCGAGAGCAAGGTGGACGATGTGCCCGGTCATCCGTCCGTTGAGACAGTTCTGCACGCGATTGCCCTCGGTCTCGACGGTGTCAACTTCGTGGCGCACACCCACCCCACCGCGATCAACGCCATCACCTGCTCCGCCGCTTTCGAGGTCGCTGTCAGCGGTCGGTTGTTCCCGGACGAGATCGTCGTGGGAGGGCCGTCCCCGATTCTGGTGCCCTATGTGGATCCGGGTGTCCCGCTGGCGCGCGCGGTCGCCGAACGCATTGATCAATATCTCCAGGAATTCGGCGAGACGCCGCGCGCGATTCTGATGCAAAACCACGGCTTCATTGCCCTCGGCAGCACCCCCCAGCAGGTGGAAAACATCACCGCGATGGCCGTCAAGACGGCCCGTATCCTGTTGGGCACGTACACACTGGGCGGACCACACTTCCTGTCGCCCAAAGCGGTGGCCCGCATCCACACCCGCCCCGATGAACATTTGCGACGCAGGGTGATGGGCTGATGGTGATGGCGACTGATCCTGATCGCCTGGCCGAGCTGGAGGCGCAGGTCAACGACTTCGATCCGGCCGTCCGGGCGGCTGCACTCGCCTCGCTGGCGGCTCTTGCTGACCCCCTTCCGCCCGTGCCAGCGGTGGAGGCAGTCAACATGCACTGCCACACCTTCTTCTCCTTTAACGCCTATGGCTACTCGCCTAGCGGCCTGGCATGGTTGGCCCGCCGCAGCCGACTCGCCGCGATGGGCATCGTTGACTTCGATGTGCTCGACGGCGTGGATGAATTTCTGGATGCTTGCGAGCTGGTCGAGGTGCGAGGCAGCGCTGGCCTGGAGACACGCGTCTTCATTCCTGAGTTTGCCACGCGCGAAATCAACTCGCCCGGCGAACCGGGCATCTATTATCACATGGGCATTGGCTTCACCTCGTGCCAGGTGCCCGAAGCGGTGCAGGGTGTGCTGCGCCATATGCGACAGCTGGTGACGCAACGCAACCAGGGGATCATCAGCCGCGTGAACGCTTTTCTGGATCCGGTTCAGATTGACTACGAGCGCGATGTGTTGCCCCTGACGCCGGGTGATAATCCCACCGAGCGGCACATCGTCGTGGCGTATGTGATGGCCGCCGAGCGCACAGTCTCGGACGTGGCCGCCTTCTGGAGCGATCGCCTTGGCCTGCCCGTGGACCGGGTGGTCGAACTGATGCGCGACCCGGCTGCATTCCAGAATCAGATCCGCTCAAAACTCATGAAACAGGGAGGCGTTGGTTATGTGCCACCGACGCACGCGGCATTTCCGACGGTGGCGCAGGTCAATGCGTTGACCGAGGCGTGTGGCGCGCTGCCGTGCGCCACGTGGCTGGACGGATTGTCGGCCGGCGAGCAGGCTATGGAGGAACTGCTCGGCCTGCTGATGGAGCAGGGCGTGGTGGCGTTGAACATCATCCCGGACCGCAACTGGAACATCGCTGACCCGGACCTGCGCCGCACCAAGGTGCAGAAGCTGTGGGAGGTGGTTGCGCTGGCCCAACGTCTGGATTTGCCGCTCAACGTGGGCACCGAGATGAACGCCTTCGGCCAGAAGAGGGTAGATGATTTCGACGTGCCGGAGATGCAACCGGTGCGCCGTCCCTTTCTTGATGGGGCTTACTTCATCGTCGGCCACACCATGGCTCAGCGGGCGCTCGGCTGCGGCTATCAGAGCGACTGGGCGCGTACCCATCTGCCGACACGACGCGCCCGCAATGAATTCTACACGCGCCTCGGCTATGCGGCATTGCCCGGCCGGGCCGGCAGAGAGCAGCTGCGCCGCATCGGTGTGACCACTCCCGACCGACTGTTGTCCGCGCTCGGCGGCTGAGCCGCATCCACATCGGTAAGGAAACGGTTGTAGACGCGGTGAGATAGGGATAGGGATAGGGATAGGGATAGAGATAGGGATAGAGATAGAGGTAGAGGTAGAGGTAGAGGTAGAGATTCTCATCATTCACCGCCCACGCCCGCGTCGGAGCGGTGAGTGGTTTGGAAAGGATACATCCGAATGAGCGATAAACTGACCGCTTACCGTCGCGCTGACGCGCCATTGCCGTCAACTCACCGGCTGTGGCCGCTCTACGGCGCTGGTCTGGAAAACCTGGGCCGCGATGGTCGTCCCATCGAGGTGCCATTGCCGTCCTTCGGGCCGGATGAACTGCTGGTACGCCACGACGCGTGCGGGTTGTGCTTTTCCGATATCAAGGTGATCAAGCAGGGCCAGAATCACCCGCGCATTTTCCGGGACATCGCCGCCGATCCGATCGTATTGGGTCACGAGGTCTCGATGACGGTCGTCGGTGTGGGCGAAAGGTTGCGTGACCAGTATCGTGTGGGTGACCGTTTCATCATCCAGGCCGACATCAGGGTCAACGGTGTTGGCTATGCCTACGGTTACATGATCCAGGGTGGCCTGTCACAGTACAACGTCATTGATCAGCGCATCCTGAACGGCGACGACGGCAACTATCTCATTCCGGTGCGACCGACGACCGGCTATGTGGAGAGTGCGCTGGTCGAGCCGTGGGCGTGCGTCATCGCCGCCTACCGCCTGCAGTATCGCACCGGTCTCAAGCCGGGGGGCACACTCTGGGTTGTCGGCCCGGCGCAAACACCGGTTGACGAGCCAGCCTACACCATAGGCGCCGGCTTCGATGAGGCTGCCCATCCTGCGCGACTGGCGTTGACCAGAGTGCCGCCGCGCTTCGCTGAGTGGTTGAAGAGCCGGGCAGCGCGGTTGGGCATCGAGGTGCAGGAGACAGACGATCTGACGGCGCCCCCATTTGCGCCGGTGGATGACCTGGTCCTTCTTGAGCCGACGGCCGACACCATCGAGACGACAAGCCCGCACCTGGCCGATTTTGGTGTGGCAGCGCTGGTGGGCAATCTGCATCTGTCGCGACCGGTGAGCCTTGACATCGGGCGGGTGCACTACAATCGCTGGGTCTATGTAGCTGGCAAAGGGCCGGACGTAGCACGGGCGTACAGCGACGTGCCTGTGCGTTCGTCGCTGCGCGAGGGTGGGCGGGCACTCTTCGTCGGTGCCGGCGGGCCGATGGGGCGCATGCACGTTCAGCGTGCGGTACAGCTCGCCAAAGGCAAGGGGCCGTCGGTCATCGTGTGTTCCGACGTAAGCGACATGCGTCTGGCCGACCTGTGCACCTCGTACGCAGCCGAAGCGGAAGCCAAGGGCGTGCGCTGGCTGTGTGTCAATCCGACCAACCGGGAAGCCTATCAGTCAGCCATGGCTGAGTTCGAGAGTGGTGGATTCGATGACATCATCGTCCTGGCACCCATACCGGCAGTCATCGCGGATGCGGCGCGTCTGCTGGCCCCGCGCGGGGTGATGAACGTCTTCGCCGGCGTGACACGGGGAACGATGGTTGAACTCGACCTGAACCGGCTGTTCGAGCGCGACAATCGGATCATCGGCCACTCCGCATCTGACATCGAGGATATGCAGGTGATGTTGATGCAGGTTGAATCGCACGAGCTGGATACGAATCGCTCCCTGGCGGCAGTGGGATCACTGGATGCGGCGCGCGAGGGAATGCAGGCGGTGATTGACACCGCCTTTCCTGGAAAGGTGGTCATCTTCCCGCATATCAAGGACCTGCCGCTGACGCCCCTGGCAGAGTTGAAGGAGAAGATGCCGAGCGTGTATTCGCTCTTGAAAGATGGTCGCGAGTGGACCAATGCGGCGGAGGAAGAGTTCCTGCGCCTGATGTTGCCCTGAGGGGTCAGTCAATTTTGCGGGAGGTGCGTTAGACGATGCAGATATCATTGCGCGACAGAATTGCGATCGTGACGGGTGGTGGACAGGGGCTGGGGCGAGCCATTTGCGAGCGTCTGGCGGCCGAGGGGTGTGATGTCGTCGTGGCTGATCTGAACGAGCAGACGGCGACCGACACGGCGGCGTCCCTCAGCGCCTACTATCGCGAGTCCGGCCAGTCCAATCGTCGTGCGCTCGCGATGCGCGTTGATGTCACCCAGGAGGATCAGGTGGCGGCACTTGTGGATCGCACGGTGCAGGAGTTCGGCCGACTGGACATTTTCGTCTCGAATGCGGGCATCCTGATCGCCGGCGAAATCGAGTCCTTTCCGGCCGACAAATGGCAGGCAGTGATCAACGTCAATCTGATTGGCTACTTCCTGTGTGCCAAACACGCCTGTCGGGTGATGAAAGAACAGCGAAGCGGCACGATCATCCAGATCAACTCGAAATCGGGTAAGAAGGGCAGTTATCGCAGCTCGGCCTATGCTGCGTCCAAGTTCGGCGGCATCGGCCTGACCCAGAGCATTGCGCTTGAAATGGCCGAGTATGGCGTGCGCGTCAACGCGATCTGTCCCGGCAACCTGATGGATTCACCGCTGTGGGTTGACTCGTTGTACAGCCAGTATGCCAAGAAGTGGGGCATCACCGAAGAAGAGGTTCGCCGCAAGTATCTGGAGCAGGTGCCGCTCAAGCGCTCGTGCACTTACGAGGATGTGTGTAATATCCTGGTGTACCTGGCGTCGGACGCGGCAAGTTATATGACCGGCCAGGCTATCAACGTCACCGGCGGGCAGGAGATGCGCTGAGCATGCCGCTCGAATACCGCGTTGACCTGTTGCAGCGCGTGCTGGCGGGCCTGTGCCGATCTTTGGACGGCGCCCGTGCGGCAGTTGTGGTCAGCACCGAGGGGTTGGTAGTGGCCGCCTATCCGCCCGGCGATGAGTCGTTCGTGGACGAATGGCTGCCGAACGGTGCAACGCCGGGCGGATATGCCACCAGCTCACAGGTAGCGGCGATGACGGCCATCATCGTGTCGCTGGCCGAGCGCACACTGGCGCGGCTCGGCCTGAGCGACGGCGAGATTGACCGCGTCCTGATTGAGGGTAGCCGCGGCAGCCTGATTGTCCTTCCGGTCGACTCAGAGGTTGCGATCGCCGTCCTGCTGGAAAAAGAGGCCAAAGCGGGCGTCGCGCTGCATGTGGTGCCCCGTGCCGCGGAACAGGTGCGCCGCATCCTTCATCGGCAGGCGGCGTAGCGTCTATGAACCAGCGGTGACAGACGCCTGCCAGCTCCGATCAACTGGCCAACACACCGTCAAGTCAGAGATAGCGTCTTCCAAAATGGAACGGCGCTCGCTCGGGGCGTTGCTTGAGCAGGAGCATATGCTTGAACATCGCCTGAAGCAGGTGTGTGCCGCGTGGCATGCCGTCACCCTGCTCACCACGCGGTGTAACCGCCGTCAATGGTGATGGTGGTGCCTGTCATATAGTCAACGTCAGGCGACGCCAGATAGAGCGCCAGTCGACCCAGTTCCTCCAAATCACCCAGTTTGTGCGCCGGGATCAGGTCAAGAATCTGCTCGTAGAGCTCCGGCCGGGTGTTGATGAAGAAATCGCGGTTGGGCTGGCTGTCATAGTAGCCGGGCGCGATGGCGTTCACTTTGATGTTGTAGGGCGCCCACTCGACGGCGAATGTCTTGGTCAGCATCAACACCGCAGCTTTGGACACCTCGTACGAACCGGCGTGAAAGAACTTGTTCACGATCATTCCAGACATCGAGCCGATGTTGATGATGCGGCCATAACGCTGCTCGATCATCACCCGGCCGACTTCGCGCGTACACAGCCAGGTGCCGGTGACATTCGTGTCAATCACCGACTTCCATTCAGCGAGCGAGGTTCCCTCGGGCGGCTTGTTCACCCGATGGGCGGCAGCATTGTTGACCAGCACATCAACACGCCCGGTGCGGTCCAGCGTCTCTGCCACCAGCCGGCGAACGTCATCCTCCCGCGTGATGTCAGCTGGCACGGCCAGCACGCGTTGACCGTCGGCGGCGATCTCGGTGGTGGTCTGTTGGAGCAGTTCTGACCGTCGCCCACACACCACCACAAATGCACCGGCGGCGTGAAAGTGGCGCGCAATCACCTGACCGATGCCTGTGCCGCCACCAGTGATGATCGCCGTTTGCCCGTCAAGTTGTCCCATAGGATATCTCCTGATGACTGATGTCATCGTCCAAGACGTCTTCTACGCGAATGGCGGCCGCAATCTGGCGCCTGTTGGCAGCTCTGGTTCCACACCTCCCATCGCCGATGAATGAAAAGGCATTTTCCCCGGACGATCGGACGGGCCGCGATAGTGTCGCATCCTAACCCTGATGGAATGTGCGCAAGGTCTCGAGATAGTACTCGGGCAGGCCGATGTCGTAGCGCGTGCCCTCGATCATCAGCCCCAGGAAGCCGTCCTCCTGCCGCAGTCGGTCGAGCGCTGAGGTAAGCTGGAATTCGCCGCGCTCGCGCACATTGTGGCGAATGTGCTCCTCCAGGTAGTCGAACAGCTGTGGCTTGATGATATACTGACCGAAGAAGGTCAGGTATTCGCCCTCCGGCAGGCCGCCCACATTCAGGTTGTGGCGTGCATAGTCAACGGTTGGTTTCTCGACCATCTCGGTGATGTTAAGCACCCTGCCGTCCTCAATCCAGGCGCCGGCCACTGTGCCGAAGTTGGCGATTTGAGCCTCGGGCGTGCGCCGCAGACCGACCACGCTGATTCCGTGCTTGTGGTAGGCATCCATCAGCTGCTGGGCGCACGAACGAGGGCCATTCGAACGATACAGGTGGTCGCCGAGCATTAGCAGAAAAGGATCATCGCCGATGGCCTCGCGCGCCGAGTACACCGCGTGGCCGAAGCCTTCCTGTATCCGCTGGATGACGAAGGTCACCCGCCGGCCGATCTCCAGGATGCGCTGCGCATATTCCCGGAAGTGCGTGGGCAGCTTGTTGTAGTTTTCGATGCTGATCTGGGTGCGGAAAAAGTTCTCGAAGTCGTTCAGGTCATGTTCCTGCACCACGATGATCACTTCTTCGATGCCGGCGCCAAGCGCTTCCTCGACGATCAGGAGGATAGCCGGCTTGGCGATGCCGTCACGATCCACGATCGGGAACAGCTCCTTCTTGGTGGCCTTGGAGGCGGGAAAGAGACGGGTGCCGAAACCAGCGGCGGGGATGAGTGCCTTGCGCACCCGTGGACCGCTGGACAGCGTCAGCTTCAGGCACGGCATCTTGAGGTCACGTTCGATGATCTCGATGACTGCCTGCTGATCCGCCTCACTGCGTGCCACGAACTGTGCCGTGCCATCACCCTGTGAGCCGACACCCTTGCCGCCCCAGATATGTGGCTTAAGCGGTGCATAGTCGAGCACCTGATGCAGCACCGGTGCCGTCAACTCCTCCGGGCAGGCGGGCGTGGCATAGCGGTCGAAAAATGCCTGGGCCTCGACCATCAGGGCGCCCAGGCGTTCGGCGTCGCCGGCCTGGAGGGCCTCGATGGCCTGATGGACGATGCGCCGGTTGATTGGCCCCAGGAGTTCCTGGACATTCCGCTCCACTTCATTGCGCGCGAAGGGGTAGCAGTGGTTAAGCCGGCGCAGAATCTCGGTGGTGTCCTTCTTGGCCTGCAGGTCAACCAGCACGAAGTACATGCTGTTGCGTACCTGGAGTTCAGTGGTTTCCAGCCGGTCGCCATCGAAGGTCATCAGGACCGGCCGATTGCCGAAGGCACAGCCCTGGTCCATCCGCCCGCAACGAGAGGGGGTGGTGATCTCGCCCTGGTAGGCCATTTCCATCTCGCCGCGCGTCGTCATCTTCAGATCGTACACGCGGTTGAATGCACGGGCGGTCAGGACGCAGATCGCCGCGCTGGACGACAGCCCCTTCTTCATGGGGAGGTCGGTCTTGTAGTTGTCAATTACCAGTCCCCGCACGTGATAGTGGGTCAGGATCTGGTAAGCGACGCCGGCGACATAGCTCCAGAAACCGCCCTGCTGCGCCTCGTGCAGCAGCGTGGCGCAGTCCATCGGGATTTCATAGGGTCCGTGGCGGGTACCGTGCGGCGTCTTGGCGGTCAGCACCAGCGCGTTCGGGTGTGGCTCGACGCGGGCATAGATGCCCTGATTGGTGCCGGCGATCAGAGCATACCCTTTCTCGATGTCGGCGTTGATGCGGCGATAGCCACCGGCCCAGTCGGAGTGTTCGCCCAACAGGCAGATGCGACCAGGTACGAATAGTTCCACGCGGGGTTTCTCCTTATCTCAGGCTAACGGATCGTGCACACGCCGGACAGCACCGGCTGGCCATTGATTCTCACCACATAGGTATAGGTTCCGGTTTCCAACGGCTGCGAGGCGGCCGGATCCCGCACCAGGAAATCGAAGCTGTGCCCGCTCGCCGCTCCGAGGATGTTGCCGCTGGATTCGACCAGCTCACCGTCCCGGTACCACGCGTACTCGTACACCGTGCCCACCCTGGTGCCGCGGTAGGCCCAGTCGGCGTACAGCGTCGTGATCCCGTGGGCAAACTCGGTGCGCGGATTGACCGGCTGCATGGTGTCGTAGTCATATTCGCTGCTAAAGACGACCGGTCCATATTCGCCGAATTGCTTTGCGCCCGGCGTTGACGTCGCCGTCAGCGGCTGTTCGATCTCGTCCTCATCCTCCGGAGCCCAGTCAATATCCGGTTCTTGAACTATCGGCGTCTCGGTCGGTGTAGGTGTCACGGTCGGTGGCGGGGTGTCTGTGGGCGTTGGTGTGGGCGGCTGCAGCGGCGGCAGAGTCGGTGGCGGCGTGCGCTCGATCGGGGGTTCGGTGGCCGCGAACACATACTTGTAGGCCAGGTTGGCGCCGCCACCGGGTCCGGCACAGCCGGCCACCACAGCCAGCACATCGTCCTTCCGACCATCGGGTACCTCGAACGTTCCTGTCTGGGAACCCGAGATGGGAAAATCGCCGGTCCAGCCGGTCGCCATCGTATCGTTCAGGATCCTGACCCCCCACGACATCGAACACGTCAGGCACTCTGGTGGCGGGTTCACCTGGTACCACATCTCCATCCAGCCACCCGCATGTCTTCCCCCACCGGTCCGCTCGGCCGTGGATTGGCAGGTAGCTTGCAGCGTGATCTTTTCACCCACCGGC
>Ga0101944_10004980_pt1 | contig 15685 bp, 14 predicted proteins | sample DewCreD2012metaG_FD_75245 | JGI IMG/M metagenome (GOLD analysis project Ga0101944, IMG submission 75245) | Hot spring sediment bacterial and archeal communities from British Columbia, Canada, to study Microbial Dark Matter (Phase II) - Dewar... ...
AGATTCGTTTGCTGGATGCAACGGGCAGAAATCTGGATGTGAGAACGGGTTGGGCGGGAGAAAATCCGTTAGTCATTGGCCTGAAAGGATACGACGCCGGCATATACTTTATGCGGGTGTCCTGCGAAGGGAGAATATCAAACTACAGGTTTGTAAAAACCGACTAGTCTTTGAGTTTTGCGCAGAGATATTCTCTGTTCAGCCGTGCGATGTGCGAAATGGAGATGTTTTTGGGGCATTCTGCCTCACAGGCACCGGTGTTGGTGCATCCGCCGAAGCCGAGTTCATCCATTTTAGCTACCATTGCTTTAACGCGTTTTGTAGCTTCGGGTTTACCCTGAGGCAGTAATGCGAGCTGAGAAACCTTGGCTGCTACAAAAAGCATCGCGGAAGAGTTTTTACATGCGGCTACGCAGGCACCACAGCCGATACAGGCAGCGGCGTCCATGGCTTCTTCGGCTTTATCGCGAGGTACGAGGATGGTATTGGCATCCTGAGCGGCCCCGGTGTTAACCGAAATAAAGCCCCCTGCCTGCAGTATTTTATCGAATGCCTGACGGTCAACCACCAGATCTTTAATTACAGGGAAAGGACCGGCACGCCAGGGTTCAATGGTAATGGTGTCGCCGTCTTTAAACTTACGCATGTGCAGCTGGCAGGTAGTAATGTCGTCATCGGGACCATGAGGCCGTCCGTTGATGTATAAACTGCACATACCGCATATTCCTTCGCGGCAGTCGTGGTCGAAAGCCACAGGATTTTTCTTTTCACGAACCAGTTGTTCATTCAGCTGGTCGAGCATTTCGAGGAATGAGCAGTCGGGGGTGATGCCCGAGATTTTATAAGTTTCGAAAGCCCCTTTTTCCTTAGGAGCGTTCTGGCGCCATATTTTTAATGTGAAGTCCATAGTCACAGATTTTGTAGATTATTTATAATTTCTTTGCTGAACCTGAATCACTTCGTATTTGAGCGGTTCGGTGTGAAGTTCGAATTTCACTCCTTCTTTATATTCCCATGCAGCCACATAGCTGAACTGGTCATCGTGGCGGAGTGCTTCTCCTTCTTCGGTCTGGCTTTCTTCGCGGAAATGACCGCCGCAGGATTCTCTGCGGTTCAGGGCATCCAGTGCCATCAGTTCTCCCAGTTCGAGGAAATCGGCTACGCGGCCTGCTTTTTCGAGTTCCTGATTGAATTCATCGGGTTTGCCTGGAACATATACATTTTTCCAGAACTCGTTGCGCAGCTCGGGAATTTCTTTAAGTGCTGTTTTAAGGGTTTGTTCGGTACGGCCCATGCCCACGTTTTCCCACATGATTTTTCCCAGTTTTTTATGGAAAGAATCAACGGTTTCGTTACCGTTGACGGAGAAGAACCGGTCAATACGGTCTTTAACTTCTTTGTGTGCGGTTTCGAATTCCTGCGAGTCAGTTTTAAAGCGCGGGGTTTTGATTTCGGTGGCAAGATAATCTCCCACGGTATAGGGCAGAACAAAGTAACCGTCGGCCAGCCCCTGCATGAGTGCGGAGGCACCGAGACGGTTGGCTCCATGATCGCTGAAGTTGGCTTCGCCGGCGCAGAAAAGGCCGGGGATGGTGGTCATCAGGTGATAATCTACCCACAAGCCGCCCATGGTATAGTGCACCGCGGGATATATCATCATTCCCTGTGTGTATCCGTCTTCGTCAACGATTTTTTCGTACATCTGGAACAGGTTGCCGTAGCGTTCTTCAATAACGTGTTTTCCGAGGCGTTTTATCGAGTCGGCAAAATCTAGATATACAGCAAGACCGGTATTGTTTACGCCGAATCCGGCATCCGCACGTTCTTTGGCGGCGCGTGATGCAACGTCCCGCGGGACAAGGTTTCCGAAAGCAGGGTAACGGCGTTCGAGGTAATAGTCGCGGTCTTCTTCTTTAACATCGGCGGGTTTTATCTGGCCTTTCTGAAGTTTTTCGGCATCTTCTTTCTTTTTGGGGACCCAGATTCGGCCGTCGTTTCGGAGACTTTCGCTCATCAGCGTCAGTTTCGACTGGTAGTCGCCATGTACGGGGATGCAGGTGGGGTGAATCTGTGTATAGCAGGGATTGGCAAAGAAGGCGCCTTTACGATGGGCCTGCCATGCTGCCGACACATTGGATCCCATGGCGTTGGTGGACAGGAAGTACACATTTCCGTATCCGCCTGTGGCGAGGATTACAGCATGAGCACCATAACGTTCAATTTCGCCGGTAACGAGGTTTCGGGTGATGATTCCGCGTGCCTTACCATCAATTACAACTACATTGAGCATTTCGCGCCGGGGGAACATTTTTACATTTCCGAGGGCGATCTGACGGTTCAGTGCACCGTAAGCACCCAGCAGCAATTGCTGACCGGTCTGTCCGCGGGCATAAAATGTGCGTGAAACCTGAGCACCGCCGAATGAACGGTTGTCGAGGTATCCGCCGTAATCCCTGGCAAAAGGTACGCCCTGAGCCACGCACTGGTCTATAATGGAGCCGCTGACTTCGGCAAGGCGGTGAACATTGGCTTCACGTGCACGGTAGTCACCTCCCTTAATGGTATCGTAAAAGAGCCGGTATATACTGTCCCCGTCGTTGGGATAGTTTTTTGAAGCATTGATACCACCCTGAGCGGCAATGCTGTGTGCGCGGCGGGGACTGTCCTGATAACAGAATACCGTTACATTGTATCCCTGCTCACCCAGTGCAGCAGCAGCCGAAGCACCGGCAAGTCCGGTTCCAACTACAATAACATCGAGTTTCCTTTTGTTGGCCGGATTTACCAGCTTGCATGTATTCTTGAAACGGGTCCATTTTTCATGCAGAGGACCATCGGGAATTCTTGCATCCAGATTTTTCATATGTAAGGTTTATTTAAAATACTCGTTAATAAAAATGACAATGGGGATCATGGAAAATCCGGCGGCAATAATAACAGCATACAGACTTCCTATCCATTTCCAGCGCGGCAGCCATTTGCTGTTGTTAAGTCCCATGGTTTGCAGTGACGACTGAAAGCTGTGGTTTAGGTGAAGGGCCAGTAATACAAACGAAATGATGTATATTATCGAGTAATACCAGCGTTCGGGCATAAAAAGATTGCGTACCAGTTCAGACTCGGTCATCTGTCCGCTTTCAATAAGGTCGGTAAACTTAATCTTGTAGAAATAATTCCAGATATGGATGATCAGAAAGGCCAGAATCATGAGTCCTGTCAGCAGCATATTTCTGGAGGACCAGCTGGTGTCGCTTTTGTTGGCTACTGCATATTTAACGGGACGTGCTGCGTTATTCCGCAGCTCAAGATAAATCCCGAAAAAAATGTGGAAAAGGAATCCCAGAGCAAGTACCGGTTCCATAATTTTGATTACCGGATTGGTTGCCATGAAATGTGCGGCTTCGTTGAACAATTCTCCGCTGCTGTCGAAAATGACAAGCAGATTGAGGCACATATGCAATAACAGAAAAACAATCAGGAATAAACCGCTGATGCTCATGATCAGTTTCTTGCCGATAGATGAAGCAAAGATATTAGCCATAGATGTTTAATTTTTTTTCAAAAAACCAAAGTAAACACAAAGCTCAAAAAAAAACAGGTTAAAAAACATATTTTCGGAAATCATGTTTGTTTGTCGCTGAATGATTGTACGTTAATTTGAATAAAAAATGCAGGGTTTCAGAAGCGCTGCAAAAATCAATTGCGGGTTATTAAAATAAGAGGTCAATATTTTCGTCAAAAAAATGATGGTAATGTGAAAAAAAATATGCACGTTTGAGCCGAAATGAACAAGATTCACCTGATTGCATTTAATGTTCCCTTTCCGGCTGATTACGGAGGGGTTATTGATATTTTCTACAAAGTCAAGGCATTTCGCGAATGCGGAGTGAAAGTGATTCTTCATTGTTTTGAGTATGGCAGACACCGGAGCGCGATTCTGAATGATATTTGCGAAAAGGTATTTTATTATCCGCGCAGCAAAGGGCCTTTTTATCTCCTCGATACGCTGCCCTATATTGTGTCAACCCGTATTTCGTCTGAACTTACTGAACGTTTGCTGAAGGATAATTATCCTATTCTTTTCGAGGGCCTGCATACGACTGCCTGTATGAAAGAAATTGCGGCGATAAAAAAGAAGAGAAAAATGGTGGTACGGACCCATAATATTGAACATGACTATTATCGTGGTCTGATGAATGCTGAAGGCAGTTTGCCCCGTAAACTGTATTATTATTCCGAAGCAAACAAACTGAAACGGTACGAAAAGGTATTGAACTATGCAGGGGGCGTGGCAGCTATTTCAAAGGCCGATTACAATTATTTCAGTAATTTATATGATCATGTACATTATATTCCCGCATTTCATCCTTATAATGAGGTGGATATCCAGACGGGTTATGGTACCTATGCCCTTTTTCACGGAAATCTTTCGGTACCTGAAAACAAAAAGGCGGTACTTTACTTAATCGAGGAAGTTTTCAAAGACATGGATTACCCCTTTGTTATAGCCGGTAAGGAACCGGGACACGAGATATTAAAGGCAGCAGAGGTAAATAATCATATAAAAGTAGTTTCCAATCCCGGTGAAGAGGAAATGGATAAGCTGATACGGCATGCTCATATTAATGTTCTGGCTACTTTTCAGGCAACCGGAATCAAACTGAAGCTATTATCGTCGCTTTTCAGAGGAAGACATTGTCTGGTAAATCCTGTTATGGTTGAGGATACCGGACTTGCAGTATTATGCCATGTAGCGCACAGCGGGGCAGAATTCAGAACCATGCTGGAGCAACTGAAAGAGAAGGAGTTTCAACAGGAAGACATTGATGGAAGAAAAAAACATCTTGAAGAAGAACTTTCGAACATTAAAAACGCCCAGAAACTGGCCACCATGCTTTTTTAATTTTTTTTCTTACATTTGACAGCAGAATAAAGCGCATTGGGACTCATTGAGAAGCAAACAATTAAGGGCACTGTATATACCTACATCGGGGTGGTGCTGGGGGTTGTTACCAATATTTTTCTGTTTGCCTGGTTTTTTACACCCGAACAGGTAGGTCTGCTAAGTGTCATTTTATCCTACGCCACCCTGTTTTCTCAATTAGGTAATCTTGGATTTGACAGCGTTACGGTACGATTATTTCCGTGGTTCAGAACCGACGACAAAAAGCATCACGGCTACCTTTACTGGTTGTTGCTGATCGGAATCATCGGGACGATGCTGATTCTGGCCTCCTGGTATTTTCTGAATCCGGTGATTGAACGCAGCGAGAACGACGGTAACGGAATGCTTTCCCTGTATAGCTTTTACATTCCTCTTACTGCGGTCTTCATGTTATTCTTCAGTTTGTTTGATACTTACAGCAGGATGATGTATCTTTCGGTAAGGGGTACTTTTCTCAAGGAATTTTTTCAGCGGTTATTAATTGTTGCTGCAATTGCATTGTATATCTATTCATTTGTAGACTTTGATTCATTTGTAGGTCTTTACTTTATTTCGGTCTGCATTCCTACTCTTATCATTATTATGATGCTTGTAAGAGAAAAGAATGTAAATTTCTGTAAAGAGAAAGGTTTTATCAGCCGGTCGTTGCGAAATTCAATGTTCAGCGTGGCCGGTTTTGGAATCATTACCGTTTTTTCGAGTTCTGTCATTATTAATATTGACAGGATAATGATTGAGAAGTTTGTGGGCTTATACGAAGCGGGTATTTATACGGTAACCTATTTTTTTGGTGTGGTGTTGCTGCTTCCGTCGCGTTCGCTGGGACGTATCGGTTCTACTTTTCTGGCAGAGGCGTGGAAGAGCAACAGTATGCAGATGATAAAAGATATTTACTATAAAAGCTCGCTGAATCAGTTTTTGTTTTCGGCTCTTTTATTTGCAGGGATATGGGTAAATATAGATAATGTATTTATAATTCTGCCCGAAAAATATGAACCGGGGAGATGGGTGATTTTCTGGATCTGCTGGGCGAGTCTTTTTGAGATGACGTCGGGGGTTAACGGTACCGTAATGGCAACAAGTCCTTATTACCGGTTGTATGCTGTGTTCATGGTCTTTTTTGTATTGATTATTATCGCCACCAATTATTTGCTGATCCCGGTATATGGTATTACCGGCGCTGCTATTGCCAGTGCCTTTGCCACATTTCTCTTTGTCGGGGTACGCTGGTTGTTTCTCTGGATAAAATATGGGCTACAGCCCTTTAATATCCGGTATTTGTATGCGGTTATTATAACTTTTACAGCATATTATCTCGGGACATTAGTGCCGGTAATACAACCTTTCTGGCTGGATATCTTCGTCAGAAGTTCCGTCGTGTTGATTATGTTTGTCTTTCCTGTGTTGTTTTTCCGTATCAGCGGCGATGTAAACGATAAACTGGGCAGGGTGATGAAAGGGTTACGAAAAAGATAGTGCCGGAATCATTCATATTAAAATGTGATTAAACCCTGCATTCGTTCGTTAAAAAATTTATACATTTGCTTTTATGAAACCATGTGCACTAATTCTTGGCGCTTCGGGTTCGTTTGGCAAAGCTTCAACGGAAATACTTGCCGCAAGGGGGTATCACTTATATGTGGTTTACCGCGAACGACGGGTGAATGCCGAAGCGGCTGAAAAGTACTTTGATCTGTTCCGCGATAAAGGGATCCGCATTGTCTCCTTTAACGGAAATATCAATGATGAAAGGATTCAGCAGGAAGTTATCGAAAGAATTGCAGCGGACGGCAGCCGTATTCAGCTATTCCTTCATTCCATTGCTGATGGTAATATTGGAACCGTATTCGGGGAGGACGAGCGTAAACTGGATACGGAGGGTATTATAAGAACATTTACTTCGATGGCTGCCTCGTTTTCCGGCTGGGCACAACTCATTTATACAAGGGGATTGTTTTCTGAGGGCGCAAGGATTATCGGACTTACGAGTGAAGGCAGTTACAGGGTGCTTGAAAAATATATGGCAGTGGGAATGGCAAAAGCCGCGCTGGAGGCCTCGTGCCGGTATATGGCAGTAGAGCTTGCGAAGGCAGGAATCACGGTCAATCTTATTAATGCCGGAGTTACCGACACCCCTGCACTGAAGGTATTTCCGGGCTACGAAGAAATGATTGCCAGGGCAAAAAAAAGAAACCCGCACGGACGGCTGACGCAACCCGAAGATATCGCACGGATTATTGCCTTTCTGGCTTCGGCCGATTCCGGATGGATTACGGGAACTGTAATCAGGGCTGACGGAGGAGAGCAACTGGTATAATGAGACCTGCAGAAGAAATATTGCTTCATCTTCCTTATCTGCCTCCCTACCGGTATGTGGATGAAATAACCTTTGTCTCAGAAAACCGGGCAGAGGGTCACTATACGTTCAGGAAAGATGAATTTTTTTATCAGGGACATTTTGCCGGTCACCCCGTAACTCCGGGACTGATACTGGTGGAGTGTATGGGGCAGATCGGACTGGTGGCTATGGCGATGTATCTGTATCCTGAAAGGAGATTTACCCCCTTGCTCACTTCGGTTGAGGCCGAGTTTATGTTGCCGGTGTATCCCGGAGAAAAGGTTTTTGTGGAGTCAGAAAAGCTATACAGCCGTGGTGGTGTTCTGAAGTGTATGATAAGAATGTTTAACGCAGACCGGCAGGAGGTGGCGCATACTACTGCCATTCTGAAAATAGAAACAGATGAATAAAAGGGTAGTGGTTACCGGACTGGGGGTGATAGCACCCGGTGCTGCAGGGAAGGATGCCTTTATTCACCTGCTGAAGTCGGGCTGCAGTGGCATCCGGTTCTTTCAGGATCTTAAAGAACTTGAATTCGGTTGTTGTATCGGAGGCAGGCCGGTTACTGAAGATCATGCTTTTTTCCCTTATATCGGCAAACTCGGCCTGGAACCGGCTACTGCCATTATACATTATGCTCTTCTGGCAGGTCTCGAGGCATGGACTGATGCAGGTTTTAAGATTCCCGAGCCGGGCAGCGATGAAGTGGATTACGACACCGGCATTATGATAGGAAGCGGGACCGGACCTGCTGATATCTGGGCAGCCCGTACGATTCCTTTAACCGATTCAAAAAATATCAAGCGGCTTCGCAGTACCATTGTTGAACACAGTATGCTCAATGGTGCATCGGCAACACTATGCGGATTACTGGGTACCGGAAATCAGTGTACGGCCAATGCCAGTGCATGCAGTACCGGAAATGAGGCCATTATCGGGGCATTTGAACGTATCCGGTGCGGCAAGGCAATACGTATGCTTGCAGGGGCATCAGAGGCAACGTCGCCCTACTGCTGGTCTCCTTTCGATGCACTCCGTGTAACGACACGCGAATATAACGATCGTCCGGAAAAGGGCAGTCGCCCGATGAGTGCCGGCGCCAGTGGCTTTGTGCCGTCGGGTGGTGCCGCTGTACTGGTGCTGGAGGAGCTTGAGTCGGCAGTAAAGCGAGGTGCCACTGTTTATGCCGAATTATGCGGAGGGGCAGTAAACTCCGGCGGACAGCGCAGGGGCGGAAGCATGACCGCACCATCGTCCGAAGGAGTGATCCGTTGTATAAAAGAAGCTCTTTGTGATGCTTCAGTGAGCCCGGCTGACATTGATTATATTTCCGGTCATCTGAGTTCCACCATGGCCGATCCGCTTGAAATCGCCAACTGGGTTTCGGCACTTGACAGGGGAGGGAAAAATTTTCCACAGGTAAATTCTACCAAATCGCTTATTGGTCATGCCGTGGGAGCCGCCGGAGCCGTTGAGACAACCGCAGCCATACTGCAGATGTATCATGGTTTTTTACATCCCAGTATCAATTGCGAAGACCTGCATCCTGCCATTGCGGACCTGATTGACGAACATTGTGTCGTACGCGAAACAATCAGTAATGTGGATATTCGCTGTGCGGCCAAGGCCAGTTTCGGGTTCGGAGACGTTAATTCATGTTTAATTCTAAAAAAATACCGTCATGGATAATGTATTCAAAGAAGTTAAGGAAATCATCCGCAAGTATGCATTCGATAAAAAACTGGTGGATGAAGCAACGGAAAAATCACGTATCATTGCCGATATGAAGATTAATTCAGCCCGCATTGTTGACATTGTACTTGATATTGAGGAGAAATACGGTATTGATGTGGATGATAAAAGCATCCAGAAGATACATACACTTGGTGATGCGGTTGCTGTAGTCAAGGAGAAAAGCGGAAACTGATGCCTGCCGGTAACGACCTGGTCTGTCTGAACGAAATCAATACCGCAACCTTCAGCCGGAAGGGAGCTGCAAAAGTTATGCTGTCGTCCGAAGAAATTTCAAGATACGGTGATCCCGGAGCTTTTATGCTGATGAAACTGTGGGCGGTAAAAGAAGCTGCCTATAAGTATTTCTGCAAAAAGGGGAATCGCACCCCGTTTCATCCGGCTGATTATATTGTATCGTTCTTTAATGACGGGAAGTCGGGCGAAGTCTGTTTCGGCAGTTCACAGTGTCGTTTTTTGCTGACCCTGACCGACAGGTATATTCATGCGGTTTGCAGCTCAGTGCCCGGGGAATACAGAGTGGCTGTAGGATCAGAAGAAGATCCTCTCTTGTTTTTGCTTACAGGCAATACAGATGCAAAAGTAAAAAAGGACAGCGACGGAATCCCCTTTTTATATATTAACGGAAAGCCCGTTGCCGACATTTCGAAAAGTGATGATGAGGGTCTGCTGGCTTTTGTAATGCATGATGATGGTGGCTGAACCGATGATTACCATAGGAATCGTCTGTTATAATTACGGACAGTATTTGGCAAGGGCTATTACTTCGGTTCTTGCGCAGAAACTGGATGTGCCGTATGAACTGCTTATCGCAGATGATGCTAGTACCGATAACAGCAGAGAGGTCATGAATTCTTTTGCTGAAAAACATCCCGAAAGTATCCGGCTGATTCTGAATGAAAAAAATCAGGGCCCTGTGTATTGTGCATGGGAATTGGTAAAAGCCGCACGCGGAAAGTATATAGCATGGCTGGATGCAGACGATTACTGGAGCTTTCAGGAAAAGCTCCGGTATCAGATAGATTTTCTTGAGCGGCATCCCGGTTATTCGGGTTGTTTTCATGATTCTGAAATTATTTCTGAGATGAACAGCGAAGAAATCACCTCACAGTCGTTGAATTCATACAGATATTACAGCCAGTTCAATCAGTATTCTCCCGATTTTGAACCCTTGCAGCTGTTGATGAGAAACATCATCCCAACGGCATCGCTGGTATTCCGTAATCGTGATTTTTCTGATTTTTTCAGCTCCTATAATCTGCCGCTTCATTCCTTCAGCTGGGCGTTTCAGATGGAGATTATCAAGGCCGGAAAGTTCCGGTATTTCAATAAACTATGGTCGGTATACTACGATCATGCCGGCGGGTTAAGCAAAAAACTGACATCGGAATCGTTTTCGCTTAATAATATCCGGATCCTTAAACGTCTGACCAGGGACCCTTTTTACAGAAGATACCGTAACCGGATATGGCAGAGCATTGCTCATGAGTATGACTGTGTAGTGTATAAAGAGGGTAAAGTAAACATAAGCTATGCGTTGCGTAGTCAGTGCAGTTATTTTAAAACATGGTGGTGGACGGCCTGGTATTACAAGCTGGAAATACTGAAAAAAATGTTTGGTGGCCGATAATGACCTGGCAAATATGGGTAAAAAGTAATTATGTGCGGGATATTCGGAAAATGGAACATCAACGGGAGCCCTGCCGACAGGTCAGAGTTCATCCGCCTGCTGGATCTTCTGGGGCACAGAGGACCTGATGCATCGGGAAGCTGGTTTTCCGGGGCAGGAGATGTTGCTCTGGGGCAAAGACGATTGTCAATCGTTGATCTGAGCGAAAAAGCCAATCAGCCGCTGCACAACGAAAACAGAATGGTTCATGCCGTTGTAAACGGTGAAATATACAATTATCCTGCTTTGCGGATGGAACTTGAAGCAAAGGGACATGTATTTTCCACCGGAAGCGACAGCGAAGTGGTCGTTCATGGATGGGAAGAGTGGAAAACGGAATTGCCTTCCCGTTTAAACGGTATGTTTGCTCTTGCGGTTTGTGATGAATCCTCAGAACAGCTTTTCATTGCCCGCGACCGTTTTGGAATCAAGCCGTTGTACTATTACAGGATGCAGGGTTCTTTTGCTTTTGCTTCCGAACTGAAGCCGTTGATAAATGCAGGTGATTTCAGAAAAGAAATAGACAGTACTTCTTTTTCCGACTTTTTTACCTATCGCTACATACCTTCCCCAAGAACCATCTGGAAGCGTGTCAGTAAGCTGCCGCCTGCACATTCGCTGATCATTGACAAAGACGGAATCGTACGGCTGAATGAGTACTGGCAACTGACTCCGGGTGAGGAACGAATGCCCTGGTATGATGTTGTGGAGCAAGTCAGGGAATTGCTCAAGACCGCTGTTAATGAGCATTTGCTGAGTGATGTGCCGGTGGGAACATTTCTGAGTGGCGGATATGATTCCACTACGCTGGCGCTTATACAACATCAGCAGCAATATCCGTTACGTACTTTTTCGATGGGATTTGACGGCTGGGATAAAAGTGAACACCTGTATGCCGGAGTAGTGGCGGAAATACTGGAATCGGAGCATCACTCAGAAATTGTCAACGGAGCCGACCTTACGCTGCTGGATACCCTGCCTGTATTTTACGATGAACCCAACGGTGATATCAGCACCATTCCGACTTTTATGGTAAGCAGACTGGCGGCAAGGAATGTTAAAGTTGTTTTTTCGGGCGAAGGGGCCGATGAGATATTTGCCGGATACGGCTGGCACCGGCGCTTAATGACGCGCTACCGGTTCAGCAGGGAAAATGCGTGGGAGCGAAAGCAGGGAAATCCGATGACAGGAGTTAAAGGTTATGCACATGCTATGGCCATGGGGCTTTTCGACCGAAGTAAACTGAAAGAATTGCTGCACCCTTCCCTGCATGCCTGCATACCCGACGATCCGTTCTGGTTCTACCGTCAGCACTATAAAAAGGGATTACACCCGTTGAAAGCGTTTCAATACATGGATATCAAGTGTTTTATGGGTGAACTGGTACTGCAGAAAGTGGATCGTGCCACGATGGCAAATTCGCTCGAAGCAAGAGTCCCCTTTCTCGATCCGGCGCTGGTATCATTTATGTTTTCGCTTTCCCCCGATGTATATTTTGATAAAAAGCAGCAGAAACCTGTTCTTGCTGAGCTTCTCCGCCCACATTTTCCAGGGGGTATACTGGACAGGAAAAAACAGGGTTTTACCGGCCCCGACCATTATTATCAGGATGAAAAGTGGTACCGTGAGCAATTGTCGGACCTGCAACTGGTAAAAAACAATCTGATTAACGATACTTTTGTAAAGAAAGCACTCGAACGTAAAGATTTCTGGCGGCTGTGGAAAGTGGTGGTGATGGAGAAATGGTTTTTACGCTATCTGTAATTATAATAAAAGAGACCTTCTTTGTAACCGCTTCATTTATGTTGATGATGATTATTTGCTCATTGAAAATGGTTTATTTTTACCACTAAGGCACTAAGGATACTTAGGAACACTAAGGGAATATTTTACGACACTAATTTCACGAATTAACACGAAACTTCTGTTACAGCAACTATTATTCATTGAATGTTGATCATTTATCTCAATGAGAAGAGGAACTGCTGAACGAAAGTATCAGCGACACAGATTGTCTTTTCTTTTTCGTAACTTTGAATGATAAATTCCGGAAATATGCGCCTTAAACATGTAAAATCCACTGCCAACATTGACTTTTATTCGGCAGATATTTCCAGTGCAGAAACACTGCCCATGGTGGACGGGATCAGTGCGGGTTTTCCTTCGCCGGCTGAAGAGTACACCGAACTGGCAATTGATCTGAACAAGGAACTGATACGTCATCCCAGCTCTACCTTTTATGGGCGTGTACGCGGCAATTCGATGATAGATGCCGGAATAAACAACGGAGACATTCTGATTATTGATAAAAGTCTTGAACCCCGCAGTGGTCAGAAAGCCGTCTGCTTCATCAACGGGGAATTTACCATTAAAACGCTGAAGATTGAAAAAGGAAAAGTATGGCTGATGCCGGCAAACGAAAAATTCAGACCCATAGAAGTTACACCCGGCAACGAGTTTATGGTATGGGGAGTCGTTACCTATGTCATTCATAAGGTCTGAACATGTTTGCACTGGTTGACTGCAATAATTTTTACGCTTCGTGCGAACGGGTATTTAATCCTGCCCTGCGCGATAAACCGGTATTGGTTTTGTCGAATAATGATGGCTGTGTGATTGCCAGAAGTAATGAGGTAAAGGCGCTGGGAATAAAGATGGGTCAGCCGGCATTTGAAATAAAAGACATCATAGAACGGAATCATGTGCATGTGTTTTCATCAAATTTTGCGTTGTACGGCGACATGAGCGGAAGGGTAACAAATATACTGGCCGAAGAATGTCCGGCCATAGAAGTGTATTCGATAGATGAATCCTTTATTGACCTGAGCGGATTCGATTATTACGACCCCCTTGTTTTTGCACGTAACCTCAGAACCAAAGTTTTCCGGTATACAGGAATTCCCGTGAGTATAGGAATCGGGCCCACCAAGACCCTTGCCAAAGTGGCCACCTGGCATGGGAAAAAAATAGCAGCAAACAATGGGGTTTACATTATAAATAATAAGGAAAAGATTGAAGAATCGCTGAAACGATTGCCGGTAGGAGAGGTATGGGGAATCGGACGTCAGTACAGCCGCTTTCTGAACGAGAACGGAGTGGCAACGGCATGGGATTTTGCCCGTATGCCCGCAATCTGGGTAAGAAAGCATATGACTGTAATGGGATTGCGTACACAGAAAGAACTGCTGGGAGAACCATGCGGAGACCTCGAAAATGTAATCCCGGCCAAAAAGGCCATTTTAACGTCCCGCTCTTTCGGCGAAATGCTTCCGGACTTAGGCAACGTATCGCAGGCCGTAACAAGGTTTGCTTCCAGCTGTGCCTATAAGCTGAGGAAGCAGAAATCGGTTGCGTCAGTACTCATGGTATTTATTACCACGAATCCCCATCGCAAAGACCTGCCGCAATATGCCCGTAACCGGGTGATTCAGATGCCGGTTCCCACCAACAGCAGTATTGAAATCAATCATTATGCCCAGCTGGCACTTGCAGGTATTTTCCGTGAAGGGTACCGGTATAAGAAAGCCGGCGTTCTGGTTTCGGATATTACGCCGCAGGATAACGTACAGCAGGCCCTGTTCGACGAAGTTCCCCGAGAAAAACACAAAGATCTGATGATGGTCATGGATCGTATCAACGAGAAATACGGCCGTGATACCATGCGCATCGGCTCACAGGGATTCAGTAAACGATGGAAACTCCGTCAGGAGAAACTCTCGCCCTGCTATACCACAAGATGGGATGAGTTTATAACTATAAAACTGTAATACAGGAAGTGAATTACTAGTCTGCAATCATCTTGTTTAATACCCATTCGAATAAGGAGATGAAGGATAATTAATTTTAGCAAATGGTAACCGATACATAATCAAGCGTATGTAAAGTATCCATTGAAGGAGATTTATTATTTCCCCGATTTTAACACCCGTTAACCAAACCGACAGCGATCATTATTTAGAAGCATTCTCTCTTTGCGGTAGAAATAATCTAAATAAAAACTAAAATGAAAACAACAAATATTTTCACTGGAAAAATAATTCTCGCTTTAGCGGTGATTACAGCAATTGGCTTTACCAGTTGCTCAAAATTAGAAAACCAGCTCCCTTTGCAGGAGCAGGATAACAGTAAAGCCATCCACATTGGCGAAATAGGAAGTGATGTGACAGGCGTTAGTCTTATCGCCGGCCAGAATATTGATGCCGGAAACGTGTCATTTGAGGATATTGATACCGACGGAAACGGAGAGAAGGATGCTCTGCAGGTGACTTATACAACCAAAGATGGATGGGGTTTATATGATATCCACTTCTGGATGGGTAGTTCATTGTCCACTTTACCCACGAATAAGTCGGGTAACCCGCAGATCGGCTTGTTCCCATACAAATACACGGGTTTAGGCGGAGTGACTTCATATACTTTTGTTATACCGTTTAATGTAATTGGTTTTAACTGCGATGTGGTTGACAATTATTATGTAGCTGCTCATGCAGTAGTTAAAAAAATGGTCAACGGCAGTTGGGTGAGTGAAACCGGCTGGGGTGACGGTATGCGTCTTGTACAGAAAGGCAGCTGGGCGATGTATTTTAAACTTTACATCACTTGTGATGAAGAGCCACCCGTTGTTCAGACTTCAACAGAAACAGCATTTGCGTACGGGAATTCATATGCCGGCTGTTTCCTGAGTTATTCCGAATTTATCAGCAATCCCAATCGCTGGGGATGGACCAATGGCCCGCTTAATGAAGGCGACTATACCTTTCCGATCTATGCAGGAGCCGGTCAGTGCGATTTAAGCAAGGGAACCCTTGTCGGCCAGCTTTCAGTTTCTTACCATAATGGATCGGCAATGGTTACATATCAGATGAGCGGAAACAATTCCCAGACCGGCATGCCTTATGTGCTGGATGAAATCCATTTATATGTCGGAAGCGAAGTATTTCCGAGGAACAAACAAGGTGATTTTACCATAGCTCCCGGACAG
>Ga0101944_10004981_pt1 | contig 15685 bp, 12 predicted proteins | sample DewCreD2012metaG_FD_75245 | JGI IMG/M metagenome (GOLD analysis project Ga0101944, IMG submission 75245) | Hot spring sediment bacterial and archeal communities from British Columbia, Canada, to study Microbial Dark Matter (Phase II) - Dewar... ...
CGCGCGCCTGGACCGCCCCGCCCTGCGCGCCGCGCTGCGCCAGGTCCTGGCGGCGGCCGCCCCGGCCGAGGCCCGCGTGCGCGTGACCCTTGATCTAAGTCAGCAGCCCGGGACGCTGTATCTGACGGTGCAGGCGCTCCAGCCGCTGCCGGCGGAGGCGCTGGAGCGCGGCGTGGCCGTGCGCACGTCGACTCTGCACCGTGACGCGCCCGAGGTCAAGTCCACGGCTTTTCTGGTCGACTCGCAGCCCGAGCGCGGCGCGGCGCCGGCCGACGTCTTCGAGCTGTTGCTGGTGGACGAAGCCGGCTGCCTGCTGGAGGGCGCCTCGAGCAACTTCTTCGGCGTGCGCGAGGGACGCCTGCACACCGCCGGCCTGGGCGTGCTGGCCGGCGTGACGCGCCGCGTGGTGCTGGACCTGGCGCGCCAGGCCGGTCTGGAGGTGGCGCTGGACGCCATCCCGCTGGCCCAGGTCCCGCGCCTGGCGGAGGCCTTCCTCACCAGCAGTTCGCGCGGCGTGGTGCCGGTTGTGCGCGTGGACGACATGATCATCGGCGCCGGCGTCCCCGGGCCGATCACGCGCCGCCTGCGCGACCTGTACGAGGCGCGCCTGCTCGAGTACGCCGAACCGATTGCGGACGCCTGAGCCCATGCCCGTGCTGCGCGCCCTGCTCCGCTTCTTCTTTCGCCTGCTCTACAACGAGTTCGCCTGGGCGTACGACTGGGTGAGCTGGAGCGTGTCGCTGGGCCAGTGGCGGGCCTGGCAGCGGACAGCGATCGGACGGCTGCGCGGCCGGCGCGTGCTGGAGATCGCCCACGGCACCGGCGACCTGCTGCTGGACCTGGCCGCGCTCGGCTTCCAGCCCATCGGGCTGGACCTCTCGCGCGCCATGGGCCGGCAGGCCGCGCGCAAGCTGCGCCGCCACGGGCTTGAGCTGCCGCTGGTGCGCGGCCGCGTCCAGGCCCTGCCCTTCGCCGACGGCGCCTTCCCCAGCCTGCTCGCCACCTTCCCCACCGAGTTCATCGTGGACGCGGAGGCGCTGGCCGAGTTTCACCGCGTCGTGCAGCCGGGCGGCGTGCTGGTGGCCGTGCCGGTGGCGCAGATCACCGGCCCCGGCCGGCTGGACCGCCTGGTCGCCGGCCTGTTCCACATCACGGGCCAGTCGTCCACGGATTGGTTCGCGCCGGTCCTGGAACGCTACGCCCAGGCCGGCTTCGCGGCGCGCCTGGAGACCGTCGCCCTGCCGCGCAGCCTGGTGACGGTGTTGGTGGCGGAGAAGCCCTGGCCGCGGGCAGCGGAGAGCGGCTAGCGGTCCGCCCTTCGCTTTCCGTCTTCGACTGCCTGCCCCCCGGCCTCTGCTACAATCGCCGCATGCTCGCCCGCCGCAACTGGCCTGCCTGGCTGCGCCGTTTCGCCGCGGACGCGCGCGACGCCTTCGTGGTGCTGCGCGAGTTCCGGGGATCGCTGCTCGCGTTCGCGCTGACCGTGGTCGCCGGCGGGGGGCTGTACTACCTCCTGGCGCAGCAGGCCGGCGAAGCCAAGCCCGCGACGCTGGCGGAGAGTTTCTACGCCATCCTGACCATGATCTTCCTGCAGACCATCTTCGACTTTCCGTCGGTCTGGTATCTGCAGCTTTTCTTCTTTGTCATGCCGCTGCTGGGCCTGGGCATCCTGGGCCAGGGCGTCACCGACATCGGCGTGCTGCTGTTCAACCGGCAGGCGCGCGGGGAGGTCTGGCAAGTGGCCGTCGCCGAGACGTTCTCCAACCACATCGTCGTGGTCGGGCTGGGGCACCTGGGGTTCCGCGTCGCCCGCGCCCTGCACGACCTGGGCGAGCCGTTCGTGTGCGTCGAGCAGAACCCGGAGGCCGACCTGGCCCGCCAGGTCCAGGACTGGAACGTGCCCATCATCCAGGGCGACGCCCTCAAGCACGACGTCCTGCGCAAGGCCGGCCTGGAGCGCGCCCACACCATCGTCCTGGCCACCAGCGACGACATCATGAACCTGCAAATCGCCATCCACGCCCGGGCCGTCAACCCCAGGGCGCGCACCATCGTGCGCCTGTTCGATGACGAGTTCGCGCGCGAGGTGGTCAGCGCCTTCGGCATCACCTCGGCCTACAGCGCCTCGGCCCTGGCCGCGCCCACCTTCGCCGCCGCCGCCGCCCGGATCGAGGTCGTGCAGTCGATGACCCTCAACGGGCGCGTGCTCAACATGAGCCGCTTCACGCTGGGCGCTCAATCGAGTCTGGCCGGCAAGACGGTAAAACAACTGGAGCACGACCTGGACCTGAGCGTCGTCCTGCTCAAGCGCGGCAAGGAGATCGACCTGCACCCGGACAATGACCGGGCGCTCAGGGCCGGCGACGAGATCACGGTCTTCGCGGACACAGCCACCCTGCACCGGCTGGCCCGGCTGGCGGAAGGGCGCTGAAAGCGGGTGGCGCGCCTCCCTGCACGGCAACGCTCTCGTCCGCCGTGCGCGGGCTGACGCCCCTACTCAGCCGCGCCCGGGGCGCGGTATAATCCGGGCACTTCCCCCGCCCGCCCGGCGTCCTCGGCGGGCGGTTCTTGCGTGAGGAGGCAGAGGCCTGTCTATGCAGCAGCGTTTTCTCAACTGGCTGATCGTGATCGTGGTGGCGCTCGCGATCTCCATCTACGTGGTGCTCCCCACCAGCCATCTCGTCTTCACCCTCGGCAACCAGACCATCGACCGCAGCCAGTTCCGGCAGGGCCTGGACCTGCAGGGCGGCATCCAGGTGCTGCTGGAGGCCGACTTGCCGGCGGGCACGAACATCAACGCCGTCGCGATGGAGACCGCCAAGCGCATCGTCGAGCAGCGCGTCAACGGCCTGGGCGTGGCCGAGCCGACCATCCAGACCCAGGGCGAGCGGCGCGACCGGATCGTGGTCGAGCTGCCGGGCTTCACGGACCCGGAGCAGGCCATCGCCACCATCCGCCAGACCGGCCTGCTCGAGTTCGTCATCATCCCCACCGGCGAGTTGCCGCCCGCCGAAGGCGCCGTCATCCAGACTTACTGCCCGGTCGTCACCCAGGTGGATTGCGGCAACCCGGCGCAGACGCCGGCCCCGGCGTCCACCGAGGCGACCACCGACACCCTCCCGGCGAAGACCTATGTGACCCTGATGACCGGCGCGGCGCTGCAGGACGCCACCGTCGGCGCCGACGAGCTCGGCAACCCGCTGATCAATTTCACGCTCACGGGCGACGGCAATCGCATCTTCGGCGCCTTCACGAGCGCGCACATCGGCGATTATCTCGCCATCGTGCTGGACAAGACCGTCATCTCCGCGCCGGTCATCCAGGCCGCCATCACCGACCGCGGCCAGATTTCGGGCAACTTCACCATCGACTCGGCCAACCAGCTCGCCCTGCAGTTGCGCTATGGCTCGCTGCCCGTGCCGCTCAAGGTGGTGGAAAGCCGCGTCATCGGACCGTCGCTGGGCCAGGATTCGCTCAACCGCAGCCTGATGGCCGGCGCGATCGGCATGACCGTGGTCGTCCTGTTCATGTTGCTTTACTACCGCCTGCCCGGCTTGATCGCGGTGCTGGCTATCCTGACCTATGGGCTGATCACGCTGGCGCTGTTCAAGCTGATCCCGGTCACGTTGAGCCTGGCCGGCATCGCGGGCTTCCTGCTCAGCACCGGCAGCGCCCTGGACGCCAACATCCTGATCTTTGAGCGCCTGAAAGAGGAGCTGCGCAACGGGCGCTCGCTGCGCGCCGCCCTGGCCCCGGCCTGGCAGCGCGCCTGGCCGTCCATCCGCGATTCGAACATCGCCGCCGTCATCATCTGCCTGATCCTGTATTGGTTCGGCTCGGCCTTCGGCGCCAGCATCGTGCAGGGCTTCGCCGTCACGCTGTTTGTCGGCGTGCTCATCAGCCTGTTCTGCGCGCTGGTGGTGACGCGCACCTTCCTCACCGCGACGGTGGAGTGGTTCCACGGCGTGGAGGAGCGGCCGGCCTGGTTCGGAGTGTGAGGTCCACCATGGATATCCTGGGCAAACGCTACTGGTACTTCCTGCTCTCGCTGGCGCTGATCATCCCCGGCCTGGCGGCGATGGGCGTCTGGGGCCTGCCGCTGGCCATCGACTTCACCGGCGGCTCGCTGCTGGAGGTGCAATTCGGCTCCGGCCAGGCGCCGCCGCCGGCGGAGGTGACCGCCCTGTACGAGCAGGAGTTCGACATCACCAACACGCGCGTGCAGACGTCGGGCGCCGACGTCCTCATTGTGCGCTCGCCGTTCATCGAGGAGGCCACGCGGGCCGAGATCGTCCGGGCCATGGAGGCGCGCTTCGGCGGCCCGGTGACGCTCAAGCGCTTTGACAGCGTCGGCCCGACCATCGGGCAGGAAGTCGCGGCGCGCGCCGCCCTGGCGGTGGGCGTGGCCGCGCTGGCCGTGGTGGTCTACATCTACTTCGCCTTCCGCGGCCTGCCGCACGCCCTGCGCTACGGCGTGTGCGCCATCATCGCCATGATCCACGACGTGGCCGTGGTGCTCAGCCTGGGCGCCATCGGCGGGCACTTCTTCGGCTGGCAGATCGATTCCCTTTTCCTGACCGCCACGCTGACCGTGGTCGGCTTCTCGGTGCAGGACAAGATCGTGGTGTTCGACCGCATCCGCGAGAACAGCCGCATCTACCGCCGGCTGCCGTTCGAGTTCCTGGCCAACCACTCCATCGTGCAGACCCTGCAGCGTTCGATCAACACGCAGTTGATGACGGTGCAGTTCCTGCTGCTGGCCCTGGCGCTGTTCGGCGGCGTCACCCTGCGCGAATTCGCCATCACGCTGGTGGTCGGCCTGCTCTCCGGCACCTACTCGTCCATCTTCATCGCCGCCCCGATCCTGGTGGTCTGGGAGAAGCGCGAGTGGACCCGCTGGTTCGGCCGGCGGGCCGAGGCGGCGGCTTAGCCTCGCCGCGCCCGCCCCAGGCGACAAAAAAAGGCCGGAGCCCTGCCGCTCCGGCCTTCTCGTCTGCCTCGCGCTGGCGCGTTCAGCGCTGGACGATGGGCAGATAGATCGCATTACTGAGGGTGAGAATCTGGCCGTCCAGCCGGAAGGCCAGATTGTCCTGGAGGCCGATGCCGCACTGGGTGCGGCGCGCGCCCCAGCCGCTGGCGGTCGGGATGCCGGTCGCCAAGGCGCAGGTGCCGAAGTTCAGGCTGGTGCCGACCGTCTCACGCCAGGCCGATTCAGAGCTCCCCAGCGCGCCGCTGCTGCTGCTCTGCCAGCTCCAGGCCGAGCCGTCCGTCGACGAGACATTGGCCTGGATCGACAACCAGTACTTACGGCCGCTCGGGCTGCCGGGCAGGAACAGGCTTGTGCTGATCACATAGTTGGGCGCGTTGCTGAAGCTGGTCACCGTCTGCGCCGTGTAGAGCGAGCCGGGCAGGCCGGCGCTGTCGTTATAGATGTTGAGATTGAGCGACGTCACCGTAGGGCCGCCGGACACGCCGCCGCTGACCGTGATCTGCTGGATCCACCAATAGACGTTGGTCGCGGCCGTGGTGATGACGATGTCGTCGGCCGCCTGCGCGCCGCGCGCGCCGAGGGTGAAATTAGGGATGTCCGACGAGGTCGCGCCGGCCTGCACGCCCACATTCTGGTCCGCCCCCAGCAAAACGAACGCCCCCACCTGGCCCCCGGTTTCCGGCGCCGGCGCCTGCGCCTGAGCCTGGGGACCCGGAACCAGTCCCAGAAGCACCCCGGCCGCCACCAGCGCGCCTATGGTGACCTGCCGCATGTTCATGCCTCACCTCCTGAGGAACGCACGCCCTTCATCACCATTTCATTGTAGCACGCGGCCCGGCCGCCCGGCCTCCGTAAAACCGACTAGCGCGCCCCGAACCACCAGGCCGCGAACTCGCGGCCGTGCAGATAGATCAACAACCCCCCGAACACCAGGAACGGGCCGTAGGCGAAGGGCGTATGCGGGTTGTAGCGGCGCCGCGCCACCTGCGCCGCCAGATAGCCCAGGCTGAACAGGCCGGCGGACACCACACCGATGAACAACGCGAACAGCACGCCGGACCAGCCGACCGCCAGCCCGATCAGGCCGGCCAGGTTCACGTCGCCGCCGCCGAAGGCGATCTCGTCCAGCGGCTGGCCGCGCACGCGCGCCAGCACCCAGGCATACAGCTGCCCGACCAGAAACAGCAGCCCGACCAGCCCGTAGCCCACAACGCCGCCGAGCAGCGTCTTCTGCCAGCCGCGGTCCGGCGCCAGCGCGCCCAGCAGGGCCAGCACCAGGGCCGAGACCCAGACCACGCGCCACAGGATCAGGCGGTGCTCCAGGTCGATCACCGTGATCAGGGCGAACACGACCGTGATGACGGCGGCCGACAGGAAGCGGGCGCCGTCCCCGCCGGACCAGGCCCACAGATAGACGAAGCCCGCGGCCAGGGCCGCTTCGACGAGCGGGGCGCGCCCGCCGCGCGGCGCGGCGCAGTAGAGGCACCGCCCGCGGCGCAGCAGCGCGTGGCCCAGCGCCAGCCAGTGCTCGGCCGGCCGCGCCAGCCCACAGGCCCGGCAGTGCGGGACGCGCACCGGGCCGCGCCGCCCGGCCTCATCCGGCGGCAGGTCGTCCGCCAGGACATTCACCAGCCCGCCCGCCGCCAGGCCCAACACGATCGCCATCAACCACATGCGCCGCATTATACGCTCGCCCGTCCGCTTTCGGTTTCAGCCGGCCTCTGCCGTCGGCCCTCTGCCCACGGCCCGGGTCCTCCGCGTATAATCTCTCCCGTGACCTCCGTCCGCCATTTCCCCAGCCGCGACCGGCTGAGCGTGTTGACGGCCATCATCATCCTGGCCTATACGCTCTCGCGTTTCCTCGACCTGCCCTCCCTGGCCGTCGGGACCACGGTCTTCGGCTCGGCCCTGGGCGTCGAGATCGGCGGCCCGCTGCTCATCCAGTTGCTGGTGGCGGCGTTCATCAGCACCGGCGCCGACGCCCTGATCCGCTCGCACCCGCGTTTCGCTCCCGACGGCGAGCCGGCCGCCCGTTCCACCGTGATGCACTGGGTGGTGCCGGGCGCCGCCGCGCTGGTGCTCGGGGCGGGGCTGGAGCGCCTGCCGGACGGCCCGGCCTGGTGGCTGGGCCTGGGCGGGGCCGCCCTGGCGCTGACCCTCGTGCTCGTCGCCGAATACATCGTGGTCGATCCGGCCGACCCGGCCCGCGATGCGGCGGCGCTCACGCTGAGCGTGCTGTCGTACGGCCTGGCGCTGTTGCTCTTCGCCGTCCTGCACTCCCTCGGCGCGCGGGCCGCCATCGCCACCACCATCGGCGGCGGCGCCGCCGCCGGCCTGGCCTGGCGCCTGTTCGCCCTGAACGGCGCCCCTGTGAGGCGCGCCGCGCTGCACGCGCTCCTCATCGGCCTGGTGTGCGCCGAGGTGATCTGGGCCGTCGCCTATTGGCGGGTCCGATCCAGCGGCGCCGCGCTGCTCGTCCTGCTCCCTTTTTATCTGGGGACCGGGCTGGTTCAACAGCACCTGGCCGGGCGCCTGGACCGTCGCCTGTGGATCGAGTACGCCCTCGTCGGCCTGGCGGCGGGCGGCGTCATCCTCGCGTTCAGCCTGGGCCGGCCGTGAACTTTTCCGGGGCCGGGCCGGTACTAGAATTGAACCGATCCCGGTTTGACGTTCGACACCATCAAACCTATACTCACATCAGGCCGTACGGTCGGCCTGCCCAGCGGCCCGCCCCGGGCCACCTCTCCAATTCCTGCTAGAAAGAAGGTGATCGAGCGCCACGTCTTTGCTCGCCGATTCGCCCGCTTTTCGGCCTATTCACGCCCGCACAAGGACAAGGAGAAGGAAGAAGATGAAACGCTTTCCTCGCCTCTCGACCGCGCTGGGGGGGCTGGTCGCTCTGAGCCTGGCGCTCGCCGCCTGTGCGCCGGCCGCCACGCCGACGGCCGCCCCACAACCCACCCAGGCGACCGCGGCCACCCAGGCTCCGGCCCCGACGGCCCTCCCCCAGCCCACCGCCGCGCCCCAGCCCGCCTTCAGCGGCACCGCCAAGATCACGTTCACGCAGGAACCGGATAACCTCAACCCGTATTACTCGTCGATGTTCTTCTCGCAGATCACGACCCAGTTCTGGCTCAAGGGCCTGTGGTCGTTCGACGACGCCGGGAACACCGTCCCCGAGCTGGCCGCCGAGATCCCCAGCGCCGCCAACGGCGGCGTGAGCGCCGACGGCAAGACGGTCACCGTCAAGCTCAACCCGGCCGCCACCTGGAGCGACGGCACGCCGGTGACCGCCGACGACCTGGTCTTCACTTACGACATGATCATGTCCGACCAGAACGTCGTCCAGAGCCGCTACCCGTATGAAGATTACGTGGCCGGCGTGGAGGCCCGGGACGCGCAGACCGCCGTCGTGACCTTCTCCGAGCCGTTCGCGGCCTGGCAGACGACCCTGTTCAAGTGGGTGCTTCCGAAGCACATCCTGCAGCCCGTTTTTGACCAGGAGGGCACCATCGACCAGGCCGAGTGGAACCGCGCGCCCACGGTCGGCGTCGGGCCCTTCACTTTCCAGGAATGGGAGTCCGGCAGCCACCTGAGCTTCCGGGCCAACGCCAACTGGATCCGGCCGCCCAAGCTGGAGCAGATCTTCATCCAGATTGTGCCGGATGACGCCGCCCAGGAGGCCGCCATCATCGCCGGCGACACCGACATCGGCGTGTTCCTGTCCTCCGATCAGATCGAGAAACTGGAGGCCGGCGGCGCCGTGAAAGTGGTGGCCGTGCCTTCCGGCTACAACGAGGCCTGGTTCCTGAACGTCAACCCGGAGACCGCTCACCCGGCCATGCTGGACGTCAACGTCCGCAAGGCCATCGCCCTGGCCACGGACCGCTTCACCATCGTCAAGGACCTGCTGGTGGAGAGCATCAACCCGGTCAACGTGAACTTCTGGGACGCCAACCCGCCCTTCGGCAATGAGAGCCTGGAGCCGTACCCGTACGACCCCGAGCAGGCCAAGCAACTGCTCGACGCCGCCGGCTGGACGGACTCGGACGGCGACGGCGTCCGCGACAAGAACATCGACGGCCAGAAGGTGGACCTCAAGCTGCGCTACATCACCAATGAGCGCGAGCTGCGCAAGAACGTCCAGGCCGTCGTCCAGCAGCAATGGCAACTGGTGGGCATCGCCGCCGACCTGCAGAACTACTCCAGCGACGTGTACTGGAACGGCTACAATGACGGCGGCCCGCAGGCCCAGGGCCTGTACGACATCGCCGAGTACTCCAGCACGCCCAACAGCTTCCCCGACCCGGACTCGTCGGACAACTGGCTGTGCAGCACCATCGCCAGCGCCGACAACCCGGATGGCCTGAACTGGCAGGGCTACTGCAACCCGCAGATGGACGAGCTGCTCAGGCGGCAGGCCGTCACGCTGGACGCCGCCGAGCGCATCCAGATCTACCAGGACATCCAGCAGCTGATGTATGACGAGGTCATCTACATCGGCCTGTGGAATGATCCCGACCTGTGGTCGATAAACAACCGGCTGAAGAACGTCCGGCTTTCGGGCGCAAGCCAGTTCTGGAACGCGCACGAGTGGGAGGTGACGCCGTAAACTAGACTCGGTTAAGACCTGTCAGGTCCAAAAGACCTGACAGGTCTCTTAACTTTCCCATGACGACCTACCTCCTCCGCCGGCTGGCGCAGGCCGTCCCGCAGCTCTTCATTATCAGCGTGATCCTCTTCGCGCTCATGCAGGGCTTCGGCGACCCCGTGGCCACCCTGGGGGCGCGCACGCCGCCGCGCCAGGAGGACAAGGAGCGCCTGCGCCGCATGCTCGGCCTGGACCAGCCTGTCCACATCCAGTACCTGGTCTGGCTGGTGGGCAACGACTGGCTGAAGCTGGACATGGACGGCGACGGCGTGGGCGAGACGCCCGGCCAGCGGCGGGGCATCCTGCGCGGGGACTTCGGCAACTCGCTGGTCACCCGCCGGCCGGTGCTGGAGATGATCGCGGACCGGCTGCCCAACACCCTCCTCCTGATGCTGACGGCGGAGGCCGCCATCATCGTGCTCTCGCTATCCATCGGCATCTACTCCGCGCTGCGCCAGTACTCCCTGATCGACAACCTGATCACGGCCGCGTCGTTCGTGGGCTACTCCATGCCCGTCTTCTGGCTGGCCCTGACGCTGATGTATATCTTCGCCGTCAACTTCCGGCGCTGGGGCCTGCCTTACCTGCCCACCGTCGGCATGTTCGACCCGGCCGTCGGCCGGACGCCGGCCGAGCTGATCCGGCACATGATCCTGCCGGTGGCGACGCTGACCATCATCAGCACCGCCGGCTACAGCCGGTTCGTGCGCTCGAGCATGCTGGAGGTGCTCAACCAGGACTACATCCGCACGGCGCGGGCCAAAGGCCTGAGCCGCAGCCGCGCCATCTGGGGACACGCCGTGCAGAACGCCGCGCTGCCCTTCATCACCATCATCGGCCTGGACCTGCCCTTCCTGCTGGCCGGGGCGGTGGTCACCGAGCGCATCTTCGCCTGGCCCGGCATGGGCCGGCTGTTCATCGACCACACCCAGCGCAGCGACTACCCGGTGCTGATGGGCATCCTCATGCTGATCGCGGCGGCCGTGGTCGTGTTCCAGATCATCACCGACGTGGTTTACTCGTTCCTGGACCCGCGCATCCGGCTCGACTGACGGCGCCCATGAGCCCGCTGACCCCGCCCACCTTCACCGAGACGGCCGACGCGCTCGGGCCGGCCGCCCGGCCCCTGACGCCGGCCGAGCTGGCCTGGCGCCGCTTCCGCCGGCACCGCATGGCCCTGTTCGGCGCCGCCGCGCTCGGCGGGCTGGTGCTGTATGTGAGCCTCGGCGGCCTGCTGTTCTCCGCCGGCTACTGCGCCCCCCTGCGCCAGGAAGTGCGCGGCGAGGCCTGGGCCAACTGCAACGACACCGGCCAGAAGCTGCAGCCGCCGTCCGCCGCGCACCCGTTCGGCACCGACGTGATCGGGCGCGACATCCTCGCCCGCACCATCTACGGCGGCCAGATCTCGCTGCTGATCGGCGTCTCGGCCGCCCTGGTCGAGGTCATCCTGGGCTCGGTCATCGGCGCGGTGGCCGCCTACTACGGCGGCTGGGTGGACAGCGCCCTGATGCGCTTCACCGAGGCCATGCTCAACATCCCCAGCCTGTTCCTGCTCATCATCGGCGCGCGCTTCTTCGGCGGCGGGCTGCCCACGTTCAACCTGTTCGGCCGCGAGCTGACCGGCAGCGTGCTGGTGATCATCCTGATCATCGGCGCCACCTCGTGGATGTACCTGGCGCGCATCGTGCGCGCCAACGTGCTCTCCCTGCGCGCGCGCGACTACGTGGCGGCGGCGCAGGCGCTCGGCGCCTCCAACCGGCGCATCATCTTCGCCCACCTGCTGCCGAACACGCTGGCGCCCCTCATCGTCGGCGCCACGCTCGGCGTGGCCAACGCCATCATCTCCGAAGCCTACGTCAGCTTCCTGGGCCTGGGCGTGCAGGGCGCCACCGCCACCTGGGGCAACATGCTGGATGGCGCCTATCAGTACCTGGAGACCGCGCCCTGGTTGTGGTTCTTCCCCGGCACCCTGATCCTGCTGACGGTCCTGAGCATCAACTTCCTCGGCGACGGCCTGCGCGACGCCCTGGACCCGCACGGAGGCGCCGGGACATGAGCATCCACGGCCCCGGGTGGGTTGACGACCTGACCCTACGCCTCTATACTGCCTGGACCCACACGGGCAACCTGTCAACCTAAGGCTCATTCAAGAAAGAAGGTGATCAAGCACAGCGCCTCCCCACTGACATTTGTCACTTGCGCCGTTTTCTCTGACTGTCTCTAGGAGGAGACCCGATGACCCGTCAACCCCTGCTCGCCCGACTCGTGACCGGGCTGGTCCTGGCCAGCCTGGTGCTGGCCGCCTGCGCCCCGGCCGCCACGCCGACGCCGACCCAGGCGCCGCAGGCCACCCAGCCGCCGCAGGCCACCCAGCCGCCGGCGCCCACCACGGCCCCCGAGCCGACAGCGGCCCCGGCCTATGAAGGCATGACGTACGAGGCCCCGGACTGCGACTACGGCGGCGAATTCAAGTCCATCGAAGCCGTGGACCAGTACACGGTCAAGTTCACGCTGTGCGCGCCCGACCCGGCGTTCCCGGCCAAGGTGGCCTTCTCGTCGTTCGCCATCAATGACGCCGACTACCTGGAGTCCACCGGCGGCGGCGGCGACCTGATTGAGAAACCCAACGGCACCGGCCCCTACATGCTGGACACCTGGGAGCGCGGCAATCAGATCGTCTTCAAGCGCTTCGACGGCTATTGGGGCACGCCGGCCATCCCCGAGACCCTGATCTTCCGCTGGAGCGCCGAGAGCGCCCAGCGCCTGCTGGAGCTGCAGGCCGGCACCGTGGACGGCATCGACAACCCGGGACCGGACGACTTCGACGTGATCGAGGCCGACCCCAACCTGCAGTTGAAGAAGCGCTCCGGCACCAACGTGTTCTACGTGGGCATGAACAACACCTACCCGCCGTTCGACAACGAGCGCGTCCGGCAGGCGTTCGCCATGGCCATCGACAAGCAGCGCATCGTCGACAACTTCTACCCGGCCGGGTCGAGCGTCGCCACCCAGTTCATACCGCCCTCCATCTTCGGCTTCACCGAGGAAGTGACCTGGTGGGACTACGACCCCGACATGGCCAAGCAGATCCTGGAAGAAGAAGGGGTGCTGCCCGGCTTCAAGACCACCATCACCTACCGCGACGTGGTGCGCGGCTACCTGCCCAACCCGGGCGTGGTCGCCCAGGACCTGCAGGCGCAGCTGGCCGCCATCGGCGTGGAAGCGGAGATCGTGGTCATGGAATCCGGCGCCTTCCTGGACGCCGCCGACCGCGGCGAGATCAACGGCTTCCACCTGCTGGGCTGGGGCGCGGACTATCCGGACGCCACCAACTTCCTGGACTTCCACTTCGGCGAAGGCGCCTCCAAGCAGTTCGGGGACGGCTTCCCGGATATCTGGGCGGCGCTGAAGGAAGGCGCCACCAAGGCCAAGCCGGAGGACCGCTACCCGTTCTACATCCAGGCGAACGAGCTGATCAAGCAGCACGTGCCCATGATCCCGATCGCGCACGGCGGCAACGGCGCGGCTTACAAGGCCGACGTCGAGAACGCCTACGCTTCGGACATCGGCGCCGAGCAGTTCGCGCTGATGAACCCCGGCGGGCGCGACACCTTCGTCTGGCTTCAGAACGGCGAGCCGGCCGGCCTGTACTGCGCCGATGAGACCGACGGCGAGGCGCTGCGCGCCTGCGAGCAGGTGATGCAGTCGCTGCTGGCCTACGAGATCGGCACCGGCACGCCCATCCCGTCGCTGGCGACCGAGTACACGGCCAACGCCGACCTGACCGAGTGGACGTTCACGCTGCGCCAGGGCGTCAAGTTCCACAACGGCGCCGACCTGGACGCCAACGACGTGGTCCTCTCCTACGTCGTCCAGTGGGACGCCGAGCACCCGCTGCACGTCGGGCGCGACGGCTCCTTCACCTACTTCCCGGGCCTGTTCGGGCCGTTCCTGAACGCGCCGGCGGAGTAAACCACGCTGCCTGACCTGGCCGCCGGCGGAGGCGGCCAGGCCCTGACCCTGGCCGGGCGTCCACAGCGGCGCCCGGCCAGGCCCTGGACTGACCTGAGCGCGCTCGAGCCGGCGGCCTGCGCCGCCTGACCCGGGCCGTCATCCATGTACCGTTACATCTTCCAGAGGATCCTGGTCTCCATCCCGGTGCTGGTCGGCATCCTGTTCGCCACCTTCGCTCTGGCGCGTCTCATCCCGGGGGACCCGTGCCGGGCGGTGCTCGGCGAGCACGCCAGCGACGCGATCTGCGACGCGTTCATGGAACGGCATGGCCTGAACGACCCCATCCCCGTGCAGTTCGCGGTCTACCTCCAGGAAATCGCCCGCGGCGACCTGGGCAACTCCATCCGCCTGAACCGACCGGTCACCCAGTTGCTGGTGGAGCGCCTGCCGATGACGCTGGAGCTCAGCCTGAGCGCCATGCTGGTCGCCACTCTGGTCGGGGTGCCGCTCGGCATCCTCTCTGCGGTGCGCCACAACTCGGCGGCCGATGTCGCGACCATGGTCGGCGCGAACGTCGGCGTCTCCATGCCGGTGTTCTGGCTGGGCCTGATGCTGGCCTATGTCTTCGCGATCCTGTTCAAGGACACGCCGCTCTGGCTCCCGCCCTCCGGCCGGCTGACCGCCGGCCTGAGCCTCGACCCGGTCTACGCGGGGTGGGGCTTTCAGCCCGAGGGCGTCTGGAAAGGCTTGCTGGATTTCGGCTCGAACTTGTACGTCTTCAACGCCCTGATCACGGGCAACCAGAAAGTGCTGGTCGATGCGGTCCGCCACCTCATCCTGCCCGCGCTGGCCCTGGGGACCATCCCCATGTCGCTCATCGCGCGCATCACGCGCTCCAGCATGCTGGAAGTGCTCGGCCAGGACTACGTCCGCACGGCCCGGGCCAAGGGCGCGCGCGAATGGCGCGTGGTGATGAACCACGCCTTCCGCAACGCGCTGCTGCCCCTGGTCACCGTCATCGGCCTCTCGTTCGGCAGTCTGCTCAGCGGCGCCGTCCTGACCGAGAGCATCTTCGCGCTGCCCGGCATGGGCCGTATCCTGTACGACGCCATCACCGCCCGCGACTACGTGATCGTCCAGGGCTTCACGCTGGTGGTGGCCGTCCTGTTCGTCATCATCAACCTGATCACCGATCTGACGTACGGCTTCCTGGATCCGCGTATCCGACTGGGCTGAGCGTGAACCGCCGTCGAGGATGTGACTGTGGCTGAAGTTGCTGTGACCCCGCCGGCGGCGCTGGACGCCGAGCGCCTCAGCGCCGACTCGCTCAGCCTGCCCCGCCTGGCGCTGCGCCGGCTGTTCCGCCGCCGCTCGGCCGTGCTGGGGATGATCATCCTGGGCTGCCTGTCCCTGGTGGCCCTGTTCGCGCCCGTCATCGCGCCCTATGACCCCGAGCTGCCTCTGATCGGGATCGAACCCGTGAAGAAGCGTGAGGCGCCCTGTATCCACGCGCTGGGCTGCCCGCTGGACCGGCCGCAGCACCTCCTCGGCATCGACGGCAACGTGCGCGATTTCTTCAGCCGCATCGTCTATGGCGCGCGCGTGTCGCTGTTCATCGGCCTGACAACGGTCACGGCCTCGATCGTGGTCGGCACCGTGCTCGGCGCGGTCGCCGGCTACCTGGGCGGCTGGACCGACAACATCATCATGCGGCTGATGGACGTCGTCCTGGCCTTCCCCCAGCTCATCCTGGCCATCGCCATCGTCACCATGCTCGGGCCCGGCCTGCAGAACGCCCTCATCGCCATCAGCATCGTCTCGATCCCGGCCTACGCGCGCGTGGTGCGCGCCAGCGTCCTCTCCATCCGCGAGCAGGATTTCGTCTCGGCCTCCCGCGCCCTGGGCGCCTCCGATGCGCACATCCTCTTCCTGCGGGTGCTGCCCAACGCCATCACCCCCCTGATCGTCCAGGGCACGCTGGGCATCGCCTCGGCCATCCTGGAGGCCGCCGCCCTGTCCTTTATCGGCCTGGGCGCCCAACCCCCCCCCCCCGCCCGGGGGCCCCTGCCCGGCGCCGCGCGCCCCCCGGC
>Ga0101944_10004982_pt1 | contig 15678 bp, 12 predicted proteins | sample DewCreD2012metaG_FD_75245 | JGI IMG/M metagenome (GOLD analysis project Ga0101944, IMG submission 75245) | Hot spring sediment bacterial and archeal communities from British Columbia, Canada, to study Microbial Dark Matter (Phase II) - Dewar... ...
AACTGCGACTGCAATGCCGCGGGAGCGGCTTTTGCTAAGCGTACCGTGCGAGAGGTTTGTGACGCGCTAAAGTCGAAACTGTCTCGCCCTGTCGGGATCGAGGACTTCAACCGCGGCAGGCAGAAGAAGAGCGGCGACCTCAAGCGCTCCCAATATCCGGCCTATCACATGTGGCTTTCGGCGCGGGACATGGCGCGCATCGGACAGCTCATGCTTCAAGAGGGCGAATGGCAGGGCAAGCAGGTGGTTCCGCGCGAGTGGGCGCGCCGCATCGTGTCGTTGATCACACCACACCGCGAAATGAACCCGCCGTCGGCGAGGTCTTTGGCCTTCCCAACGCGTTGGGGGTACGGGGTCATGTGGTGGGTGTGGGACGCGCCCGCATCGGAGGGTCCTTTCCGCGGCGCTTACACGGGGATGGGCGCCGGCGGGCAATACATCACCGTGCTTCCCGAATACAAGCTGGTCATTGCGCATAAGACGGACCTGTCTACATCCCGCGCTGTCACGGGAGGAGAGTACCAGACTATCCTCCACATGCTGGTGACTTCGCGAAAGTAGAGCGCTGTCACGTCCCTGGTGATTCCTCTTCCTTGTAGATGTAGGCGCCGAGGTTGGTTCCGATCAAGATTTCGACAAGTCCCACAGCGACGCCGATCAGTATGAGCCGCAAGGGAAATAGTTCCCCCAACGCTGGTGGAATCAGCGCCAGGACATAGCCCGGAATCCACACCGCGACCGCGGCGTTGAAAGCGGTCTTGGACCCAGGTCCGAAACGTGGACGAATGGCCGCGTACAGCCACACAGCCACGATGCCCATCGCAAAGCCCCAGATGTTGTACACGACGATTGGGAAAAGCTCATTGACCATCGGTTTCCCCAGGGCTTTCATGGCGGCTTCCCACTCTTTGGCCAGCCACAGCCCATTTACGAGGAATTCGCTAATGTTGATCACCAGACCGGCGAGCAAACCTCCGCCGATCACCCTACCGCAGTTGATCTTGCCCATACCGCCCTCCTTGCTCCAGCGCATGCAATCGGACCCTCCGGCCGGCTGCCACGCCCGCCCTCCAAGTATGAATTTCGGGGACAGGCTACGCAACCCCCAAATTACCGGTTTAGAAGGGATTTTGCGGGTCTGTAAGCAACAGAAAAGCTTGTTTAGTATGCTTCTAAGACTTAAAGTGAACCATTAAAGCATATGACCTTTCTTGCTGCATCTAAATTAGTTGTCAGGCGCGAGTTGTGTTCCATGTCGCTGGCTGGGGTGGCTGTGGAGAGGAATTTGGGGGTTGCGTAGCCTGTCCCCGAAATTCGATAATCGGGGGGCATGACGAGGCGTGAGATGGCGAGTGCGGCGGCGGCTTCGGCGCTGTCTTACTCGCGGATATGGGGAGCGAATGAGCGCGTCGGGTTGGGCGTGATCGGCACGGGCGGGCGCGGCGTGCACGTCATGACCAAGTTCCAGCTTCAGCCGGAGGTCGAAGTCCGGGCGTTGTGCGACGTGTACGCCGTGCGCATCGATCAGGCGAAGGAGAAGGCGCCCAACGCGCGAGGATTCGCCCATCATGAGAAGCTGCTCGAACTGAAAGAAATCGACGCCGTGCTGATCGGCTCGCCCGACCACTGGCATAAACAGCATGCCGTCGACGCGATGCAGGCGGGCAAGGACGTGTACGTCGAAAAGCCGCTGTGCCGCGTCATCCACGAGGGCTTGGAGATGGTCAAGACGGCGCGGGTCACCAGCCGCATCTGCCAAGTGGGCTTGCAGCAGCGCAGCGGACAAGTGTACCTCGAAGCGCGGGAGCGCTTCATAAACTCGGGCATGATTGGAAAGGTTGTCCATGTGAAAGCGTTCTGGAACAACGCGCCCGCCAGCGCCAGCCGCAGGATGACGTCCCTGCCCGCCGAGAAACCTTCCAATCTGGATTGGGCGCGATTCCTCGGTCCGGTCAAGTGGCGGGAGTGGAATCCGATGATGTACTTCAACTTCCGCGCGTTCCTGGAATTTAATGGCGGTCTGATGACCGATTTCGGGCACCACTGGATGGACGTTGTGCACATGTTCTTGGGCGAACGCCCGCCGCACGGCATCTCAGCCAGCGGATTGTGGCTGGCGAAGGATGGGCGAACAGCCCCTGACGAAGTGGTGGCGCTGTTTGACTACGACGGATTCCATGTGGTCTTCGAATCCTTGCGCATCGGCAATCCGGGCGAATATGGCGTGGAGTTTTACGGGGACCAGGGCAAGCTGTTCATCAACCGCAACCGTTACGAATTCACGCCCGCCGCGAAGGGCCCCGAGAAAGTGGCGGCGAAGTTTCCAGGCGACATCACCGCGGATCACGTGCGCAACTTCCTCGACTGCGTCAAGAGCCGGAAACTGCCAAACGGCGACGTGGCGCTCGCTTACAAATCCGTGCAGCCGCCGTTGCTCGCCGTGCAATCGATGCTCGAAAAACGCCGCATAAAGTGGGACCCGGACCGCGAAGAGGCGCTGCCGTTCTAAGCCGGCCGGTTTCACTCAGAACTGTAGCCGAACGGAAAGCTGCAAGCGCCGCGCGGGATGCGCCGCCACCGCCCGGCCAAAAAACGGCGAAGAGAGGGCTCCAACGAAGTTCTGATAATTCAGCCGGTTAAACAGATTGAAGGTGTCTACGGCGGCTACGGCGCGCGAACTCTTTTCCTTCTTTTCAGGCCGGAAGAGGAACTCTCGATACCAACGCAAGTCCACCACCGCCAAACCTGGGCCTTGTCCCGTGTTGCGCCCCACGCCCGCCGGACGGTCCAGCGCCATGCCGTCGCGGTTGCCGTCGGCGCCGGTGGTGATGTTGAATGGGATGCCCGACAAGACCGAGACCGAAAAGCCGAAGTTTGCCCAGCGATGAAGCGCGGCGGCGCCCAGGAGGTTGAACTGGTGGCGGCGGTCCGTGTCCGTCCGTCCCCATTCGCCCGAAGGCGCATAACTTGCAGCCGGAAACCAGTTCACTCCCCCGGTGTCGCTCTGCGCCTTGCCAAACGCGTACTGGGCCATGACCGTATGACTGGAGCGGAACTGTCCCCGCAAAGTGATTTCCAAGGAATTCGCTTCCAAACGCCCGGCGGATTCGATGACGCGGATAGCGCTGAAACGCGCGTCGGGACGGGGGCCAAAGACCGGTGGTAATGGCGCATTGGCGTCGCGGGAGCGCAAGTTCTGGACGCCCCTCACGCCGGTATAATTCACGGCAAGCGTCGTGCGCGCCGCCAATTGCCGCTCCACGCCGGCGCTGAACTGCATCGTGTCCGGGAGTTCCACGCCGGAACTGAGGCGATGCACGCTCGTGGGGAGCAAGTCGAGCCGCGCGCGGTTGATGTCGGCAGGGATCTCTCCGGCGGTGAGCACATAGCGGTGCAATTGAGAACCGTTGTATCGAAGGACGTCCCAAATGGGACCAGGACCCGAGCGGTCGAAAAAGAAGCCTCCGCCCGCGCGCAGAACGGTTTTCTGAGAACGGCGGGGAGCGTAAGCGATCGCCAAACGGGGAGCGAAGTTTGTATTGTCGCCGAAATAACCCTGCCAGTCGTAACGGAGACCGGCGGCGATGGAGATGTTTGGCCGCAGTTGCCACTCGTCTTGAAAGAATGCTCCCAAGTTCTTCTCGAAGAATATCACGCGCGGATCGCCCCTTTGAATGACCGCTGCAAAGGGCCTGTTTGCAGCGAAGTCCGCAAGCGAAGCGAATGATAGCGAGCCAGCCTGGTTGGTCCGGTCCGCCAGTCCGCGCCTGCTCCAGTCCGGAACATTAAAGCCGTACTTGAGGGTGTGGTGGCCCATCGACTGCGTCAGCAGCCAAGTTATCGACGTGTGGACCTCGGTTTGGAGGCGGTCTGCCTGCGCGCCTCCGCCAGAGAACGCGCCGCTGACAACAATATGCGGCGCGGCGTAGTTGCTCTTGTTAGGCGCCCAGTAGCGGCCCAAGAGTATGCGGAATTGCGACAGCAGGCGCTGGCTCAGAAGGACCCTATGGTTCACGATGAACTCGTCCTCCCGAAAACGGGACTGGACACCGGTTTCGGCAAGCGCGGATCCGCCCACTCCGTTGTTGTTCTGCCAGCGGTCCTGGAAGTTGTACTGCCAGAACATGGCTTGGCCGGCGCTGAACTGGCGGCTGATGCGAAGCGAAGCGACGCTGTTGACCTGGGGCCGGGGCACATTTTGACGTATAGCGCCGTTAAGACCCTGCGCGAAAACGACGGCTACAAGGTCATCCTCCTCACGGGCCCCGGAAAGCAGGAAGGAGGTCTTCCTGCTTCTCAGAAGCGGCCCGAACAGGCTGCCTTCGACGATGCGGCGTTGTTCCAAAGGCCGCTCACGCGCGAAGGCGTCTCGGGCGTTCAGGCGGTGGTCCCGGAAAACAAAGTTCAAAGTCCCGTGATAACTGTCAGCGGAAGACTTCGTGATGATCTCGATCCGTCTCCGGCTCCAGCGGGGGTACTCGGCAGTGTACGGATTGTTGTTGATCCGTATTTCCTGGATGGCGCTAGCCGTTACGCCGGCGTTGCGCATCTCCATCCCGTCGACGACGAGCGACGTCCCCATGCCTCCGGGCATGCCTGGATCCAGAAAGCGAGCCATCGCCTCCAGGTAGTTCAGATCCAAAAATGGGAGGCTGTCGAGCATCGAGCGGCCGACGGAGACCGCATCGGCGTTCTTGCCTGGCTGAGGCGCGACGGGCGGTCCCGACTCATCGATGTTCAGGCGCTCCTTCAGGGTTGCCAGAGTCAGGCGCACTGTGACCGCAGCAGGATCGCGCGTTCCGATCCGGATCCGCCGGCGGACTGGCTCGAAGCCTGGAACGTCGCACTGAAGTTCGTAGTCCCCTGGGGTGAGGTGGTCGAAGCGGAAAGCTCCTGCCGGCCCCGTGTGGGTGGAGAGTCCGGCGCCGGCAACCTTCAGGAGAACGCGAACGCCCGGAACTGGAGCAAGCGTCGGGTCTACAATGGTCCCCCGGAGCGATGCGGCGCGTGCGGACATCTGAACTATGCAGAGGGCCACAGCCGCGGGAACCAAGAACGAAGCTGTCAAGCTGTGCGAACCTCATTCTGTAGTTTATGCATGGCCGCGGCAGCTAAATGCTCCACGAATTCAGCCAGGAGGCACTGCCGGTGACCGGTTTCGGCAGCCAGCGTCAGGTAAGGAGACATGACGGTGGCGCGAAGAACAAAAATGCCTTCGCGGGCGTAGGCGGCGGGATCCAAGCCCGCCCTGTGCAGCAATTCCGACACGGCGGCTTCGGAATACTGGGGCAGGCGGAATCGCGTACGGGAAACGAAGAACGGCTGGGAATAACTGTAGTCGCGCTCGCCCCGTTCGGCTTCAATCGTGAATTCCTTGTATACCGCCTCCCCTAAGGCATTGGCGTGTTCGAGCGTCGGACGGCGGCGCGGCGCGATCAGGAAACACACGATGTTCGTGTCGGGCGGAGACTTGGTCACCGGGACGAAACGGAAACCCGGATCTTCGCGGTTGGCGCGGCATGCGGCGTCCCAGTGGACCAGACGCTCGTGCAGTTCCCTAGCCGCCAACAACGAGGCGCGGCAAATCTCGCCATACCCGCTTTGATCCGGCGGTATGAGGCGGTGCGAAAGCCAGCAGGCAGCCGCGGATGCGCCGGGCTTGGAACCTTCGAGAATGTAAGGTCCGATGTTGGCTGGCGGATGATACACCCGCGCCTGCACGTTGTCCTCGGTGGTCACCGTGATGTAAGGCGCTTCCTGGGTCAGGTAGTGCCGCACCCGGTCATTGCGGAACGCGATGACGCCGCATGGGTACGGCACATAGCCCATCTTGTGCGGGTCCACGGTGATCGATTCCGCCCGGGGGAAGGCCCGGAAGGCTTCCAGAACGTCGTCGCTGCCCCACTGGAGGCGGACGGACCGCTGATAGTGTCCGCGGCGGATTTCGATGGTGCGGGAGACGAAAGCGCGCGGATCTTCATGACCCAAGACGGTGCGGATGTAGCCGCCCCAAGCGGCGTCAATATGTAACCAGAAGCTGAAACCATCCCGGTTCTCACACTGCTCGCGCAAATGTTCGATCTTGTGGATGGGATCGACGGCGCCCTCTTCGGTGGCGCCCGCCACGCCGACGACAGCCAAAGGGAAGCAGCCCTGCTTGCGCGCCCGAGACAGCTTCTCCTCAAGATCCCGGATTTCCATGCGGAAGTGGGAATCCACCTCCACCAGCCAGACGTTCTCACGCCCGACGCCCAGGATGTCGGCGCATTTCAGAATGCTATAGTGGGCGGTGCCCGGCGCCAGGATCACGGGCGGATACTCGTGGAACGCGCGTCCAGTTCCGGCGTCGCGCAGGCTGTAAGCGCTCGAGTGCAGGAGTTGCCAGGCGCGCGCGGGCGCGGCGTTCTCGTTCAGATCGAAGCGCTGCCGCACCGCTTCGATGAAACGCGGGAGCAGAAAAGTGGCGGAATTGGGCTTCAAGGACAGCAATTGCCATGAGTCGAGATCCCGCACCGGGACGGCTTCGGATGCGCCTGGAACCTTGACGCCGATGGGGATGCCTTCGCGAACCGCGGCTTCGCGCACCGCGAGCGGAAAATAACGGATGGCGCGCGCCACCCAGAGGGCTTCCAGGTTCGCCACGGTGCCGCCGCTCGTGATATGCGCCCAGCCGAATTCCTCTCTCGTCTGGCGGTGATGGGCGCCCGCGGGCGGCGGCGGGCGGTAGCCGAGCAGGCGCAGGACATCCTCCGCCACCTCGAGTTCCCACTCCACCGTCACCGGCGCCGCCTCCGGCGTCACGTTGTTGGGGTTGTACAACATGCCCGCGAAGTAACCCAGCACCGACGGAATCGTCTGGTCCGAGAGCATGTGAGCCACATAGCGCGGGCTGTAAAAGGGAAAGTGGCGTTTGAGGCGCGCCAGCATCTCGTTGAGCTATTGCAAAAGAGCGTCGTTAAACTCAACGGCGTCGCGCCTCATTTGCTGAGTGATGGTGATTTCGTCGGAAGGATAGTAATTGCGCCGCCAGTGGAAGTAATCCCGCAAGATAAACAGGATCATCTCCTCTTCAAGACTGGCGTTCTCGGCTTTCGGACCCAGGAACCAAGCTGCCAGTTTGCGGGTTTGAGTGCGGGCGCCGGCGTTGCGTTCAGCCATGTCGTCCTCCGTTCAGTGGAACAAGCGGCGCTCCAAGAGGGCGGCGAAATTTTCGCCCGATTCGGTCCACAACAACCGCTTTTCAGCCGGAAGAGCGGCATCCAGATCGTGCGAGAGCTTCAGCAGGCTACGGACGTTTGATTCGGCGAAACGGACGCTGGCCGCCACGGCTGGGTCAGGCAAGAACAAAGAGTCGATGCCGCAGAAAATCCGGATGTGCTCTCCGGCGTCGGAAAGGAATTCGGGACCGCGGCATTGGATCACCACGCGCGCCGGCACCAGCGACCAATCTTCTTTGCCCTGCCACAAATCCCAGGCGGCTTCGAGTTCATAACAGCAATCGGGATTTAGGAACTGGCGCACGACCTCGGCTAATGCCGGGGGTTCGGGGACCGAAGGGAACATCCGTTCGTAGAGCGCTGGTTCGGCGAACTCGACCGCGTACACCCGCATCAGGCTGGGGGCTTGGGTCAGCCGGGAAAACGGGAACGCGGCCAAAACTCGCTCGAAATAATGCGGCATAGCAGGCGGCGAATACCCGCGCAGCCAGTAGGACAGGTACAATTGATCGGCCACAATCCCAGGGTGGCAGCGCCGCAAGCGGGATGCAAGCAGCCCCGCGGCACTCCGGCGCGATACACTGAAGAACACGCGGATGAAGCGGATCGGGCGGTACGAAATCCTCGGCGAAATCGGCCGCGGCGGCATGGGGGTCGTGTACAAGGCCAGCGACACGGCTCTGGGCCGAATCGTCGCCATCAAGACCATTCGCCTGTCCGAGTTTACCGACGCCACCGAACTCGAGCGCCTCAGGGAACGGCTGGTCCGGGAGGCGCGCTCGGCGGCGGTGCTCTCGCATCCGGGCATCGTGACCGTCTACGACATAGCCGAGGAAGACGGCGCGACGCACGTCTTCATGGAGTATGTCAACGGCCCCACGCTCGAAAGGCTGATGGACGGAGGCGCGCTGTCGCGTGAGCTGGTCCTGCAAGTGGTGGCGCAGACCGCCGCGGCATTGGACTACGCGCACCGCAGGGGCATCATACACCGCGACATCAAGCCTGCGAACGTAATGATCCATGAGGACGGGACGGTCAAGATCGCGGACTTCGGCGTGGCGAAGATCCTTTCCGAAAAGCTCACGCAAAGCGGCGCCATGCTCGGCACGCCGAATTATATGTCGCCGGAGCAGATCCGGGGGATGCAGCTCGACGGGCGTTCGGATCAGTTCGCCCTCGCCGTGATGACGTATGAAATGTTGACCGGCGAGAAACCGTTCTCCGGCGAAGCGATTCCGACGGTCCTGTTCAAGGTGGTTCAGCAGGAACCGGATCCGCCTTCGCGATTGAACCCGTCGCTTGGAACGGCGATCGAAGCGGCGCTGATGCGGGGGCTGCGGAAGAATCCGGCGGAGCGTTACTCATCCTGTTCTGAGTTCGCTTCGGCGTTTGCCGCCGCTTGCGCGCAGTCGCCCGGATGGGCGCCCATGCAGCGCGGGGCGTCGGCCAGCATGCCGACGCTGGCTTCCACCCCGGCTGCCGGTTCCGCTCCTGCGCCCGCCACCGCGGCGCCCTCCACTTACCGCCGCAGGCGTCCGGGCGACACCACTACCGAATCGAAAGTCACGGGACGCTTCTGGAAACCTCTTCTTGCCGCCCTGGTGGGGTTGTGCGTGGTATTGGGGGTGGTCCTGGTATTGGACCGCCTGTTGGGACCGGACGCGGCGCGGCAGAACGCCGCTCCACCACCTGTGGCGGCGGCTCCCGCGCCCGAGATTCCACGCCCGAGTCCTTCGCCCGCCCCGCCGGTCTCGAGTCCGCCCACCGCCGACTCCGCCCCGGCGGCGCCGGCGGTTGCGGAACAGCCCGCGCCGGAGCCGCAGCCCACGGCGCCTGCCGCCGCCCCGCCCCCGCCCGTAAAACAAAAGCCCGCCGTCGTGCGCCCGCCGGCTTCCGCCGCCGAGCATCTGGTGACGGTCGAGTCCGTGCCTTCCGGGGCGGTGATTACATTCGACAACAATCCCTCGATCTCCTGCAAGACGCCATGCACGATGCCGTTGTTTGCCGGCCGGCACTCGGCGCGGGCGAGCCTGGCCGGATACCGGGACGAATTCAAGTTTTTCGACATCCCCGGCGAGGTGCTCCTGTTCTTCCGCATGGAGCTTCGCACCGGACAACTCAGCATCAAAACCGTGCCGCCGGGCGCGTCGATTTTTGTCAACGGGCAGCCACGCCCAGAAAAGACCCCTGCGATCTTGAACCTGCCGCCGGGCAAGCATCGCATCGGATTGACGCTCGCCGGGCATGCGCCCGACGAGCAGGAAATTGAGATCCGCGAAGGAAGTCTGAAAAACTACGTAGTGGATTGGACAGCAAAGTAACTAGTTGAGGAATCTATGCGATCTGTTTGCTTATTGATGCTCTGCGCTAGCGCAGCGCTGGCGGCTGAAGGTGTGGAGACGTTGAGCCCAAATGGCAGGGTGCGAATTCGCGTGGGAGTGAACAACGCGGGGCAACTCGAATACTCGGTGAGCCTGGGCGGCGCGGCGGTGGTCGAGCCTTCGCCGGTGGGGATCACCGTGGACGGAGTCGCGTTGGGGAGCGGGGTTCGCCTCGGCGCCGCCGAGCGGTACCGGGTGAACGAAAGGTACCCCTGGAATGGGGTTCACTCGACGGCGGTGAACAACGCCAACGGCGCGAAGATAGCCGTGACCCACGTAGCCAGCAAGACACAGTACACGTTGGAAGTGAGGGCGTATGACGATGGGGTTGCCTTCCGGCATGTGGTGCCCGGGAGCGGATCGAGGGTCCCCGATGAAGCCACTCAGTTCCGCCTGCCGGCGGGAAGCGCCGTTTGGCGCCACGATTTCGAGGGTCACTACGAAGGGGTTCACACCCGAAAGAACGTGGAGGAGATACCGCCCGGAGAGTGGGCTGCTCCGCCGGTGACGTATAAGCTGCCGGGCGGGGCGGGTTATGCTTCGATTACCGAAGGAGCGCTTCTGCGTTTTGCAGGGATGGGTCTGCAAGCCACGGGCAACCGCACCTTCGCCGCCCGCCTGGGGCACGCTATCCCTCCGTCTTACCCCTTCCGCCTGCGGTACAAGGACGACATCGAGCGGATGAGCAAGCCCGCGGCGGTGGAAGGCGTCATCACCACACCTTGGCGCATTGTCATGGCTGGCAAGGATTTGAACACGCTGGTCAATTGCGACATCGTGCACAACGTGGCGCCTCCCCCGGATCCCAAGCTCTTTCCGCAAGGCGCCAGAACACCCTGGATTAAGCCGGGGCGCGCCGTCTGGAAGTATCTCGACGGAGGTGAGAACACCCTCGAAACGGTCAAGGAGTTCTCGCGCATGGCGGGCGAACTCGGCTTTGAATATCAGGTGGTGGAGGGGTTCTGGCAGAAATGGACTCCGGAACAGCTTAAGGAAGCCGTGGAATACTCGCGGCGCTTCGGAGTCGGCTTGTGGCTGTGGAAGCACAGCCGGGACTTGCGGGGAGGCGACAGCCTGCGCACCTTCTTGCGCCAGTGCCGGGACGCCGGAGCAGTGGGCGTCAAGCTCGATTTCTATGACCACGAAGCCAAACCCGTGGTGGAACTTTACGAAGCAGCTCTGACGGCAGCCGCCGAGTTCAGGCTGCTGGTCAATTTCCATGGTTCCAACAAGCCTACGGGAGAAGCCCGTACCTGGCCAAACGAGTTGACTCGCGAAGCCGTGCGCGGCATGGAAGGGCGCAAGAACCCGCGCGCACAGCACGACGCCACCTTGCCGTTCACACGCCAACTCGCCGGACACGCCGACTATACCCCGGTCCACTTCGGTGAACGCCGCAACGACACGACTTGGGCGCATCAGATCGCCACTGCGGCGGTGTTTACGTCGCCGCTGCTGACCTACGGGGCGCATCCGAAGTCGCTGCTCGCCAACCCGGCGGTGGAGATGATCAAGAGCATTCCGGCGGTGTGGGACGAGACGCGAGTGCTGGAAGGCTCGGAAATCGGAGAGGTGGCGGCGTTCGCGCGCCGGAAGGGTCAGGAGTGGTTCGTGGCGGTGGTCAATGGCTTGACGCCGCGGCAGATGAAGATCCCGCTGGCGTTTTTGGGAGACGGCGCCTACGAAGCGCTGCTGGTGAGGGACCACCCCGAGGATTCGGGCGCGGTAAACGTCGAGAAGGGGCGTTTCAGCCGCACGCAAAGCGTCACCGCGGACCTCAAATCCGGCGGCGGATTCGTCGCCCGCTTCCGGAAAGCTCAGTAGGCAAGAAGGCGCTCCGCTTCGCGCTCGAGGTCTTCGGTTTGCGGCAGGATCGCGTCTTCGAGGCGGGGCGCGTAACCCACCCATGTGTCGAGCGCGCCCACTCGCCCGACGGGCGCATCGAGCCGGTCGAACAACTCGCCGGCTATACGGGCGGCGATCTCCGCGCCATAGCCGAATGAGAGCGTGTCTTCGTGCGCCACCATGACGCGGCTGGTCTTGGCGACAGACCGGGAGATGGTTTCCCAATCGTAAGGATTCAACGTGCGCAAGTCGATGACTTCCACACTCACCCCGCGGTGGCGCTGTTCGATGCGCGCCGCCGCCTGCAAGCTCTTCTGCACGAGAGCTCCATAGGTGATGATGGTGAGACTTTGCCCTTGCTTGACGACGTTCGCCCGGCCAAAGGGGATTGTGAAGTCCGGACCCGGGTGCGGCGAACGGTTGTAAGGTTCACGGTAGAGCTTCTTGTGCTCTAAGAACAGCACGGGATCGTCGCAGCGGATGGCGGTGCGTAGCAATCCGCAGGCGTCGAGAGCGTTGGATGGGAAGACCACGCGCAAGCCGGGACAGTGGGTAAACAGCACCTCGCCGCACTGGCTGTGGTAGATAGCCCCGCCATTGAGATAGCCGCCGATGGCCACGCGAATCACCGCGGGGCAGGACCATCCGCCATTGGAGCGCCAGCGCATGGTGGCCAGTTCGTTGCGCAACTGCATCATCGCCGGCCAGATGTAGTCAAAGAACTGAATCTCGGCGATGGGTTTCATCCCGCGCAGCGCCAAGCCGATGGCTCTCCCGACGATGCCCGCCTCAGCCAGCGGCGTGTTAAAACACCGGTCGGGTCCGAACTCTCTTTGCAGCCCGTGCGTCGCCTTGAAGACGCCGCCTTTGCCCTTGACCCGCTCGAGGTTCTGGATGCGGCTGCAATCCGCCACATCCTCGCCGAAGACGACGATGTTGGGATTGCGGCGCATCTCTTCGGCCATGGTGAGGTTGATTTCGTCCACCATGGTCCGAGGTTCGCCGCGGAAAACCGGCTTGGCCAGGAAGGCGTCCGAGCACGGGTCGACCGAAGGCGAGTACAGACGCGCCAAGGCGGTCTCGGGACCAGGTTGCTCCGCCGCGAGCGCCCGTTCCGTGGCCTGATGGACTTCCTGATCGATCTCGTGCACGATCACCCGGAGCGCCTGCACATCGAGAATTCCTTCTTGCAGAAGCCACTTGGGAAATTGCGTCACCGGGTCCCGCTCCTGCTCCATCCGCCGTTCTTCGTCGGTCTTGTACAGCCTCTCGTCGTCGGAAAGCGAATGCGAGTACGGACGGATGACGTGCGCGTGCACGAGCGCGGGACCTTGCCCGGACCGAACGTACGCGACGGCTTCGGACAAGACGGCGTGCGAAGCCAAAAAATCGCATCCGTCCACTTCGCGCACCAGGAGTCCCGGGAAGCATTCCACGAGGCGCGAAATGCTGCCGCCCGCCGTTTGGCGTTCTATGGGGACGGAAATCGCGTAGCCGTTGTCCTCGATCAGGTACAACAGCGGCAGGCTGTCCAAACAGGCAAGGTTGAGGGACTCCCAGAATTCGCCTTCGCTGGTGGTTCCGTCACCGCTGGTGACCAACGTAATTTCCCGGCTGTCCGGAGCCAGATGGCGGCTCGCTTGCGCGCAGCCCACGGCTTGCAGGAACTGCGTTCCGGTAGGCGAAGAAGCCGACACGATGCGCAGCCCCGGATGCCCCCAATGCGAAGGCATCTGGCGCCCGCCGGAGGAGATGTCGGCGGCGGCGCCCACCGCCTGCAACAGCATCTGCTCCGCGCTGACGCCGAGCGCGAGGCAAAGTGCGCGGTCCCGGTAATAGGGAAAGACCCAATCCGAACCCGGACGAAGAAGAAATCCGGCCGCGGTTTGGACCGCTTCGTGTCCGGCGCCGCTGATCTGGAAAAAGACGCGGTTTTGGCGCTTCAGAACGATTTCCCGGTCGTCCAAACGCCGGGCGAGATGCATGATGCGGAACGCCCGAATCAGAGTCTCCCGGTCGAGCCCGTTGGTAACGGAACCTCCCGCTGCCGCCGTACCCGGTTGAGTGCGTGTGGCCATTGAGGCGAGCCTCCCACTACGAGTGTAACTGACCGGCCGCGTCGGGTTTTGCTAGCATGGAGGGAATCCCGGATGTCTGATTCCGTTCCCGATGTTCTGGCCCGGATTGTCGCCCATAAACGTGAGGAACTGGCGGCAGCGCCGTTTCCACGCGCCGAATGGGAGCGTTTGGCTGACATGCAGGCGGCGGGGCGGCGGGACTTTGCCGCCGCCTTGAAGCGCAACGGTCCGGCGGTAATCGCTGAAATCAAGAAGGCTTCGCCGAGCAAGGGGATCATTGCGCCCGAATTCGATCCCGCGGCCATCGCGCGGGCGTACGCCGCCGGAGGCGCCGCGGCGCTCTCGGTTCTCACCGACAGCCGGTTTTTCCAAGGCTCTCTCGAACATCTGGCCACCGCGCGCGCGACCGTGAGTTTGCCCGTGTTGCGCAAGGATTTCACCATCGACGAACGCCAGGTGCTGGAAGCCGCCGCGCACGGCGCAGACGCCATCCTTCTGATTGCCGCGGTGCTGGAAGCCGGTGCGATGCGCTCCTTGCGGGAGCTTGCCGAGCAGTACGGCATGGCGGCTCTGGTGGAAGTGCACGATTCTGAAGAACTGCAAGCAGCCATCGACTCGGGGGCGACGGTGATAGGAGTCAACAGCCGGAATCTGCACACGTTCGAGGTGAGCCTGGAAACCGCCGTCGAACTCGCCCCGCGGATGCCTCGAGGCGTAATCCGCGTGGCTGAAAGCGGCATCCACTCGGTGGAAGACGTCCGGCGGTTGCGCGAGGCGGGCTACGACGCCTTTCTGGTGGGCGAACATCTGATGAGATCGCCGGATCCGGAATCGGCTTTGCGCGCTCTGTTGTCATGATGATCAAGATTTGCGGCATCACCAATCTGGACGACGCGCTGATCGCCGCCGAAGAGGGCGCCACGGCTCTCGGATTCGTATTCCACCCGCCGAGTCCGCGAGCGGTCAGCGAAGAAGCCGCCGCCGAGATCATTGCGAGGATCCCGCGGCACATTTGGAAAGTGGGCGTGTTCGTAAACCGCGACCCTGCCGACATCGGCCGCGCCGCAGCGGCTTGCGGATTGGATGTGGCACAATTGCATGGCAGTGAGAGCCCCGCACAGGCGCCGCGCGGAGTGAGAGTTTGGAAGGCGGTGCGTGTGAGTCCGGACGGGCCGGAAACCGGCTGGCCGCCAGAGGCAGCGGAAGCCTTCGTGCTCGATACCTCCTCTGAGGCGGGCTTTGGCGGAACCGGCAAGACTTTTCCCTGGCGTCTGGCGCGGTCGTTTCCGGGTAGAGTCATTCTGGCGGGAGGGCTGGACGCGAGCAACGTGGCCGAAGCGGTGCGGCTGGCGCAGCCTTGGGGCGTGGACGCTTCCTCGCGGCTGGAGTCGGCGCCCGGGCGAAAGGATCCGGCAAAAGTGAAGGAGTTTGTGAGGGCAGCCAGAGCGGCTTGGAAAACATGATTTCGCAACCTGACGCAGGCGGGCATTTCGGACCATACGGCGGGCGGTTTGTGCCGGAGGTCCTGATGGCGCCGCTCGAAGAAGTGGAGCAGGCGTACGACGAAGCCCGGCGCGACCATTGAACTCGAAAGGCAACCCTTCCATGACCGATGGGACCGCTCCGGCGCGCGGCCTCCCCGTCGTGCTCGGACCGCCCGGGCCCCCACCTTCGCCCCGCGGCCGGTTCGCCGACTTCGGTGGCCATCGCGCGCCTCTGGTTCGGGGACCGTGGCTCCAACGGAGCGAATCCCAAGGTACAAGACCCGAAGAGAAAGCGAAAGGCCGATCTCGCTCCCCTCGGCACGCCCAAGGATAGGAGGCCCGCGGAGACGCTGGAATGTAGGCCAGGGACGGCGCGCGGCGAGGGCCCGAACGCCCCGCGTCGATCCTCCTTGCCACGGGCGCGCGGGGAGATTCAGCTTGGTAGTGCCCCCCCAGGCACACGGACGGGAACGAATGGAGACGACCAACGTTCGCTCCCGCCTCCGCTTCGAGGGTGTCGACCACGTTCGGATCCCCGATGGATCGGGGCGTGTGTGCGTGCGGCTCGAGTGGGGCGGCAGAACGTACGAGCGCACGGTCTCGTGTCTGGAGACCCAGCAGGGCGTCCTCAACGCCGCCTCGCAGGCCGCGATCTCGGCCACGCTCGCCGCGC
>Ga0101944_10004983_pt1 | contig 15675 bp, 12 predicted proteins | sample DewCreD2012metaG_FD_75245 | JGI IMG/M metagenome (GOLD analysis project Ga0101944, IMG submission 75245) | Hot spring sediment bacterial and archeal communities from British Columbia, Canada, to study Microbial Dark Matter (Phase II) - Dewar... ...
AAAACGGCGTAGACGTAATCGATACTGGCACGTTGTTTGTTGCTCTATATAACCTCAAAACTTACATGCCCTCTCTTGCTTCACGTATAGATAGTTTTGTTTATAATAGTTACGGCAATCGAACAGACTATGCAGCTCTAGTTCCACTGCTTAAGGATTTTGTTAACTCTCCAAGTGTGTATTCTTACTACTGTGCAAGTGGTTTTGCTTTCTTTTGGCCTAATGAGCTTGAAACAGTGCCTGGTAAAATACTCGATAAAATGTATTCCGGAAATGTTACAACATACGGCGTTACTTTACCAAAGGCAGAAATTTCATGTGAACCGTTGCTATACTCTTTTTTCCAATTGCCCTCAAATGATAGGATACGAAAACTTATGAACGATACGTATTTGGCTCATGAAGCGAGATACAACTCAACGGGTCAATATGTAGCTTTTAGTGAAGGCGACAGTCAATACGGATTTATCTGGGAGTGGGTTGTACGTGCCAGTGGAGACACGTGGCAAATATCAAATAGTGAGAAACTTATTGATATTAACCCCATAATCTACAGCAAAGTATCTCTAAGCTTTCTAGCTATTTACAACTCCACTTTTGCAAAAGAAATGAGTATATACCTAGAGAAAGTCTCCCCAGACCCGAAAAATGGATACTACCACGGAGCAGACTTCAACACCGACCCCTCACTAGCAACAGTGCTTGATAAAATGGGCGGAAATACTAATGCGCTCATATTGGCGGCAGCAAAATACGCTCTCCGTGTTTGATTCACAAATGCAGTGCCACTAACATAATCGGAGTTAATATGACTAATAGGCATACAAATAAACAGCAAAATCAATTCAACATGTCTAGCATAAAACTGGAGAACAAAAGTGACTCACCTTCAACATTCAATTCATCAGCTTGAAAGAAAAACCCTATTCTTTCCTCTATTATCTTTTATCATACCCCTTATGGTTCGGATGATTCCTGAAATTCTAATGGGACCATACGTTACGGGGTTTGACACGATTGGTTTCTACGTACCAAACACCCTGAATTGGTTACAAAACGGCGTAAATCCATCAACCTACCTAGCAACTGCTCCATTGTTCTACACGATTTTTCTTCCCATTGTAGCCGTAGGGGCTTCACCAATTATGGTATTAAAAATACTTTCTCCATTATTACTCGGTGCACTAGGTTTTTCAATTTATTTGTATGCAAAGAACGGCTTACGCTGGTCAACTGCTAAAAGCTTATTCATTGCCTTTTTAGGTACTCTTTACTTTGTCGCGTTAAGGGCTTCATGGGATCAACTTCGAGAAGAACTGGGCTTAATTTTCCTCTTCTTTGCCTTAATAGTTCTTGCCAACAGTCGTACTGGTTCATGGAAACGATATACCCTTCTTTCATTGATTTTGGTGATGGTCGTTTTATCGCACCAGTTGGTGTCTGTAATTCTGCTTGGCATGATCGTATTTACTATTCTAAATCAGTACATCAGAAAAGACGACAAATCATTGAAACTAATAGTTGCTTCAATACCTGCATCGATTCTTTTTTTAGTCATTGTATACTTAAATGATATAACTCAAGCAGGATTTCAAAACTACTCCACAAACATTGTTTCGTCATTAGCCAGCTGGACAGGCTTCACTTCATATGCATCAATGTTAATGGCTGAAGGGGGCTTCTTGTTATACTGTTACATACCACTGTTGCCCATAGTACTGATAAGTCTCAAGCACTTTGAGAATCCGCAATTAAGAGGCTGGCTCGTTTTGAGTTTGATCCTGTTGTTGATTCCGACAGCATTTGTTAGTCCTTATCGATGGCTATTGATTTTATCTTATCCCCTTTCATTCTACGCGGTTGAATCCATAAGCATCTTGAAGTCCCACACTTGGAAGAAAGTAAAATTTCCATTTCATAGAATAGCTGTGCTATACCTCGTATTATCAACATGTGTTCTAAGCTGTGGCTTCATATTTATGAATCCGCAACACCCATTTGTGTACTTCAACCCCGAACATGCTAACGGTTACGTCTACCAGATACCAACATCAATGCAACAAAATACCCTATCAAAAATCGACTGCCAAGATACAGAGAAAGCCTTTCAATGGTTCAAAGAAAACACCAACAGCACCGCAGTAATGCTTACACATACAGTTTTTTATGGCTGGGCACTGCTAAACCTACAAGAAAATCCTGTTATACCCTATGGCTTTGAAGAGCCAGACCAAACTGCAACTTTGGCCATCCAAGACGGTTACAAAGAAATTTACGTTATTTGGTGGATAAATGGCAAAGGCTGGTACGCGCAGCCAAGTTTGTCATCATCCTTTGTAGAAGTCTACCGTACAGGAGAAATTGCTATATATCACTATCTCCCCATTTCCTAATGCGAACGATCAATTCCTACTTTCTCTGACCGTCGAAATAAACATAGCCATATTACGTAAATCATAAATACAAACGAGTAGATGTTAACTAAAAACAACAAAAGGGTCAACAACTAGATATGGACTCAACCTCAAATCTCCACTCAAACTTTCTTGATAAGAGAAAATTGATAGCTTTAAAAACAAAAGCAATCCGTTCCGGTGCATGGTTTAAAACACTAAAAAGAATAGACAGAGCCCTTATAGATTTAACAATAAAAGTCGTTGAACTCATAAAAAGCGAAACATTGGCAAAAAGCATTCTCTCTCTTACCAGAAAGCTTAAAGACACCCTGAAAAACAACAGTTTTTCCGTTCGTTTGAGGGAAATTGGGTTACATTTAGCCAAAAAGATTAGCAACATTGCTCAGAAGCTTGGAAATCTTAACGCTGCTGCCTGGGAATTTGATTTCTCATTTGCCGCTTTTCTGACCGCGATCCATATCAATAACCTCAAAATATTCAAAGGTTAAGTGTAAAAACATTTGACCTTTAATGAATCAATATAATTCGTTTGCCCGACCTCTAAAACTATCACAAACGTTAAATTCTTAGCCTTATCAAAGTAACCAGACATAATAGTGTCCAATGACTATGACAAACAACGGTCCTAATCAAATTATGGCAAAAATTAGAAGCTACATTAAAGAAAACTGGGGCGCACCCTTCATAATTGCATTTATGACCCTTTTACTAAGTTCTGCCGTTTCCTTATCAGCAGGTTCAGCGCAATTAGCCGACACAATAGCCATTTATGCCTTTTACGCTTTAGTTATCGGTGTTGTACTGCAATTGGCTTGTTTTTTAAAATATCGAAAAAATCTTTCTGAACACGAGGCAGCCTTATCATGAGTCAAGTAGAATTATCCTTTGTCGTCCCCGCATACAACGAAGAAAGCTACATCGAAGACATGCTTGGAACAATAGATGCAGTTATAGCAGATAAACAAATGCCCTACGAAATCGTAGTAGTCGACGATGGCAGCAAAGACAAAACTCTAACAAAAGCAAAAAGATATGCAGGAAAAAACGGACACGTTCGAATAGTAACTTATAGAAAAAATGTGGGAAAAGGTTACGCTGTAAAAACAGGTTTCCTAAATGCCAACGGAAGCATTGTTGTCTTCGCAGATAGTGACCTAGAAATAGACTTAACAACAATTTCCAAATACCTTGAAGCATTAAAAGATGGCGATATCGTCATAGCCTCAAAGAGACACAATAACTCCAAAGTAAATGTTCCCCTTTCCAGAAGAATATTAAGCGAAGGCTTTAACGGGTTAGTTCGTTTATTGACAGGGATTCCACTTAAAGACACCCAATCAGGACTTAAAGCCATGAAAAAAAGTGCTTTTATAGACATTTTTCCAAGACTAGCCGTCAAACGTTACGCCTTCGACGTTGAATTATTAGCCGTAGCACATCTGAAGGGTCTAAAAGTTGTAGAAATGCCTGTAAACATCAATTTAGACGCTAAATTCAAACCAACCGAAATATGCCACATGTTCCTTGATTTACTTGGAATAGCCTACAGGCTCAGAATTATACATTGGTATCAGCGTTCCGTAGTAAAAAAGAACGGTCTGCAAAACATGGTCTCTTTTGTTTTTCGTGAATAAAGATGTTTACAAAACCGCTGGTATCAATCATTATCCCTTGCAAAATAGTTGACGAATATACAACAGAATGTATCGAAGGTTGTAAACGCTTAGATTATCCAAATGTTGAAATAATACTGCTACCCGACACCTATGTTCCAACGATTGATGGAATTAAAATTATTGCTACCGGACCTGTAGCTCCTGGAACCAAACGCAATATAGGTGTCGCAAAATCAAGAGGAGAAATTTGTGCTTTTATAGACAACGATGCCTATCCAAGAAATGACTGGCTAACTAACGCAACGAAGATACTTGAAGATCCCTCGGTTGGCGGTGTAGGCGGACCCGGAATAACACCACCAAAAGATAGTTTACTGCAAAAAGCCAGTGGCTTAGTTATGTCTTCTTTTATGGTTGGCACATTGTCAAAAAGGTATAAAACACAGAACAATTTTGAATCAGATGACATTCACTCTTGCAATTTCATTGCCCCAAAATCGGTAATTTTGGCTGCAGGCGGTTGGAATGAAAAATACTGGCCAGGCGAAGACACCCTTATGTGCTTAGGGATAAGAAAACTTGGGAAAAAACTAATTGAGTCATCAGAGGTAGTTGTCTATCACCATCGTCGTTCCCTCTTCAAACCGCACCTCAAACAAGTTTCACGATTTGGAGAACACAGGGGACTTTTTGCAAGGAAATATCCGCAAAATTCTGCAAAAATAACATACTTTTTCCCATCTGTGCTAATATTATCGTTAACAGTTGGATTGATACTTTCTTTATTGATACCATACTTTATTTACATAATGGTGTTAGGTTTACTGGTGTATCTTATTTCTTGCTCAATTGCCGCTGCACAACAGGTTAGAAGTCTTAAACTGTTTTTTATAGTTTGGATTGGGATAATAGTAACACATATCACCTACGGCATTTACTTCCTATCTGGCTTACTCAAGCGAGACTTGAAAAGATGAAAATAACAATTTCATATCCACCACTGCACTCAGAAAAAGGCGTACCTCTACTCAGCCAGAACAGACAATTCCAATACTTCAACTCCCCAACCTACATCTACCCCGTTGTCCCCGCTTACGCTGCAACAATGCTCTCTAATGCTGGCTATGAAGTTGTTTGGGACGATGGTATCGCCGAGGAAAAACTTTACAATCGATGGCTAAGCGATCTCGAAAATGTGCGCCCTGATGTAATGATGATTGAAACCAAGACCCCCGTGGTCAAGAAGCATTGGTCCATAATTAACGAAGTAAAAAAAGTTCTTCCGGATACAAAAATTGTGTTGGTCGGAGACCACGTAACAGCGCTACCTCAGGAATCCATGGAACAGAGCAAAGTTGATTTCATCCTAACCGGCGGCGACTACGACTTTTTGATAGTTAACTTGGTCGATTTCTTAAGCGGAAAGACTAAGCTGCTGGAACCTGGAATATGGTACCGCGAAAATGAAACTATAAAAAATACCGGGCAGTTCAAACTTAACCATGACCTAAACGAGTTACCTTTTATTAATCGTGATTTGACACATTGGCAGCTTTACAGCGAACGAAACGGTAACTTCAAAGTCACTCCCGGCGCTTACACAATGGCTGGACGCGATTGCTGGTGGAGAAAAGACGGTGGATGCACATTCTGTTCATGGCCTACTCTTTACCCAACTTTTAGAGTTATGAAGCCTGAACGATTAGCCGATGAGGTTGGATTTTTAATCGAAAAATACAAGGTTAAATCGGTGTTCGATGATACAGGCTGTTTTCCGGTGGGAGAATGGCTTAAACAGTTTGCCAACCTGATGATTGAAAGAGGCTACAACAAGAAAATCCAGTTTAGTTGCAACATGAGATTTGGCGCATTAAATCGAGAAAATTACCGTCTTTTGAAAAAAGCCGGTTTCCGGATGCTATTATTCGGGATAGAATCAGGAAGTCAAGCGACATTAGACAGGCTCAATAAGGGAACCACCGTCGACGGAATCTTGACTGAATGCAGAGTACCGCGTGAGGAAGGTTTGGAACCGCATATAACAATCATGGTTGGTTATCCATGGGAAACCCGCAAAGATGCCCAAAGTACCCTAAACTTAGCAAAAATTCTCATGCAAAAAGGTTGGGCTGTCACTTTACAATCAACCGTTGTAATTCCATACCCGGGAAGCAAATTGTATGCCGAAGCCGTAAACAACCACTGGTTCCGAATTAACGCTACTGATTATGATCGATTCGATATGAAAGAACCCGTGATGATTACTCCTGATATGACTCCTGAAGAAGTTATGAAACTCTGCGACGAAATATACAAAGTATTTTTGTCACCTCAATACATGCTTAAACAGATTGTTCGAATACGTTCTTTACGTGATATTAGATACTCAATTAAAGGGGCCGCAAAAGTATTGGGGCACGTAAAAGACTTTGGCGAATCAGGATAAGCATATGCAAAATCTTCATCTTATCAAGACAGAAAATGAACCATTAGTTTCCGTAATTGTTACAACCAAAAATGAAGAGAAAAATATCGAAAACTGTATCCTATCAATTAAAAATCAAACCTACCCGAATATAGAATTGATTATAGTTGATAACTTTTCAACTGATAGGACAGTTGAAATTGCCAAAAAGTATACTGAGAATATTTTTTCTAAAGGAAATGAACGATCTGTGCAAAGAAATCATGGTGCCAAGGTTGCTCGCGGTAAATACTTGATTTATCTCGATGCAGATATGATTTTAAGTCCCAATGTTATCCAGCAATGTGTTACGAAAAGTGAATTTGGACTTATTGATGCTATTTATATACCTGAGCGAATAATCGGCCAAGGTTTATGGATCAAAATTAGAGATTTTGAGCGGAGTTTTTATACAGGTACTGTTGTAGATGCTGTGAGGTTCGTTCGAAAGGAGTTGTTCTTTCAGGTAGGTGGCTTCGATGAAAATCTTGTTGGTCCAGAAGATTGGGACTTTGACAGAAAAGTACGCTCAATAAGTCGTCCTGCTGTAATCGTTGCTCCCATTTATCACAATGAAGGTCGGTTTAACTTAACTCGGTATCTTAAAAAGAAAGTTTATTATGCAGATGGAATTCGAAAGTATGCTCAAAAATGGGGTGACGCTGACTTGGAAATTGCAAAACAAATAGGGTTTGGTTATAGATTTTTTGGTATTTTTATCGAGAACGGAAAATGGAAACGGTTATTAAGGTATCCTTTATTTACTTTCGGTCTCTATTTCTTAAGGTTGGGTGTTGCAATTGCTTATTTGCTGAATAGGTGAAAGTGTGATTTGTTGCAATTAAAAGATTGGTTTTGATTATGATTAAAAAAAAATTGAGAATCTTGATGTTAACCCCCTTCTTTAGCCCTAATATTGGTGGAGTAGAGACTCATTTAGATGATTTGTGTAATTTCCTCAGGAACAACGGTCATGAAGTCTTTGTACTAACCTATAAACCACTTACTACTGATGCCGAGACCCTTTCTTTTGAAAAACATACTTCAATAGAAATCCGTCGCATTAACTGGGTTGGGAATAACCTTTTCCATAAGTTGGAACCTTATCCTATTTTTGAATTTATCTATTTAACACCACTTTTATTTGTTTATTCCTTTTTTTTTATGGCTGCTGTCCATAAAAAAATTGATGTTATTCACGCTCATGGTATAAATGCTGCTTTTATTGGGAAAGTTTTAGGAAAGATCTATAGAAAAAAAGTCATTGTTAGTATACACGCTATTTACGATTTGCCTAAAAAACCGTTGCTTGCCAAATTACTGAAACTAACTTTATCTTCATCTACGGTATTAACTCTTGCAAGAAAATCAAAAGAGGAACTAATAAAAATTGGTTTGGATAAGCAAAAAATTGCCGTTTATACCTATTGGGTAAATCAGTCAATATTTAAGCCACTTAATAGATTGGGTTGTAAACAACAGTTGGGTTTAGAGTATAAATTCGTCGTTCTTTTTGTAGGTAGATTATTGGAAATAAAAGGTGTTAAAAACCTTCTGAGAGTAGCTTCAAGAATAGTCAATAAAAAAGATATATCTTTTGTTTTCATTGGTGATGGCCCGTTATCCACGGCAGTAAAGTCAGCGTCGGTTAATATGGGAAACGTCATTTATCTTGGAAAAATCGATAATGCTCAATTAGGTTTGTACTACAATGCGGCTGATGTTTTAATTATTCCATCGATCTACGAAGAAGGATTTGGGCGTGTTATATTAGAAGCGCTATCTTGTGGGACTCCGGTTATTGCTTCAAACAAAGGCGGTATTCCTGAAGCATTGGATCCTAGTATCGGAATTCTTGTCGAACCAAACGTTGACGATTTATATCATGCTTTAATAAGCTTGTATGAGCGCAAAAACCTTGAAGCCCTGAGAAAATGTTGTAGGCTTTATGCAGAAGCTAGATTTGGCATTGAAAATGCATATTTAATAGAACAGTCTTACGTGAGTTGATTACTTTGACCGCTGAATATTATGACCTTATAGGGTCCAAAAAAAGCACTGGAACGTTTTGCAGATCTCCTCCTCAACCGGTCACCAAGAACAAATTCTATTTTCAAACGACTGAAAAAAACAAAGGTGCTTACTATTTTTTGTAGACATTTTTTTTTCCAACAAATCCACTTATTAGGTTCTATTCCAAAAGACTTTGACAGATCTCTTGCATAAAGTTAGGTTTCAAAGTAATATATAATAGTTCGAATTCTGGTTACTTTAGAATGATTCTAAAATGCAGGTGCTTGTAGTGGAGAAATTAGAAACCAAAATATTTTGTTGTTAAATAAATATCTTAATTTAGCTGATTGGGGTGTGTGGTTTAATTCGAAGCGAACATTTTCTGGCTCTACCTGACAGTAGCCGGCAATTTACTAATCAGCAAATCAGCACATTTCATTATTTGTGATTGCATCTAGAAAATAGAAGTGTTGATTAATATCTTATGCTGCAATTGTGTGTATTAAGGGGGTAAATACTTTCCAAAAAAATAACTCAGAGCTTGCTTCTTCGGCTACACCTTCTAATTGTTCTATTCATATAATAGCTAACGCAGCTTTTGGTACAGGCATAAGTGGTGGCGACCGAATTTTTATTGAGTGCGCTAGACGTTGGGGTGCAACAGGTTTCAACGTTTGCATTTATAGTTCAGAAGATGGTTTAGAAATGTGCAAACGTAACAAACTTTCGGACGTTAAATACATTTGTTGGTCTGCGTCTAAATTTAAAAAATTTGGATTCTTTTCATCTTATTCTTATCGTGTTTTCAAAGGCTGTAAAGCAGCTTTAAGACTTACTTTTAATGATAAAAAAAATATTGTTTACTCTGCATCTGATTTTTGGCCAGACTTCCTTCCTGCGTTGATTCTAAAACTGAGATTTCGAAAGAGGGTTAAGTGGGTTGCAGGATTTTATTTACTATTACCCAATCCCTTTAGAAGGGACTCTTTTTATTCTGGTTCAAGGCGTTTAAAAGCGATAATGTACTTTTTATCACAAAAAATTAGTTACCCCATAGTATTATCCCATGCAGACATGATTTTTGTTACAAATGACCTCGATCGACAAAAATTTGTTAACAAGCGTTTGTCTCCTGAAAGTGTAGTAGCAGTAAAAGGTGGTATAGATACCAAAACTCCGCTAAAACTTCCTAATTATCAGAAGCTTTTTGATGCAATATTTATCGGCCGCTTATGTTTGGAGAAAGGTGTTAGAGAACTTGTTGATATCTGGGAAAAAGTTTGTCAAGAAAAACCCGCTGCAAAATTAGCTGTTCTTGGAGATGGACCTCTAAAAGATGAAGTTATAGAGAAAATTAATAAAAAAGGGCTTAGCCACAACATCAAACTGTTTGGTTTTATTGATGGAATTAAAAAATTTGAGTACATAAAGCAAAGCAAAATAGTTCTTCATCCTTCAATAATCGATAGTGGGGGTATGGCTGCCTGCGAGGCCATGATTTGTGGATTACCCGGTGTTAGTTTTGATATACCTGCATTAAGAAGCTATTATCCAAAAGGCATGATTAAGACTCCATGCTACAGTTTGGATAAATTCGCTAACAATATTCTAAAGCTTTTAAATGACAGCGATTTTTATAAAAAAGTATCCAATGATGCTGTGCATTGTGCAATGGATTGGGATTGGGATAAGCGTTGTGCAGAGCTTTTGGGTGCAATTTCAACTTGAAAGCTGAACGCTATATATCTCGGACTAACCCATTCTTATTTAAGTGTTCAAATAAGCGGTGGTGTCACTAAGTAGGCTCGGTTGATTCGCGATTTAAAGGAATATCTATAAAAAGCCTCTATTGATATTATGATGAGTCAATGCAATAGTAGTGAAAATGTAATGAATGAAATAATCGCCAAATATCTTGAAGACAAAAATATTTTAATTACCGGTGGAACAGGCAGCTTTGGAAATACAATTATTCGATATTTATTGAAATTTAAACCATCTCGTATTATAGTATACAGTCGTGATGAGGCTAAACAGTACGAAATGCAGAATAGCTTTCAGGGCAACTGTTTAGAATTCTTAATTGGGGATGTTAGAGATTATCCGCGAGTCTTTGAGGCAACCAGAGGCGTAGACGTAATCTATCATGCGGCAGCACTTAAACAAGTGCCCAATTGTGAATTTCAACCATTTGAGGCTGTACAGACAAATATAATCGGTGCAGAAAACATAAGAAAGGCTGCTATTGCTAATGACGTTTCCGTTGTGGTCTCAGTAAGTACAGATAAAGCGGTTAAACCAGTAAACGTCATGGGCATGACCAAGGCAATACAAGAAAAAATAATGTTAAACCCTGGGAACAAAAATCCGAATACCAAATTTGTGTGTGTACGCTATGGAAACGTTGTAGGTAGTCGTGGAAGTGTTATTCCTCTCTTTAAGCAGAGAATAAAAAATAACGAATTTTTACCCGTCTCAAATTATCAAATGACACGGTTCTTGTTAACCCTAGACGAAGCTATCGAATTAGTATTCCAAGCTACTGTTGAGGGCAAAACAGGCCAACTTTTCGTCAAAAAGATGCCTGCCTGTAAAATAATAGACTTAGCTAAGGCGATGAGTTACGCAATGACTAAAAGGAAGGATTACCCAATAAAAGAGGTCGGTATTAGACCCGGCGAGAAAATTCATGAAGTGTTGGTTTCGGAGGAAGAATTAAGGCGGGCTGTCGAAACTAAGAATAATTATATTGTTTATCAGCACGGGCAAATTGATGAGCCGAAATTATTTAGGAATATAAATGAGTACTCTTCAAACAATACAGATATGCTTAGTTCGGAACAAATTATTGAATTGCTAAAAAATCAAGGCTGGATTCAATGAGTCCTTTTAGAAATGATGTGCAAAATCAGATATCTTTTAAGTTACTTAATTTAAGAGAGTGAGGTAAAATGAAACTATTAGTTACAGGTGCTAGTGGAAAATTGGGACGCGAACTCATCAAAGTTTTCCCAGATTCCTACCATCCTGTTCATGAACAACTCGAAATAACAGATAGACCTCGTGTGTTTGATTTCGTAAAAGAAAATTTGCCTGAAGCAATAATACATTGTGCAGCCATTACTGGAATTAGGGAGTGCGAGGAAAATAAAGAACTTGCATGGCAAGTAAATGTTAGAGGTACAGAAAATATTGTGGATGCATGTATCAAATATAATAAATTCTGCTATTTCATATATGTATCCACAGCTTGCGTCTTTAATGGCGATAAAGGTGCTTATAAAGAAAGTGACTTACCGCAACCTAAAAATTTTTACTCTTTAACAAAACTTTTAAGTGAATTCATTGTAAAGCGCGCGGAACTATCAAAATGGCTCATTATTAGAACAAACTTTGTTGCTAGAGAAAAATGGCCGTATCCTAAAGCATTTGTGGATCGTTATGGAACCTACCTTTTTGCTGACGATTTGGCAATAGCTATAAAATCTGTTGTCGATAAACAATTCACAGGCATACTTCATGTTTGTGGCAAAGAGAAATTATCAATGTTCGATTTGGCAAAAGTAACCACACATGATATTAAACCAATGACATTAGACGAATATATTGGCCCTCCCCTAACGCGCGATATGAGTTTGGAGTCAGAGAGGATAACAGCATTCAATATCACTAAATAGTCTTGCCTCTTTCTTTTGATGTAGTATTCTCGATTCCCTATCACGATTAACTACATTTTTCATTTCATTCGTGAGCTTTTTTCTATTTCGGAATGTATTCGGGAAATTTTAATAACAGAAAAGATAATAGCAATCTATGCAATTCCATGGTACTCGGCTGGCTGAGTGAAACTAAACTGAATACCTTAAATAATAGTCCAAAATTTCAGCGCTTTTCCAATTATATCAAGGAACATGAATGCTTCATCTTAGGTGCTTCTTTCTTTCCAATAGTTGGCTTAATCCTCATATCTATTTGGTTCAGATGGGGAATGATTGGGTATGCTGAAAACGGTCTTAACTTTTACTTCCCGGGTCGTCAATTCGATGTATTCAGATATTTGTGGCTTCAAAGCTTTGGTACTGGTTTAGGAGCAGTTGCAATAATTTCTTCAACATCTTACACCTCTTTTATGGCGTTTCTAAACTATATTGGCTTCTCACCTATAGCTGTAGAACAAATATTGTTTTTCATTTTAGTCTCAATGAGCGGTTTATCCATGTACTGTCTGACTTTTAAGCTTATCAATGAAAAAAACATTCAATTGCCTGCCTCGCTTATGGCTGGTTTCTTCTATATGCTATCCCCTTTTGCGATGGTCGAAATTTGGAAACGTTTTCAAGTAAGTTTAATGTTTATGGCTGTTCTGCTTCCATTTGTTTTGCTCTTTTATATTAGAGGTCTTGAGACAAAAAAAAGTTTGCCTAATGCTTTAGTTATATGTATACTATCGCTTTTGTTTTCTGGTTCGTTTATACACCCTGCTATGATAATCAACTTTTGGTTGGTTATTTTCTCATATTTAGGCTTCTTTGTTTTGCTAAATATAAGAAAACTACATGATATTCTATTCTCTTTAAAATTTACAATAATAATATTCATAACATGGGTTCTTGTTAACTTATGGTGGATAGCTCCCTACCTTAGTTTTAATAGTGCTATTTCTTCTGCACTTTCTCAATCCGTTAACCTATATACTCTTCAGGTGCTTAGCAGCAAAATTGACGTGTTATCTGTATCGCGTTTGGTTTGGAACGCATCAAGTACCTATTCCCCACAATATCTTTGGGGTTCTATTTATCACTCAATACCTTTTTTGATTATTAGTCTCCTAATCCCTTTGATTGTTTTTAGTTCTCTGTTAACAACAAAAAGAAATAGATACGTTACTTATTTTGTTTTATTGGCAGTAACCTCTTTGTTTCTAGCGAAAGGCTCAGCTCCACCTTTAGGCGAAATTTTTACATGGTTTTTCAATAACTTTTCTTTTCTGCAGGTTTATCGAAATCCTTTTGAAAAACTTGGTGTTATTATACCTTTGGCATATGCTTTCCTTTTTGGAGTTGGGCTAAGTAAACTTTATCGCATTGTTCGTGGCAAACCCTCAACTTTTATAAGATCCTCTCATAGATTACATAAACTAAACCGTAAAATTGTAGCCGCTAGTATGGTAGGTATTGTTTGCGTTTGTGTTTTTGTTATCTACCCTTGGCCTATGTGGACTGGCGACGTATTTACTGATGTAGCTTGGATTAACCCATGGTATTATTCACATGCAAAAATTCCGAGCTACTACTATGATGCTAATAACTGGCTTTCAAACCAAGACGGTGATTTCCGTATGATTACTTTACCGATGATCGCTACAGAAGGTGGTATAATTACTACCTGGGAACAACCGTATGCAGGTGGTGATCCCAACTATATGTTGTTCAACACCACTACCATAAGCAGAGGCTGGTATGGTAGCATGAGTGATCCAATAGTTCAGCCTTTGTGTACAAACTTATTGGGTTCTTGGCTTTGTAATCAGAATGGCTGGAAAATAATGAACATGTTAAATGTCAAATATGTTGTTGTACACGACGATTATAACTATAGCCTTATGAACATAGGTCTTTCCTCTGAAGAACTCAAATCTGGCTTGAACACTATTTTAGAACCAACAGATACCAGTAAAGTTACCTCAAATGAAACACAAATAATGGATAATGGTTACTTTTTTGGTACCAATTCAAAAAATGGTTGGGCATCTTTATGGGGAATTAACACCAATATAGAGGCTGATATGCAAGACGGCGTAGGTAGGCATGGCAGTATCGCAATGGAGGGTAACAGTTCAGATTATCTAACAATAGGTAACTCTTTTGGATTATCGTATAAAATTCCTGCCAGATATGGAAACTGGACAGGTTTATCCTTCTTACATTTTTGGATTAAAAGCAATGTCGCTGGACAGCTTTTTGTAGAACTTTACGATAATTCGGGTAACTTGGTCAGATGGGTAGGGTCAATTGACCAGCAATACGCAATTTTTTCTTCTCAAATTAATAATTGGACCCGAATTCTTATTCCCCTTCGTTACCCATCGGAAATTCCTAATAAACAATTTAATCTTTCAGGTGTAACTCAGCTTAATGTTGCTTTAGTAAATTTACACTCGAATAAACAAACTGAACTCAAAATTAGTAATCTTTCCATTGTTGAGGGTAAAGAAGTTGACCTTTATTATCTTAATTTAACAGAAACATTCGGAGATTTGCATTTCTATCTTAACAATAAATACTCAGCTGGTCCTGAGCATATTTATGCAACAAATAACTACCTATTAGCTGACAATTTGGGAGAACTTTATAAAATCATAGATACCGACTTTTTCAAACCTGATAACACAATTGTCTTTCTAAGTGACCAAAATGATATGTCAGAATTACAAAAACTGCCCATGAAGGATTTCTATAAACCTAATATTTCTTTCCAAGAACAAAATCCAACAAAATACTCTGTGCAAATTAATTCTTCTGAACCCTTCTTCCTTGTTTTCAGCGAATCATACGATGACAATTGGATTGCTAGTATAGATGGACAAAAAATATGTAATGAATATCATTTCGTTGCTAACGGGTACGCTAATAGTTGGTATATTAATAAAACAGGAACATACACAATAACTTTGGAGTTTCAAACACAAAACATTTTTTATGTGGGTATAGTAGCGTCTATAGTTTGCACTTTTTTCCTCTGTGCAATATATGCACTAAGAAATAAAATCAATATAAGTAAATGTTTTTATTACCGCCATTCTGCCTCATCTCTTTAAGTTTAAACTGCTGTAATAAACTGCCTTTAGGTACGCTAAATATCCGCCTTCCTTTTAATCATGTAACTTGTGCAGATCGGTGACAGAAAGTTTTAATGGTGGGATTAGTAATTTTAGTCAATTAGTAGCTGTTGGGTAGGCGGTGTTTTCATTATGGTAACCTCTTATCTTTTTGATAGTCGTGTTATTTTTATAGGGTTAATCTTAAGATGGTTCTGAACAGTAGAGGGTAGAGGTTGGTTGCTAAATATGTTTCTCTATTGGTTTTCGGGCAATTTTTCTGCTAAAGTAGATTGAGCAGCTCTTATATTGCTTTAAATATTTTCTAACAAAGCCCAACTAAAACCA
>Ga0101944_10004985_pt1 | contig 15660 bp, 9 predicted proteins | sample DewCreD2012metaG_FD_75245 | JGI IMG/M metagenome (GOLD analysis project Ga0101944, IMG submission 75245) | Hot spring sediment bacterial and archeal communities from British Columbia, Canada, to study Microbial Dark Matter (Phase II) - Dewar... ...
AACAAAGCGCCGCAGAAATCCTTCCTCTTTCAGGCCAGCCAGTGTCAATGTTGACGGCGCGCGGTTTGTACGCAGGCGAAGACGTGTGCCCATCGCATCGCAGCCTCAGGGCTGAAGCATGCCCGATGGATAGTGAACGATGAACTGGTCAGGGGGCGGATCGTCGTTGACAAAACTGATGATCCAACCCTGCTGAACGAACGCCTCGCCCCGGATGACGGGCGGCGTGGGCACAATCTTGGGAACCACGTCCGCGGCCACTTTGATCGTGGCGATCGAGCCCAGGTAGTTGGGCAGGCCGGTCGCGTCCGAACCGGCGATGAGCGAAGCCGCCACCCCCAGGGTCCCAAACACCAGGTTGACGCCCGCCCAATTCGGGTTCGCTTCTTCCCCGTAACCGGCGATGACGACGCTCGACGTCGGATGGTCCGCGTCCCCGATGCGGCCGCCCCGGTATTCGGTGGATGAATCGGCGTGGATGACCTTGACATGTTTGGCCCGGAGCTTGTGGATGGCCTGCCGCGCCGTCAAGGCGCTGAATCGCAGATCGCCGCCCGTGGCGCGCACCAGTTGGATGTCCGCTTCGCTCGAAAGCCGGCTCAGGCGGATGTCCCCGGCAAAGTAGTCCTTGATGGAAATCTTGTCCTTGTCCGGATGGGTCTTCAGGGATGAAGACCACGCCATGCCTTTGGCCTCGAGCTTCTGGATGCCATAGGCGGCCACCTCCGGGATGTCGATGGCGCCGCCGGTGACAAGCGCGTTGAGCCGCCCCAGAACGTCCAGACCGGTTCCCTGGCCCACGTGAGCCAGCGAATAATAGGGCGGATTCCCCTTGATTTTGGTTTTTTTGGTCGAAAGACAAAGCGTGACGTCCCCTTCGCCGGCCAGGTCTTTCAGGCGCGCGCCGGAGAGGCTGATCTGCGCCGCCGGCGCAGAGGCGGCCGCCATGTCCGCCGACTGCGACCGGGCCGCCGGCCCGGCCGGCGAGAACGGGACACCCAGCGCCTGGGTCGCCGTCACGGCAGTATCGACGATCGTGGTGTCCGCATACCGGTTCAGCCAGCGTCCGGTCTGGGCCAGATAGCCATTGGGATGGGGCCCGGTCTGTTTGGAGAGGAACTGCCAGGTCGAATTGGGGACCGGCGACATGTTGACGCTCATCAGGCTTTTGGCCACAACCGTCTCCACGTGGCATCCCTTGGCTGTCAGATTTTTCAGCGTCCCCCCCAGCCCCAGGTCAATGACCGGCGCGTCGGTATAGAGTTTGGCAAATCCGGCCTGGCTCTGGATCGAAGGAATCTCCTCGCCAAACAGGACGTCCGAAAGCCGTTTGATGTTCAGCGTGTCGCCATCGGCCCCTTTGAGAATCTGGATTCCCGCCTCGGTGACGGCGATCCGGCCCTGGCTCTTGGGCTTGTAGGTGATTTTGTAGTCCCGCGTGTAGCGGACCTGGGTGTTGCCCGAGTCGTCCTGAGGCGCGCCCGGCTTCAGACGGAAGCCCCGGGCGTCTTTCATCCACCACGCCTCAATGGCGTAGAACTGAACGTAGTCATAGCTGAGCCAGCCATAGCCGCCGCTGCCCCATCCCTCGCCCCAGGAGTTGACAATGCGGAAGGCGCGAATGATGTCGTTTGCGCCGACGACGCAGACGGCATGGTATCCGCGGAAAATCTCGTCCGCCGTATTTTCGATCGAGTAAACGCCGTTGCGGTAGTTCAGCAGGCTCTGAAACACGGGTATGCCGATCACAAAGCAGTCGCCAGGCGGTTGTTCGCCTTCCGCATTCCGGGGCGGCTTGAGCCAGGAACGCAGCGCGTTGATATCGTTGTCGAACTTGCTGGTGAACTGGCCGGCCGGATTGACCTTGGGCACGTTGGCAAAGAACGAACGAAAACCCAGCGCCTGGAATGGCGCCGCCGCGCTCAGCGCCGCATCGGTCGTGACCGCGTCATAGCTGCCATAGTCGCTCAGCGGCGGGGCGCCCCATCCCGTCAGCAATTCACCGGCAAAATGAATGTGGTCTGCGCCGTTGTGATAAAGGAAATAGGGGCTGGCGATCCGCGCGGGATCGGTGGTGGGATTGTCGGCGGTGGCGCCGGTCAATTCCTCGCGCTGCATGGCCTCCTGGAATGTTTTGTAATAGTAGCCCATCGCCCAGGCCGCGCCGGCGCCATAGCCGTTGACGTAGTTGCGGCTCGAGTAAGCCTTCACACCATGAGCCGGACTGCTTTGATCCATGACGGGCGGCATGGATCGGGACAGGTCGGTGATGATCGGCGCCACGGACAGTTGATCATCCGTCCAGTCCAGAAACCACTGTTTGTAAAAGGGATCATAGACGTTCATCGACCGATAGATGCGCACCGGCCCGATGCCGAAGACCAGCCAGAAGTCCTCGATATCATAGCCGAAAATGCCGTTTTCGGTTTTCTTCCAGTCGCGATGGACGCGCACATGCAACGCATCGTAGGTCCCGGCTTTTACTTCGACGGTTTCCATCCCGTAGTTGGTGATCGTGACGGTGTCGGTGCCGGCGCTGTCTTCGGCATAAAAGATGCCTCCGTTGCCCACGGGCAGGTCCTGGGCGCCCTCCGCAAGCTGGGCGGGCATCAGCTCCACGGCGTCGGTGTAGATACGGTAGCTCCGGCCGCGGCCCTGATACTCGGCCAGGATCAGATGACCGTTGAACCAGTTCATCGAGTGCATCTCGAGTTCGGCGCCGCTGGCGCGCCGATAGACCAGATCATAGACGTCGTAGGCCCCCGAGCGGAGCGGTCCAGCGATTGTGTGACGGACCGTGATCCGGTTATCGTCGCGGTTGCTCTCGCGGAAGTAGGTCAGTTCCACGGAATCCAGAATCGGCCAGTAGTCCTCCAGCGCGTAGGTCTTGGGGATGACGCCGGCTGGGTCGGAGGCTCGGACCGAAGAGATGGCTGAAAGGGTGGCAACCGCGCACGCGAGCGCCGCGAACGCATAACGATCGCCGAGTTGAGGGTGCGGCATGGCAAGTCCTTCTTGCAGCGATGACTTCAGGCGGGCATTTGACTCTGGCCGCGGCCCGCGCGTCAACCCTCAAGGCTCACAGGCCCCGATATGGGAACTCCCGACTGAGATTGCAGGGCAGACCGCGTCCTGCCGCCTACTGTCGCGCGGGTTTCGGCGTCTGTGGGAAGATCGGCGTCAGGCCGCGGGCCACTTCCCGCAAGGCGTTCTCTTCGGCCGGTTCCAGAGGTTTGTATTGCGAGGCGACATTCACCGCCATCGCAAACAATCGTTCATCCCCCGGCGACACGGCGGCCGTCACGCCCTGTGACAGCGTCCAGCGCAGCGCCAGCGCCGCCAGCGCCGGGTCGTCAATGGGCTGATACCACGCCTTCTTGAACGGGCGATCCGCCCATTTGATTTCGGCCGGCCAGGGGCCGCGCGCCATCGCCTTGAGCGCCAGCATCCCCATGCCTTGTTTGCGCGCGGCTTCCAGCGGGGCCGTGTCGAATCCGTTCTGAAAATGGCAGACGAAATTGACCGGATGCAGGATCGTGTCAAACAGTCCCGTCTCAATCGCCTTCAGCGCGGCCTCGACCGAATGCGACGAAAAGCCAAGGTAGCGCACGAGGCCCTGTTGGCGCGCCTCCACAAAGGCCTCCAGGGCGCCCCCCGGTCCCAGCGCCACGGCCACGTCCTTGTCCAGGTCCTTGATCGAGTGCATTTGATACAGATCCAAGTGATCAGTCTGCAACGCCATGAGCGACTCGCGCAGGTCGGCCGCCGCGCCCGCCTTGTCGCGTTTAAGCGTCTTACAAGCCAGAAACGCCTTGTCGCGGTATGGCTTGAGCGCCGGCCCCAGTTTCTGCTGCGCTTCGCCCTTGCCGTATTGCGGCGCCACGTCAAAGTAATTCACGCCGCGGTCCATCGCCTCGGCAACCAGACGATTGCCTTTTTCCTGGTCTTCACCCATCAGAATGATGCCGCCGAATCCGATGACCGACAGTTCGCATCCCGTTTTCCCCAAGGGACGGCGTGGAACCGGCCCGGCGGCGGTTCGCGTGGTCTCCGTCACCTCGGCAAACAGCTGTGGACCCAGCAGCGCCGCGATCCCTCCGGCGCAGCCGGCTTTCATCAGGTCTCTGCGTTGCATGATTGGACTCCTTTTCAAAGCGCGATACGTCACGGGCCGAGTGAACACAATCCGTTGGGGGAAATCAAGGAGCGATGCGCCCGGGACCGTTGGGCGGCGCCAGCGGCCTGCGCGCCCCTGCGGGACCGGCGGCGGGGGGCGCTTGCGTTTGCAGTCCAAGCCACGCTGATCTCAACCGCCGATGGACGCCCGCTTGGCGCGCAGTTGCGCGAGTTCGGTTTGGGCGCGGGAAAGCTTTTCGCGCTCCTTGGCAACGACGGCCTCGGGCGCGCGGCTCGCGAACTCGGGATTGCCCAGTTTCTTTCCAAGGCGTTCGGTCTCGCCTTCAAGGCGGGCAATCTCCTTCTGGACGCGGGAGCGCTCGGCTTCGAGCATCGAGTCGGGCACGACGACCGAGATCGAGATGGCGTGGGCCACCCCCGTCGAGCAGAAGCGCCCTGCAGGCGGGGCGGCGCCGAATTCCAGCGCGCCAATGGGAACCAGCGCGCGGAACCAGCGGCTGTGGCGGCGGAGATGTTCCACGGTCTCGGCAGGCCCCTGGATGAAGACGTCGGCCGCCTCGCGCGGCGCCACGCCCAGCTCGCCGCGCACGTTGCGCAGGCAATCGACCGCCTCCTGCACCAGCGCCGCGTCCTTTTCCTCCTCGTCATTGATCCACGTCCGGTCGCCGGCCTCGGGCCAAGGGGCGATTACGAGCGATTCGCAAGCCAGCGAGGCCAGCGCCGCGTTGCTGATCGGATCGCCGCAGCAGCAACCCGACGTCCCGCAACACGGGCCATCGCCGTAGCGCTCTTTGAGGCTCTGCCAGAGCTCTTCGGAGAGGAAGGGCATGATCGGATGCGCCAGCCGCAGGATGGTCTCGAGGACAATCACCAGGACGCGCTGGGCGTTGAGGCGCGAGGCGCGCTGCTCGGGCGTGGGATGGTCGCCGGCATACAGGCGCGGCTTGACCAACTCCAGATACCAGTCGCAATACTGGCTCCACAGGAACTGATAGATGTGGTGGGCGATCTGGTCAAATGAGAAGCGCGAATAGGCGTCGTTGACGGCGTCGAGGGTCCGCTGCAGCGCGCTGAGAATCCACTTGTCCTCGGTTTCGAGATGCTCCGTGTCCAGCCCGGCCATCAGATGCTCGGCGGCCAGGTTCTCCGTGTTCATTAGGACGAAGCGTGCGGCGTTGTAGATTTTGTTCGTGAAATTGCGATACCCCTCAAAACGCTTCTCCGACAGATACATCACCGGGCCGGTGACCGTGATGGCGCATAGCGTGAAGCGCACGGCGTCGGCGCCGTATTTGTCGATCATCTCGATGGGGTCAATGACGTTGCCCAGCGACTTGCTCATCTTCTTTCGCGTCACTTCGTCGAAGATCATCGAGTGGATATAGACGTTGCGAAAGGGCACGTCGCCGCGCAGGCGCAGCCCCATCATGACCATGCGGGCGACCCAGAAGAACAGAATCTCGTGGGCCGTGACGAGCGTGTCCGTCGGATAAAACGCCCGGAGATCGCCGGTGTCGTCGGGCCAGCCCAGCGTCGAGAATGGCCACAGCGCCGACGAGAACCACGTGTCGAGCACGTCGGGGTCCTGGCGCAACTGGGTGGCGCCGCATTTGTCGCATTGGGCCGGTTCGCCCTCGGCCGGAACGTTGAGATGGCCGCAGCCGGCGCGTTCGCAATACCACACCGGGATGCGATGCCCCCACCACAGCTGCCGCGAAATGCACCAATCCCGCACATTCTCCAGCCAGTGAAAATACGTGTTCTCCCACGTCTTGGGCGTGATGCGGATGCGGCCCTCGCGCACCGCCGCCAGCGCAGGTTCGGCCAGCGGACGCATCTTCACGAACCATTGCCGTGTCAGATACGGCTCGACCACGTCGCCCGTGCGGTCGTGATGTCCGACCTGATGGACGTGGTCTTCGATCTTGACCAGCAGGCCCTGCGCCTCCAGATCGGCCACGACTTTCTTGCGGCACTTCCAGCGGTCCAGGCCCTGATAGGCGCCGCCGTTTTCGTTGATGTGCCCGTCGGGCGTCAGGATGTTGATGAACTCCAGCTGGTGGCGCCGGCCCATATCAAAGTCGTTGGGGTCATGCGCGGGCGTCACCTTGACCATGCCGGTGCCAAAGGCCGGATCGACGCGCGCGTCGGCGATGATCGGAATCGGACGGTTCATCAGGGGCAGGATGGCCTTTTTCCCGATCAACGGTTTGTAGCGTTCGTCGTCGGGATGGACGGCCACCGCCGTGTCGCCCAGCATCGTCTCGGGGCGCGTCGTCGCCACCTGCGCGAACTGCCCTTCGGCGCCTTCGATGGGGTAACGGATGTGCCACAGGTGGCCCTTGACTTCCTTGTATTCGACCTCATCGTCCGACAGCGCCGTCTGCAGCTTCGGACACCAGTTGACGAGGTAGTTCTCCCGGTAGATCAGGCCGGCGTCATAGAGCGTCTTGAAGGCGATCCGGACCGCGCGCGACAGGCCGGGGTCCAGCGTGAAGCGCTCGCGCGACCAGTCACACGAGCAGCCCATCGTTTTCAGCTGCCGGATGATCGTCCCGCCGTGATGCTCTTTCCATTCCCACATGCGCCGCAGAAACGCTTCGCGGCCCAGGTCTTCCTTGCGTTTGCCTTCCTTGCTCAGCGCCTCCTCGACCTTGACCTGGGTGGCGATGCCGGCGTGGTCGGTCCCCGGGACCCACAGCGCGCGCTGGCCCCGCATGCGCGCGCGGCGCGTCAGCATGTCCTGCAGCGTGTTGTTGAGCGCGTGGCCCATGTGCAGGATGCCCGTGACGTTGGGCGGCGGGATGACGATCGAAAACGGGGCGCCCGTGACGTCCTGTCCTTCCTTGCCAGCGCCCGCGGCCAACCGCCCGGCTGCGATCTTGTCAGCAATTTCGGGCTGGAAGTATCCATGACGCATCGAGAAGTCATACCATTTCTTCTCGATCGCCTTGGGATCGAACCGGGTGGGCAATTCCGTCGCCATCGCATACGCTCCACGCAACAAAGCTCCGCGCGCGCTGGCGCGGCAAAACAAAAGAACAGGCGCAGGTTTCTACCGCGCGCCGCGCGCCAGCGTCAATCCGCATTCCACGCCGGACTCCAGCCGGCTACTCGGTGGTCTTTTCGATGTCGCTGATGTATTTGCGGACCTGGGGACTGGTGCCGCCGCGGGCTTCGTATTCCTTGAACTGGACCAGCGCCTTGTCGGCCCGTTTCATGTCGCGGTAATATAAAATGCCCAGCGCCTGATAGCGGTCGGGATTGTCGGGCTCGATCTCGATGGCGCGCTTGGATTCGGCCTCGGCCTTGCGGAACATCTCGTCTCGTTCGGCGGGATTGGCCGCGCGCAGGGCCGCCAGGCGTTTCCACGCCTCCGCCATATTGCCATGCGCGTCGGCGTTCTGATTGTCCAACGCCAGCGCCTTCTCATACTTGTCCTTTGCGTCATAGACGGCCTGATCCTTCTCCAGGACAATCTGGCCGCGGTAGTTGTAGGCCGAGGACAGGGCGCGGCGCTCCAGCGGCGTCAGCGCCGGCTCCGGCGTCTGACTCAGCGCGTTGAAAACCACGGTCAGCATGCCTTCGGCCTCGGCGTATTGCTTGCGCTTGATCATGATGATGGCTTGGAGGATCATGGCGTCGTAGTATTCGGGATGCCGTTCGCCGCGCAGGGCGATGAACTCCTTGGCATGCGTCAACGCCCGGTCGTATTCCTCCTTGCCATCTTCGAGCCGGTCGCCCAGGCGCTTGTAAACGTGCATGGCGAAGTAGTGCGCGCGCCACTTTGTGGGCTCCAGTTTCAGCGCCTGGATCAGGATGTCGCGCGCCTTTTCCAGACGAAACGTCTCCAGATACAGGCCGGCCAGATCGCACATGGCCTCGTAGTTCTTGGCGTTGATCGCAATCTCCCGAAGGTAGGACTGCTCCGCCTTGTCCAGGAACGCCTGACGCTGCGTCGCGTCGCCCTGGGCCTTGGCTTTCTCACTGAGGTCGAAATACGACTTGGCGATGCGATAGTTGATCTCCTCGAGATTGGGGAATGACGCGACGATGTTTCTCAGCTCCTCGATGGCCTTGTCGGGCTGGCCTTTGATGAAATACAGGTCAGCCAGGCGCTGGCGCAACCGCACCGCCAGCAGGCCGCCGGGATTGAGATCGATCAGCCGCTGAAGAGTCGCGATGACGGTGTCGGCTTTTTCGGCCAGCCCCTCGTCCGCGGCAATGACCACCAGGTAGGCCTCGGCCGCCGCGGGGGCCGCTTCGCGAAACTGGTCCGGCGCCAGGTCGATCGTCTTCATCAAATGAACGATGGCCTCGTCATTCCGGCCGCGCGAGCGCAGCAGCCGGCCCAGATTGAAGTGATAGCGCGCGCGTTCGACGGCGGGCAGTTGTTCGCCCGCCAGTTCCAAGCCCCTGGTATAGTTCGTGATCGCCTTGTCCTGCTGGAATCCGATCTTCAGAGCCAGATCGCCGCGCATCATGTAAAGCTCGGCCAGATCGCTCCCATAGCGCACGGCCTCATCCAGCGAAGCGCTGGCCTGTTCGTAGCTCAGCCGGTCCAGTTCGCGACGGGCCTTCTCCGCAAACAGCCGGGCTTTCTTGCGGTCCACGTCACGGACGCTGACGCCCTCCAGCCCCCCGGGAGAACCCTCGACCGGGAACTCGCTCAGCAGGTCCAACCCCAATGAGATTTTGTCGAAACCGTTGCGCTGGACCAGTTCGAGCGCGCGGGCATACGCCCGGTCCAATTCGGCATGGTTGGCCGCCACGATGCCGGTGGTGCACTCGTCTATCTTGCGGTTCAGACGTTCCTGCGCCGCCGGATCGGTGGACTGCTGCTGCAGGGCCGCACGGTAAAAATCCCGGGCTTGTTGAAACTCCCCCCGGCTGCGGCGCTGATCGCCATCCACTTCGGCGCTGAGGATCCCTTCGTCGCGAACGACCTCTTTGACCGCCGCGCGGTCCAAAGCGATCACCATGGACGATCCGGTCAACCGGATGCGAATCTGCTCCTCGGTCTCCTCGATAATCAGGCCTTCCAGCGACCGCCCGTTTTTCAGCTCGATCTTCGCCGCAGGACACAGACACGGCCAGCCGCAGGACACCACAAGCAACACGATTCCCATGATCCGCGCGGCGCGACAGATTCGCATCGGTTCGTCCATTTCGGCAGAATCCGCTCCTGACAGCAATGCTCCTCCTTGGGCAAACACCTTCCTCCGTTTCTTTTCGCCGCTTTTGCGCCCGGGCTTTAGCTGCAAACCTTCCCAACGTCAAACAACGGCGACATAATAGCCCGAAAGGCCCCCAGAATCAATCCAAACATTACGTCCGGGCTTCGATGGCCGCAGGACGACGCTGAATGGCGCGCAACCGGTCCAGGTCAAACTTGGCGCCGCGGTCGAAGTAATAGATGCCGTTCTGCTCCTGGAAGACGTCGGTCAGCTGCGTGTAGCAATAGCCGAACATGCCCGCATTAGAGAGAAGGGCGCCGCACAACTTGTCGAAGCGCTCGTAGAACTCCTCGATCGTCTGGGGGCGGGCGCCATAGCCCCACGAGGGGTCCGTTGCCGCCGCCTTGGGGTTCCACCACGTTCCGCCGAACTCACTGACGAAGTACGGCTGCCCCCGATAAGGCCGCGACCACACTTCGCGCTGCCCCTGGCGATTGACCGGTCCGGCGTTGACAAACGGCTGGCCGGCCGCCGTCTGGGCGTGGCGCTGGGCGAAGGTCTCGGGATTCTGATCGTAATCGTGCGAATCAAACACGTCGGTGGACTCCACCCGGTGCGAATAGCCCGAGGCGTCCAGGACGGGCCGCGTCGGGTCCATCGCGCGCGAGGCCAGCATCAGGCCCAGCGTCAGATCATCGAGCCCCGGAATGCGGTCCGCAATAGGCTGGGCCGTTTCATTTAAAGCGCACCATCCGATAATGCTGGGATGATTGTAATCACGATGAAGGACTTCCAGCCACTGCGTCACATACGTGGCCTCGGGGTAAACCCGGTCGATCCCCCAATCGCCAAATTCGCCCCAGACCAGATAGCCCAGGCGATCGGCATGATACAGAAACCGCTCCTCGAAAACCTTCTGGTGCAGCCGGGCGCCGTTGAATCCCGCCGCCTGCGACAGCTCGATGTCGCGCCGCAACGCCTCATCGCTGGGCGCCGTCATGAGCCCGTCGGGATAATAGCCCTGATCCAGAACCAGCCGCTGGAAGACGGGCCGTCCATTGATCTTGACGGCCAGGTCCTCGATCGTCACGGCGCGCAGGCCGGCGTATGATGCGGCAGAGTCGATGACCCGGCCCTGGGCGTCGAGCAGTTCAACCGTCAGATCGTAGAGGAAAGGGTCTTCCGGGGACCACAGGCGCCGCAGACTTTCCGGGATATTCAGGGTCACAACGGGCGCAAAATCGCGATCGGCCGGCGTTTCCGCAACAGCCGCGACCGAAGCGCCATGGCGCAACACCGCGCGCAACCGCGTGCCGGGACGGCTGGGGGTCGCCGGTTGAACCAGGATAAACCGCCCTCCGGCCACGTCAGGCGTGATCCGGGGACGTTCGAGGCGGACGGCCGGAACTGGTTCCATCCAGACGGTCTGCCAGATGCCGGTTGTCCGCGTATAATGACAGCCCGCGTTGTGATAGCAGTGATTGGACTGCTTGCCGCCGGGCCGGCCCACGTGCGACGTGCCCGACTGGGGCGGCTGCTTGAGATCGCGCGCGCGAACCACAAGAGTCACCGTGTCGCCGGGCGCCGCGAGGCCCGCCAACGCGCAGGTGAACGGCGTGAATCCCCCGCGATGGCGCCCCGCCTCGACGCCGTTGACCCAGACGGTCGCATCATAGTCCACCGCCTGGAAATGCAGCAGAACGTCCCGACCGGCCCACTCCTTGGGGATGGTCACGTCCCGACGATACCAGACGGCGTTCATGAAGTCCACATGCTCGATGCCCGACAGCTTGGATTCGGGGCAAAACGGCACGACGATCCGGCCGGACAGAGCCCGGTCCTTCAATCCGCGTTCAAGCCCCGAATCGCCGGGATCGATCTCGAACTGCCATTCTCCATTCAGGCAAAGCCAGTCCTTGCGGACGAATTGGGGGCGTGGGTATTCGCTGCGTGGCGTCATGGGTCAGGTCTCCTTTGCGGGGGGCATTATAGTCATTCCGCGGCCCGAGGCAACGGGGGATTGCGGCCGGACGCCGGAACGGGCAGGGAAAGCGCTTGATTTCGCGCCCAGAGGATGAAACGCTCGTGCCGCGCGTGGCGGCTGACAGTTCGCGCGGCGCGCGGCAGCACGCAAATCACCAGTTCCGGGCCATGAGACAGAATATGGGCAAGATTCGCACGGCAGTTGTGGGCGTGGGGCGCATGGGTCAGCACCACGCCCGAATCTATGCGCAGCATCCCGACGCGCAGCTGGTCGCCGTCGTCGATTCGCACGAGCCGACCGCGCGGAAGATGGCCCGATCCTGGCGCTGCAAACCCTTGACCGATTACCGGGCGCTTCTGGGCGAGGTCGATGCGGTGTCGATCGCCGTGCCGACGGTGGCCCATTTCGAGGTGGCCCGGGAGTTTCTGACCCGCGGCGCCCACGTTCTGCTGGAAAAACCCATTGCCGCCACCGTCGAGGAGGCCGACGAACTGGTCAAGATCGCCCAGGAACACCGGGCGATTCTCCAGGTCGGCCACATCGAGCGGTTTAACGCCGCCGTGCGCCGTTTCCACGAGATCGCCCTGACGCCGGTGTTCATCGAGGCCCACCGCCTCGGACCGTTCGATCCCCGCGTCCGCGACATCGGCGTCGTCATGGACCTGATGATCCACGATCTGGACATCATCCTGAACCTGGTCCGCTCCCGGGTCACGTCCATCGAGGCGATCGGGTGTCCCGTGCTATCGGACATGATCGACATCGCCAACGCGCGGCTGCACTTCGAGAACGGCTGCATCGCCAACCTGACGGCCAGCCGCATCACACCGACGAAAAAGCGCAAAATCCGTGTCTTCCAGGAAGGCGCCTACGTCTCGATCGACTATGCCAAGCCCTCCATGGAGGTCTATCGCATCGTCCCCGACCGCAAGGCGCATCCGGGCCAGCCGGCGATGAAGATCAAGCGTTCTATTGAAAAGATCGCCAAGGAAGAACCCCTGAAGGCCGAGATTGACCACTTCCTGCAATGCGCGGCCAACGGCGTCGAGCCCCAGGTCAAGGGAGAACACGCCCAACAGGCTCTCGAACTGGCCGTCCGCATCACGAACATGATTCTGGAAGACTATCATGGCCGCGCGCCGCATCTTCATCATAGCGGGTGAAAACTCCGGAGACCTGCACGCCGGAAACCTCGTCCGCGCCCTGAAACGCCAGGAGCCGCAACTGACGTTCCGCGGCCTGGGCGGCCCCCAGATGGCCGCCGCGGGCGTGGAACTGATCCAGAACATCGTCCGCGACCTGGCCATCGTCGGTCTGACGCCCGTCTTTCGCAACCTGCGCAAAATCCTTCGCCTCCTCAACACCGTCAGGCAGCGTCTGGCGGCCGAACGCCCCGACGCGGTCGTCCTCGTGGACTATCCGGGCTTCAATCTGCGCGTCGCCCGCATGGCCAAGGACCTCGGCATCCCCGTCATCTACTACATCTGCCCCCAAGTGTGGGGATGGCACTACAGCCGCATCTACAAGATCGCCAAGGTGGTGGACCTGGCGCTGGTGATCTTTCCCTTTGAGCGCCGCATGTATGAGGACGTGGGCGTCAACGTCCACTATGTGGGCCATCCGCTGCTGGACAATCTGCGCATCACGCGCGACCGCGCGGCCATCTGCCAGCACTTCGGGCTGGACCCCAAGCGGCTGTTGATCGGCCTGGTTCCCGGTTCGCGCAAGCCCGAAGTGGTCCGCCATCTGCCCGTCATGCTCGAGGCGGCCGAGCGCATTCGCGAAGTCCTGCCTGAAGCGCAATTCGTTCTGCCCCGCTCAACCACGATCGACCGCTCGATGCTCGAAAAATACATCGGCCGCGCCCAGGTCCCTGTGACGCTGATCGAAGAGCAGCGGCTGAACATGCGCAACGCGCTGGATTTCGAGATCGTCAAGTCCGGCACCTCCACGCTTGAAACGGGCGCAATGCTTGTCCCGATGGTCATTGTTTACAAGGTGTCCTTCCTGTCGTGGATCATCGGCAAGATGGTGATCCAGCTGCCCTTCCTGGGCCTGGTCAACATCGTCGCCGATGAGCGGATCGTTCCGGAACTCCTCCAGGACGAGTGCACCGGACAGCGTATCGCCGATGAAGTTTTGGCGATCCTGACCGACGCGGAGCGCCGGGCCAACATGGTCTATCAGCTCCGTCAGGTCCGCGAAAGCCTGGGGGGCGCCGGCGCCGGCAAGCGCGCCGCCACCCTGATCTGCGATTTCATGACCACCCTGACCAAGGGGCCGGCGTTTTGAATTGCGCCGGAACGGTCCGGCGCATACACTGGCGCCCGGATTGAGCGGGATACGAGGCGGCGGCCCCCCAAGACCGCCGCTTCCACAACACGGAGCGCGTCATCCGACATGAACAGCGCCGCGCTGGACGAACTCAAGAACCCCGATTTCATCTTCCAGGTCATCAACCTGGTGCCCGCCGGAATCGCGTTGGAATCCGCCACGGGCGAACTGCTGTTCTGGAACAGCGCCGCCGAACTGATCACGGGCTTCTCGCGGGAGGAAGCCGACGCCAACGCCTGCCTGCGAACCCTGTCGGGCGCCCCGCAAAATGGCGGATCCGGACCGGCCCCCAGCCCGGTCCTGGGACGGCCCAAGCGGATCGAACTGGACCGCAAGGACGGACGCCGGATCACACTGGTGGTCCAATGGACGCAACTGGCGTCCGCCTCCGGCCTGCGCTATTGCCTCTATGTGTTTTCCGATGTCACCGAAAACGTCATTGACGAAGACTCCGTTCAGATGGTCAACCAGCTGCTGCTCGAAGCCGCCCAGCGCATGCAGGACCAGGCCAACACCGACGGGTTGACCGGGCTGCTCAATCACCGCGCCTTTCAGGAGCGCCTGCGCCAGGAAGTCAGCCGCACGCGCCGCCATGGCCGCGCCCTGTCGCTATTGATGTATGACGTGGACGATTTCAAACGGTGCAATGACCGGTTCGGGCATCAATTCGGAGACAAGGTCCTGCGCGCCATCAGCCAGGCCGCCCGCCATATCTGCCGGCAGGAAGATATCGTCGCCCGCTACGGGGGCGAGGAGTTCGTCATCGTCCTGCCCGATACGACGCTCGATGGCGCCTGCATGACCGCCGAACGCCTGCGCAGCGGCGTCGAGGACCTCGAAGTCGCCGACGGGGACATGCGAACGACCGTGACCATCAGCTGTGGCGTCGCGTGCGCCAGCGGCGGCGGCCCCGAGACCAGCGTCGAGGAAACGGCCCGCCTGCTCGTTCAGCAAGCCGACGAAGCCCTGTATCAGGCCAAGCGCGCCGGAAAAAACCGCGTTGTCATCCACGAGGCCGCCCGGCGCGCGGCCTCTCAGAGCCTGTGTGAAAAGCCATGAGAGGCCGTTCGGAGCGGCGCCCTTCAGGGCGTTTTTCGCAGTCGGCGACGCATCAAACGCTCTGAAGGGCGCACTGCAAACACTTTTGATACAGGCTTTCAGGCCGACGCCAGAGAGCGGGCTACACGCCCCCGATGCGGGCGCCCAGTCCCTCAGGCGACCCGCCGTCCTCGCGGCGTTCCAACACCACCATCGCGATCGCATGGCCCCGCGAATGGCTGAGGCTGACGTGGGCATGGGTGGCCCCCAGTTCGTGGCAGCGCTGCAACGCCGCCCCGGTGATGACCAGATCAGGCTTGCCGTGACGGTTGTTGACCACGCCGCAATCGCGCCAGCGCATCCCGCCGGCCATGCCCAGCCCCACGGCCTTCAGGAACGCCTCCTTGGCTGCAAAGCGGGCCGCGTAATGGATGTGCGGCGCCGCCCGGGCGTCCGAATACGCCCGCTCCTCATCGGTGAAGATTTTGCGGGCGAACCGGCCCTCGTATTTTCCCATGATGTCCTGGACGCGATCGTGCTCGACCAGGTCCACGCCAATCCCGATAATCATCTCGGCCATTCGTCCTTTCGGTCAACATCCCCTTGAGCCGCATGCCCCGGTGCGCTAACCATACCCCTTCGTGTCCGGGAGGGCGCGCGCCGTGATCTACAACGTCCTGCGGCTGATCACCTGGCTGCCCGTCGGCGGCATCGAGCGTAAGCTGGTGGCGATCCTGCCACGGCTTCAGGCTTCGGGCAAGTGCCGCGTTCGGCTTTGTTGCCTGCGCGAACGCGGACCGCTGGCCGATGATCTCGAAGCCGCCGGCGTCCCGGTGGACGTCATCCCGTTCCGCCGCCGGTGGGACCTGCGGGCGCTGGGGCGGCTGCGCCGTTTCATGACCGAACACAACATCCACGTCGTCCACAGCCACATGTATCGCAGCAACGTGCCCGGCACGGTGGCCGCCCGGATGGCGCGCGTCCCCGTCG
>Ga0101944_10004986_pt1 | contig 15659 bp, 8 predicted proteins | sample DewCreD2012metaG_FD_75245 | JGI IMG/M metagenome (GOLD analysis project Ga0101944, IMG submission 75245) | Hot spring sediment bacterial and archeal communities from British Columbia, Canada, to study Microbial Dark Matter (Phase II) - Dewar... ...
GCCCCAGACGCCCGCAGAGCAGTATCAACTCGGTCCGGCCGAAGGCGGACGCGTCATCAGTTCGCCGTGGCCGGGTGACGGCGTGATCTATGTGGGTTGTGACAACGGCAATCTCTACGCGCTGGAATAGACCGTGGGGACCAATAGAAAACACCCCTCGACAACAGAGGCAAAAATGAGACGCGAAACATGGGGGCGCAAACCCGCCTCCCCTTGGGCGCGGATGGCCGGAGCCATCGGCCTTCTGGCCATGGGCGTCGCCCTGGGCCATGCGCCGGCAGACGGCGCCGAGACGACAAAGACCGTCCGCCTTCTGACGGTCGGCAACAGCTTTGCCCGCAACGCGACGCGATACCTGCCGGAGTTCGCCAAGGCGGCCGGATGCGAACTGGTTCTGGTTGGCGCCAATCCCGGCGGTTGCTCGATGGAACGGCACTGGACCAACGCCGCGTTGCATGAAGCGGATCCGGCAAAGGGCCTGCTCTATAAAGACCGCCAGGGCAGGCCCGCCAGCCTGAAGGCCCTGCTTCGGTCCGAGCCGTTTGACTTCGTCACGATCCAGCAGGTCAGCACACAGAGTTTCCAACCCGACAGCTACCGGCCCTACGCCCGCAATCTGTATGACTACATCCGGAAGCATGCGCCGCAGGCCGAGATTCTCCTTCATCAGACGTGGGCGTATCGCGTCGATCACAAGTTATTCGGGACCACCAGTCTGACGCAGCCGCTGATGCATGCGGGACTGAAGGGGGCGTATGATTCGATGGCGGCGGAATTGGGATGCCGCATTATTCCGGTCGGAGACGCGTTCGAACGCGCGCGCGCAAATCCCCGCTGGGGCCGCCCGCCCGCCCGCATCCGCGGGAATGACGCCGTGACGACCGCCAGCGCCCCGCGCGATTGGGGATTGAACACGGCCGACGCGCGCCATGCCAACGCCGCGGGCTGCTATCTGGGCGCCGCCGTGTTCATGGAGGTTCTTTTCGACAGGGATGTTCGGGATATCTCATACGCGCCCGGGGAACTGGCGCCCGAAGACGCGGCGTTCCTCCGCGAAGTCGCGCATCAGGCGGCGGCGGATCGCAGGCGCCGATCAGGAAAGGAAGACGCTCCATGAAAAACGCATGTGTGGTTGCGCTGTTGGCCGCAGGCGCGTTGTGGACGGGCGGCGCGGCGCAGGCCGACGGCCTGCGGCTGGCCCGGATTTTCTCCAGCGATATGGTCTTGCAGCGCGAGATGCCCGTCCCGGTCTGGGGATGGGCCAGGCCAGGCGAGACAGTGACAGTTGCCTTCGGCGGCCAGTCGGTCTCCGCGGTAGCGGGCGCCGATGGCCGTTGGACGGCCAGCCTGGCGCCGTTGATGGCCAGTCAGGAGGCGCGTCCGCTGACGGCCACGGCGGCCTCGGGCGCCGCGGTCACGCTGTCGAATGTATTGGTCGGCGAAGTGTGGATTGACGCGGGGCAGTCCAACATGGACCGCATTTTTGCCATTGATGTCAAAGACGGCTTCGAAGCGCAGAAGGCCACCGTCGCCACGGCCAATGACCCGATGATCCGGTTCATCAAGCCGGATTTCTTCGCCAGCTATGAACCCATGGACGACTTTGACGAATTCCGCTTTCGCGGTATGAAATGGGACGCAATCACGACGCAGACCATCCTGAAGTCCAGTTCGCTGCCCTACTACTTCGCCGAAAATCTGCGCAAGAAACTCCATGTCCCCCTCGGTCTGGTCCAGCTCGCCGTCAGCGGGACCAATGGTCTGGCCTGGACGCGGCAGGACCTCGCCGAGCGCGATTTTCCCGAAAAAGCCGGCGACCGGGCGGCCTGGAGCAAGATGGCCGAAGCCGGCTTCGCCTCGCGCGAAGACTTCCTCCAGAAGGAGAAGGCGTGGCGTGAGGAGTGCGCCCAGGCCGTCGCACGGGGCGACCGGCGGCTGCCCGAGTGGCCGGGACACAAGCCGCGCATGGCCGTCACCAATCAGCGCACGGTGCTCTACAACGCCCTGGTCCATCCCTGCGGCCCGCTGGCGGCGCGCGGCGTCATCTGGCACCAGGGCGAAGGCGGCCCCTATGACAACTACCACAAGGTCCTTGAGAATCTGGCCGTTCAATGGCGCGAACAGCACGGCGCCCACCTGGCCTTCATTTGGGGCACGCTGGCGTTGGCCCCCGGCGCCGAGCCGGCCAAGGCGCCTGGATTCCCTGATGGCATCCTGCGCGGCAGCATCCAAGGACAGATTCTCGCCAACTACTCGGTTGAAAATGGCGGCTGCGTGAATTTCCTTGATCTGGGCGACGGCAATCTGCACTGGGGCGCCAAGGACAAGGCCGGCAACCGCATGGCCGCCGCCGCCCGTGCGTTGTGCTACGGCGAGAAAGACCTCGTCTGGCAAAGCCCGCAACTTGAGTCGATGACGCTGGACAGCGTCCGTGCGCGATTGAAGTTCAAACACGCCGAGCCAGGGCTCAAGTTTTTGTTCGGCGATGGCGCGAACCTCGTCTCCATCGCCGGAGAAGACGGTCTGTTCCATTGGGCCAACGTCTCGGTCGAAGGCAATGAATTGGTCGTCGGGTCTGAAAAGGTCGCAAAGCCCGTTGAGATCATGTATGGCTGGACGGATAAGCCCGTCTTGTCGTTGATCTCGGCGGACGGACGTCTGGCGTTCCCATTCTACATTCGGAACGGCAGGCCGGCCAGCCTCTACAATGCCGAGGCGGCCGCGCGGTTGGGCCCCCGGAAGCGTCCGGAATAGAGACCGGGCGACGGTGTTTCGGAGAACTTGCCACGAAAGGCCTCATGCCATGAGACACCGTTTCGCCGTTCCTGTAATGACTTTGTTGCTGTTGGCCGTCTGCGGCATGGCAGGCGCCCGCAGCAAGGCCGGCTCCGGCGGCGGGTATTCATGGGCGCCGCAGGCCCGCGTGATCGAAACGGGCGATCTGGAGTGGGCGCCGCATCCGTTCAGATTCGCGCCAGGCCGAAGCGTTCGTTACATCGACTATGAAGGCGGCGATGACGCCAATCCGGGCACGCGCGCCCGCCCCTGGCGGCATCATCCCTGGGATCCCGCCGCAACGGGACGGGCCGACGCCTGTAAGGGGGTTCATACGTATGTCTTCAAGCGCGGGGTCATCTATCGCGGCGTCCTGATCGCGGAGGAATCCGGAACGGCGAACGAACCAATCCAGCTGACAAGCGACCCAAACTGGGGCGAAGGCGAGGCTCTGATCCAGGGCTCGATGCGGCTCGAGGGGGGGTGGGTGCGGGGCAGCGCCGCCACGGCGCAGGGCATCCCCCATCCGGAGCAGGTGTGGTATCGGGACATCGGCGCCGGCTTCACGCCCCGCCTGCTGTGGGAAGTCCGCGACGGGCAGGTTCTTCGGATTCCCCTGGCGCGCACGCCGAACTGGCGCGAATCCAATCCCGACGATCCGCGCAGTGAGTGGCATGTGTGGAAGAAGGTCGAGATTCAAGCCGGCCCCGGCGGCGAACACGTGCCGATGGCCTATGATCCCGAGAATCTGACCGAGGCGCGGCCCGACGCCTATGAAGGCGCCACGCTGTGGACCGAATACACCCATTTGATGGGAACGCCCTACGCCATGCCCATGGGCAAATACAATCCCACCTCGCACTCGGTCGTCGTCGAACCGGTCTGGGGGGTCACAAGCACGACCGCCGCCCGATGGATTCCCAGCGAGAACAGCCGCTACTTCCTCGAAAACCTGCCGCGCTTCCTGGATGCCCCCGGCGAATGGTATTACGACGCCGGCGGGCCCCATCCTGGACGCCTGTTTGTGCGCCTGCCCGACGATGCGAATCCCAATCATGCCGCAGTCGAGGTGGCCCGGGAACTCAGCCTGCTCCGCATCTTCGATCAAAGCCACATCGCCGTCAGCGGACTGGCCTTCCGTTTCCAAAACGTCTGGGACTGGCCGGCCCGATTCTATCGCGATCTGGAAGTCGAAACCGCCGCCGTCATGGTCGTGGGCAACTGCCGGAACATCCGCGTCGCGAACTGCCGCTTCGAGCACGTCGCGCGCGCCGTCCGAGGATACGCCCTCGGGCCTCATGACGCGCTGGATGCGGTCCAGATCACCGACAACGACATTGCCCATATGGACCACCAGGGCGTTTATATCAAGGACGGCAAGGAATACGGAATGATCCACCCGCCGATGGGCGCGGTCGGACGGGTCACCATCCTGCGCAATCGATTGTATGATATTGGAGCGCGGCCCGATCGGGGCAACAGCTCCCATGCCATTCATCTCGTGGGCGGACAGATCGTTAACGTCGCCGGCAACATCGTGGACCGCTGTTACGGGTCCGGCATCCACCTCTACAACGCCAAGGACGCCGACCTGCGCGACCGGCCCCTGATCCGGACGCTGGTTCACCACAACAAGGTGACCAACTCTTTGCTCCACACCAACGACTGGGGCGGCATCGAAATCTGGCAGGGCGGCCCGGCCTACGTCTTCAACAACATCTCCGGCAACCCCGGCGGCTACTGGCACTGGCGTCACGTGCGCGACATGAAAGACCCTGCCAAACGCGACCACACCAGCGCCCGCTTTGGTTTCGCCTTCTATCAGGACGGCCAGTTCAAGAGTTATCTCTTCAATAACATTGCCTGGGGGATCGAAAACGATCTCACCAGCCCCCGCGCCAACACCGCCGCCTTTCAGGAGGTCATCGGTTTTCTCAACGCCGTCTTCAACAACACGGCCTACAAGTTCGGCGCCGGCCTGAGAAAGCAGCCCGATGTGGCGCAGCGATGCTTCTATATGGGCAACCTGCTGCTCGACATGAGCGAGGTCTTCATCTCGCACAACCCGCTGAACCGCGACGCCGCGTTCGAGTGCTCGACGCTGGCTTACGGGGGCAATGTCTTCCACGGCGCGCCCCGCATGTTCGCCAAGAGCGCGCCCAAAGGCGTGGTCTTCCCGACGATCGACGATTACCGCGGTTGGCTGGAGCAGAACAAGGCGCTGGCCGCGCAGACAGGCGTTGTGGCGGCCGAGGCGCCCCTCACCAATCCCGAGGGCCGCGACTTCCGCCCCCGGGACGGCTCGGCGGCCGTCGATCAGGGCGTGAAGTTTTTCGCGCCGTGGGGTCTGCGGGGCGTCGTCGGGGAATGGAACTTCTATCTCAATCGCGACGATCCCTCCCGCATCTTTGGAGAAAGTTTCTACTTCAACGATGAATACGCGCACCGCGGCATGTATAAGGCCATTCCCGTGCATGACCTCAAGGCTGTCCATGTCACCGAATCCGATTTTGTCCCCGGAATGCTGGAAGACTGGACGCGGGGCGCCCTGCGGTTCGATGGGAACAGCGTGTATTGCGTTTATACACATGCGGAAATGACCCGCGCCTATCAATGGAACCGCGCCGAGGGCGACGCGGTCCATTACGACGGCGCCCGCCGGCGCTCGGTCAACATGGACACGTGCAATTTCCTTATCGAGATCGTGCTGCGGGCTGACCGCCCTGGCGCCATGCTCATCCACAAAGCCGGCAAGAACGGCTACTACCTGGAGCTCGACGCTGAGGGAAGGCCACGAATGACTCTCGTCGCCAATGGCGCCGGCGCTTATCGTTGCATGGCGTCCGAATCCATCGCTGGCGCCGGTTGGAAGCATCTGCTGGCCGAAGTGGATCGACGCTCGCCAAACGGCGTCCGCATTTATATCGACGGCCGCGATGTGACCGGACCGACCGAGGGCGCCATGCCCGGCGCCTCGATTTCGCTCGCCAACGAAAGCGACTTCTACGTCGGCCGCGGTCCCAACGGCGATTACTTCTCTGGCGCGCTGGACTTCCTGCGCCTGGCGCAAGGCACGCTGGCCGACGCGGACACCACGATCGCCGAGCTGCGCGCCTGGCAGTTTGACGGACCCTTCCTCAGAGACTTCACCGGCCACGCCCCCACCGGCGCCCGCCGGGATGCCGGCGCCATCGAATATCGTCGGGATCAAAAATGATCCTCAGGCTGTGCAAAGCGTCAGAGATTTCTTCGGAGAGAATACGGAGATGGCCACCAAACGACTCGAACGCGGCAAATTGAAAAAGACAGAATTGAAAATGGGAAAAAAGCCAGCCCGGTCCCACGCATCCAACGAACCCCGCGCGCCCATTGTGCTCTCGCTCAAGGAACGCGCGGCGTTGGGCGTGGGACGCAAGGGACGGCGGACAATGCTGTTCCTCGACCTGTGGCGCCTCGATCACATGAGCAACATCGCCCACTGCCAGAGCGTCCCCGAATACCATCCCGAAGCCGACTACACCGACCCACACACGCTGAACTCGGGCGGCGGCGTGATTCACTTCCACAAGCCGTCGGGCCTGTGGCGGCGCATCATGGTCACATCCGAGGGGAAGGTCTTCGTCAACGAAAGCGAAGACGGCATCCGGTGGCGCCCCTCCCCGCAGCCCGGCGTCATTCCCGAAGGCGGCAAGGACGCGCCGCATCACGTCGCCACCGTCGGTCGCGGGATCGCCAGCAGCCTCTACCTCGATCCCGTCGCCGACGACGGCTTTCCCTTCAAGTTCATCTATCGCCAGGACAACGAGCAGGTCTATGAGCGCGCCATGAAAGACAAGCGTCATCCCTGGCACCGGGCGGCAGATCAGGTGGGCCGCGCGCGACCCTACATGAAGGAAGAAATGATGTTGTGCTCGCCCGATGGGCTGCATTGGGAGATGCGGCGCGACTACGCCTGGGGCCAGCCGCAGTGGCATCCCGAAGAACCCTACTTCCTCTTCTTCAATCCCTTCACGAAAAAACACACGATGACGTGCCGTCCCGGCTGGGGCGACCGGCGCGTCTGTATCCAGACGACCGAAGACTTCAAGACCTGGTCCGGCCCGCGCCTGGAGTTCCAGCCCGACGCCAATGATACCGACGAACTGCCCGAATACTACGCCATGCCCGTCGTCCAATACGGCCACTACTTCCTCGGCTTCATCTGGCACTGCCACTTCTCCAGCGCCGCGCAGCCCACCTTCGGCGTGCGCTTCGAAGGCCCGACCGACAGCCTTTTGACCTATAGCTTCGACGGCGTGCGGTTCTTCCGAGGCAAGCGAAAGCCCTTCATTCCCAATAATCCCCCCGGACAGCCCGGCTGCGGCCAGCTGCGCCCCGAAGGCATCGTCGTCAACGACAAGGAAATCCGCATCTACTCCAATTCCACGCGCGCCATCCACGGCGGCGAGGCGCACATGCCCGACGCGCTCAAGCCGGTGAACAAGGTCGGCCTCATGCACACGCTGCGCAAAGACGGCTGGACCTATCTCACGACCAAGGGCGACTGGGGATACTTCACGACGAAGAAACTGGTCTTCTTTGATGGCCAGATGACGCTCAACGCGATGGCGCCCCTCGGCGAAATCCACTACCAACTGCTCGACTGGAAGGCGCGCGAAATCATTCCCGGCTTCTCATTCGAGGACTGCATCCCCTTCAAGAACGCCGACGCGCTGGCCCACCCGCTGCAATGGAAAAACCATCCCAGCCTCGACGCCGTCGTCGGCCGCGGCGTCCGCCTCCAAATCCGAATGCGCGGCGCACGCCTCTACGCCTTCCACGCCGACTACCACTTCATGGACGCCCAGGACATGTGGATGCTCGACGACCACCTGCCGATCGACACGACATGGTTTGATTATTGAGCAGCGCGTCAGAATACTGAAAGTCGTCGATCAAAGGAGAAACAGGACATGGGCGCTCTACTCAACATTCTTTTCATCACGTCCGATCAGCACCGGGGCGATACACTGGGCTGCATGGGGCATCCCTGCGTGCGCACGCCGCACCTCGACCTGCTCGCCGGTGAAGGCGCGCTGTTCACGCAGGCCTATACCAATTGCCCCATCACGCCGCCCGCGCGCACCAGCATGATCACAGGCATTCCGGCGTATATCAACGGCGACATGAAATACAATCCCCGGCATGTGATCGCGCGGCCGAAGGAGACGCTGCTGGCCAGCCTGCTGACGCGCGCGGGTTATCAGTCGTGCTGCGTCGGTAAGACGGGATGGCAGATCGGCAAGACGGGCCGCGGCGGATTTGAGACCGTGGTCCCCCTGGATCGTCTCGGGCGCGAACGGCTTCTCAAGACGGGGCGCCCCTGGGGCGCGTCGGGCATCGGCGGCAACGAGTTTTATCCTTCGCTCAGCCTGGTCCCGCCGGAACTGCACGCCACGGATTGGATCGTGGACCGCTGCATCGAGTTCCTTGAGGAACGCGAAGACACGCAGCCGTTTTTTCTGTATGCGTCCTTTCACGCGCCCCATCCGCCCAATACGATCCACGAACCGTATTACAGCATGTATGACGATGAGAAGATTCCCGAGCCGGTTCTGCCCGACTGGGCGGCGGAGGATTCGCCTTTTCTTCCCGTGACGATCCGCGAGATGCGTTATGGCAACAGCCACTTTCCCATGAAGCCGAATGAACGGCGTAAGGCGCGCGGCGTTTACTATGGCCTCGTCACGAACCTCGATCACCAACTCGGCCGCCTTTTCGGCATGATCATGCGGCAGGGCGCCTGGAACAACACGCTCGTTCTCTACACGACCGATCACGGAGATCACCTCGGCGACTATGGCATGTTTTTCAAGGGGACCTTCCTCGAAGGCTCCGGGCATATCCCGTTCATCGTGAAGGCGCCCGAAGACAGCGGCGCACGCAAGGGAATCGTCTCAAACGCCGTGATTGATCTCGTGGACATCCTCCCCACCTTCTGTGAGGCCGCCGGCGCGCCCGTTCCCGGCGGCGTCCGCGGCAAGAGCCTGTGGAGCATCCTGCGCGGCGAGGCCGGCGTGGTTCACGACTACATCCACGGCCAGATGGGCGAGAAGCACATGATCCACGACGGGCGCCACAAATACCTTTATCACGTCGAAGACGGACGCGAACTGCTTTTCGACAAGTCCACCGATCCGCTCGACGAACACAACCTGAGCGAGAATGAAACCCTGGTGGGGCCGCTGCGAGAAAAACTCGTGCGCCATCTCGAACGCGACAAGCACGAACACGTCGCCGGCGGCGCGCTGCGAAACAACAACCGTCCCTTCAATGAAGCGCAGCGCACGAACGTCATCGGCTGGAGCGGCCTGGCGGGATCGCTTTGATCGGTCTCTTGAATATCGGGCCATGGATCGGGCCTTGATCGGGCGGCGCGGGACTTGCTAGCCTTTTGCCCGATGGATGCCGACCGCGCTGCGGTTGCTGTCCGGTGACGGGCGCAAGCATCCCACGGACTGTGAAAGCGCGATTGATGAATCGAGTTTGCGTCTGTTTTGCGAGAGTGCTGGCGGCTCATGTCCTGTTGGCCGCAGGCTTGGTGCTGACATCATGCGCCGCGCCCTCCAACGGCAAGGCGGCTTCCGACGGCAGTTCGGTCATTCTTTCCTGGCAGATTCAAAGCCAGGAGGACAACTACGGCTTTTTCCTGGAGCGGGGCGACACCGAACAGGGGCCGTTCACGGTCGTGACTCCGAAGATCATCGCCGGCCATGGAACCACCAACGTCCCCCACACCTACGAGTTCGTCGATCACGAGGTCACGCGCGGCAGAACCTATTACTACCGCCTGTGGTCGATCTCGTATCAGAACCAGAAAAAACTCGAAGGCATGATCGTCGGCAAGGCAAAGACCGACGAAGACCGCAAGGCCGCCGAAGCAACCGCGGACCCGGCCAAGCCGCCGGCAGGCGACTGATCATGCGCCATACGACCGACACACGAGCGCGCTGTAATCTTGCCCGGGGGCGCGCCCGCCGCGCCTTCAAAGCGGCGGGATGGGTGGGCGCGTTGTGCCTGTGCCCGTGGCTGTGGTTGTGCGCCGTCGGCGCGCCGGCCCAGCCCGCCGCGCCGGCGCAGCTGGGCAATCCACCCGCCGGACAACCCGGAGGCCAGCCCGCCTCCGAAGGCGCCACCACGGACGAACAGTCGCGCGACGCGCGCATCCTCCGGCATCAGGAACGCGTCAAGCAAATCCTCGAGGAACGCCGCCAGGCGCTGGAACGCCAGAAGCAGGCCCAGGAGGCCCTCGCGCGGCAGAACGTCAGCCCCGAGCTGATTCAAAAAGTGCTGGATGGACGCGCCACGGCGGCCGAACTGCCCCAGGGCGTCAAAATGCCCTCGCTCGCGCCGCCGGCGGCCGGACAGGAGCCCGGCGCGCCCGCCGGCGGCGGCGAGGGGCCCGGCGCGGCGATTGCCATGAACCTCCTTCTCATGATGGCCCCCGCCAGCGTCTCGACGGTCGCCGGCGAAACCTTCGACATGTCGGTCCTCGTCCTCAACGACCGGTATGCGCCGCTGGACGACATTGAACTGACCCTGCGATACGCGCCCGACGTCCTCGAGCTCGAAGCCGTCAGCGACGCCAAGGTCCGCCCCCTGACCGCGCAATCGCCGGACTTCGAAGACAATCCCCAGGAGGGCCGCATCCACTACCGCGCCCGGCTGGCCCGACCACACCACTTCGCCAACGAGACGCTGCTTCAAATGCGCTGGCGCGCCCGCCTGCCGGTCGTCTCGACCGCTGTGACGTTTCAACACGGCGGCGACGGCCAGCCGACCACGGCCCTGCGCTGGCGCGGCGAAGACCGGCTGGGCCGCGAAGACGCCGGCGGCGACGGGGCGCTGGCCGGGTTGATCAGCATCTCGGCCCCGCACAAACAGATCGAGCGCCCCCTGACGGCCAGCCCCATGCGGTCGCTGCGCGGCGGCGTCCGCCTGCGGATGAAGGGGCCGGCCGAGCCGGTCCGAACCGGCGACGAATTTATCGTCACGGTGGTCATCGAGAATCCGAACGAGCAGGTGGTGGACACGGTGCGGGCGGGCATCTGGTTCGATCCATCCCGGCTCGAGGTGGTCGATTGGGACCGGGGCAACTGGATTCGGCGCGGGATCAACGTCCATGATGGCGGAGCGCGCGAACGCTATCCATTCACGCTGCACAACGCCAACACCGCCGACAATCGCACCGGCGAGATTTTATACGACATGGGCGTCGAAGACCGCTGGATTCCTCCGGCGGGCGACCTGTTCGAGATCAAGTTCCGCGCCCTGGCGCCCGCGCGCGAAACCCTCCTGGCCTTCGACATCCTGCCGCAGCCCAACACGCCGGCGACGGCGCTGCTGTGCGAAGGGGCCAATGTGACGGACTACGCGGCCATGCTCGAAGACAACAGCGTTCTTCTCAGCCTGCCGATTGCGCCGGCTGCAGAACCGTCCGCAAAAGCCGCCGCGAGCGCGCCGGCCCATTGAGCCGGAAAGGCGCCGGTTTATGAGGCGATGGATTGTATTGTGGCGCTGCATCGCAGCGGCGATGACAACCGTCTCGCAGGCTTCGGACTGGCCAACGTATCTCAACGACCCCGGCCGCAGCGCCGTCACGGCGGAGGCGGTTGCCCCGAGCGGCTCGCCCGCCTGGGTGTGGGCGGGGAGTCCCCCCAGCCCGGGATTCTATCCGGAACTGCGCAAGAACACGCTGGGCGTTCAACAGCTGCTGGCGCCGAGCCTGACGTATGACTTCGCTTCGGCCCTGGTGGTTGCCGGCGGGAGGATTTATTTCAACTCCTCCACCGAAGAGGCGGTCTTCTGTCACGACGCCAGGAGGGGCGCGCGCCTGTGGGCCTGCTTCACCGAGGGGGCCGTCCGCTTTGCTCCCTCGGTGGTTGACGGACGGGTCTATTTCGGTTCGGACGATGGCTGCGTCTATTGTCTGGACGCGGCCACCGGCCGGCAGGTCTGGAAATACAACGCCGCGCCCCACCCGCGCGCGATCATCGCCAACGGGCGGATGGCGTCCCAGTGGCCGATTCGCACGTCCGTGACGATCGCGGGCGGAGTGGCCTATTTTTCCGCCGGCCTGTTTCCGGCCGATGGCGGCGTTTTTCTGATTGCCCTGCAAGCCGCCGACGGCGCCGAGGTCTGGCGCCAGAGCATCCCCACCCCGGCGCTGGGCTATCTGCTCGTGGCCGATGGAACGCTGTTTGTCCCCACCGGGCGCGCCGCGCCGGCCGAATACAGCCCGAAGGACGGCTCGCTTCTGGCCAACCCGGTGCGGACAATCCGCGGCGAAGGCGGCGGCGCCTTTGTCGCCGCGTTCGACGACATTGTGTGCTATGGCCCCACCGAGTTCGGCATCCTGCGCTTCCGCGTGGGCAAGCCCGCCCCGCCGCTCGAAGGCGCCAAAGCCCGGGGCAAGATGGCGAAGTCTCTGATCAGCGCCGGGACACGGACCGGCCTGGCGGGATGGCGCGTCGCGGTGGACGGCGCCATGGCCTATTTCCTGCGCGGCGACGAGATCGTGGCGGCGCCCTACGCGCCGTTCAAGAAAACCCTTAAAGAGTCCGCCGCCCAATACAGCCAGCGCGTCAAAGACGGACACATCCGCGAGAAGAGCATGGTCCAGTTCACAACCGATCCGATCGCGGAAAAGGAACTGGCCGGCTATGCGGCATGGAAGGCCCCCGTCAAGGGGGGGCGGTCATTGATCGTTGCGAAGAACCTCGTAATCGTGGGCGGCGACAACACCGTCCAGGCCTTCAACCGGACGACGGGAGCGCCGGCGTTTCAGGCGCCTGTCGAGGGGGTGGCTTGGGAAATGGCCGTGGCCGGGGGACGGCTCTACGTCAGCGCCAGCTCGGGCAAAATCTACTGCTTCGGCGAGGGCCTGCCCGCCGCGGGCGTCCTCAAGGCCGGCGACGGCGCCGGTTGGAACGACGACCGACAGCAGGCCGTGGCGCGCTATGCCGCCGCCGCGCTTCAGAAGGCGGACAGGACGAAGGGATTCTGTCTGGTCGCGGGAGCGGGCGAGGGGCGCCTGGCGTGGGAAATCGCCCGCCAGTCGCAGATGCGCGTCGTCTGTGTCGAAAAAGACGAGGCGGCCGCCCGCAAGGCTGGAGCCAATCTGGCCGCCGCAGGCGTCTATGGCGCGCGCGCGGTGGTTCATTGGCGGCCGGACGGGCGCCTGCCCTACGTTCGCGGCTTCGCCAATCTTATCGTCTCCGAAAGCATGGCCAGCGACGGAAGGCTGGACTTCGAAGCCGCCGAGGTGGCCCCGCTGCTGCATCCTTATGGCGGCTGCCTGGCGCTGATGGCGCCGGACCAAGACGGCGCCGCCGCCCTGGCCTGGGGACAAAGTCTTGAAGGGCTGAAGACGGAGCCCGTCGCCGGCGTCCCGCTGGTCATCGCGGTTCGCAACGGCCTGGATGGCGCGGGCGAGTGGACCCACATGTTTGCCGATCCGGCCAACACCGCCAACAGCGGCGACACGCGCGTCGGCGGCGCGCAGTATCTCCTTCAGTGGTTCGGCGATCCGTCCCCACCCCGCAACGTCGGCTGGCATCACAATGGCGCCGGCCCGCTATTTTCCCGGGGAAGGCTGTTCTGCAACCGCGTCACCTGGATCGAGGCCGTTGACGCCTACAACGGGACGAGTCTGTGGGAAATCGAGATTCCCGGAATGGAGCGCTTCAGCCCCGGGCGCGAAGGCGGCCCGATCTGCGCGGATGGCGAGCGGCTGTATGTCGCCGTGAAGAACGACTGCCAGGTCGTGGACGCGGCCACCGGAGGCAGGGTGGCCACGTTCTTCGGACCGGACAAGGACCGCGACTGGGGATTCCTCGCCGTGCAGGACCGCTACCTGCTCGGGACCCACCAGAAGCCGGGCGCGACGCTGACGACGGCGAGCGAGGGGAAAGGCTCTTTTCGCAAGTTCTGGACGGCCTCCGAGGCTGAGTTCGTCGTCAGCGACGCCCTGTTCGTCCTCGACAAGGCCTCCGGCGCGCCGGTGTGGACCTGCCGGCCGCAGGGCCGCGCCCTTGTCAACTCGACGATCACGACCGATGGGCGGCGCGTCTATGCCGTCGAAAGCCGCAATCCCCGCATCGCAAGCGATCCCGATGGCTCGGTTTTTCTGCGCGACGTGACCGCAGGCGACGCCTTCGTCATTGCGCTGGATTTGGCGACGGGCAGGGCGCTGTGGGAACAGCCGTTCGAGTTCAAGGCCCAGACGATGCTCTATCTGTCGGTCATTGGAGACACCCTCGTCGCCTCCGGCGGATACTACACCGGCCCGCTGGCCGACCAGCCTCCCAACGAAGACGCCACGTCCGTGTTGTTCAAAACCGTTGACCCCGATCCGGCCAGGGCCAGGGAACTCATCGAGCAGACGAAAATCAATTTCGCGTTTCAGGCCCGCGACGCTCGCGACGGCGCGCTGCGATGGACGGCCGCCTACACCTCCAGCGACGTCATCGGCACGCAGCACAACTTCAACGTCTCGCACCCGGTCCTGACGCCCGCCACGCTGTATCACAATCCGGCCGAGCAGCATCTGGTGACCGTGGATATGGCGACCGGGGCGCTTCAGGAGCGCAAGGACATCGTCCGCTCCAAGGGCTGCGCGACGCCGACGGGGAGCGCCCGCTCGATCTTCTATCGCAGCATGGGCATCGCGGCCTATGACTTCGAGTCGGGACGGCAGTCCCTCGTCTCGGATGTCAGCCGTCCCTCGTGCTGGATGAACGTTCTGCCCGCCGGCGGCCTGCTGCTGATGCCCGAATACAGCATCGGATGCAACTGCGCCTTTCCGCTTCAGACCACGATTGTTTTGGCGCCACAATAAACCCAATGCTGTTCACTTTGGCGTGTCAGTAGGTCCCGGCCGCCGGACGGGACTCAAAATCACGGGCCGTTTTCCTGGAGTCCCGTCCGGCGGCCGGGACCTACTGGCCTGATCTGAAAAGTATTGGGCTGAAGCCGACCAAACAACCCAAGACGGCTCAGGGCCGGTGAGAAAAGCTGTTCAGCCGGAGGACGCCGTCCGCGCAACGAGCGTGGGCCCGGGCTGCCAGGTCGGCTCGATGAGGACCGTGCGGGCCAGCGCGGGGATGCCGCGCCGGCTGTGGCGCAGTTCGGAATCCACCAGGTCAATGGCCGCCTCGGCGCGCGCGTCCATCGCGTCAACCAGCCCGGCGCAATCCGGCGGCCTTTGGCCCAGCAGACAGGCGAATCCGGCGTCTTGGGGGACACGCCAGCCCGCCGCGCGCAGCCAGTTCAGCGGGGGGATGTGCAGCGCGATGACGGCTTCGGGGCGGTGACGATTAAACCATTTCAGGAACGCGGCGCGATCCAGCGGGTGGCATGTCAGCGGCGGAATCCGCAAGTTGCTCGGGCGCAACCGGTCCAGACGCCACAAGACCGCCCCCATCCGCCGCTCATCATCGACATCGGGCGGTTCATGCAGAAACGTCGCCAGGCCGATGCGGCGGTATCCGAGTTTCCAGACCTCCTCCCAGGCCAGTTCCATCGAGGCGAAATAGTCAGACTCGACGGAATGAAACGGGCAATGCGGGTCCTTCCAGCCGCACGAGACGACCGAGAAGTGGTCCCAGTCCAACGCCGGAGGAGGCCGGTCAACGGGCATCGGGCCGCAGAGGACGCCGCGAATCCCGCGTTTGATGAGCAGCCGCGACAATTCGGTGTCGCCGCCAGACTGGACGCGGTCGAACATTTCGATATGGTATCCGTGGCGTTCGGCCGCCGGCTGAAGCGAGTTGAAAATCCGTTGGGCTGGACTGCCGGGATACGCTTGGACCAGATAGGCCAGCACCACCCCCGAAAAACCCTCG
>Ga0101944_10004987_pt1 | contig 15656 bp, 12 predicted proteins | sample DewCreD2012metaG_FD_75245 | JGI IMG/M metagenome (GOLD analysis project Ga0101944, IMG submission 75245) | Hot spring sediment bacterial and archeal communities from British Columbia, Canada, to study Microbial Dark Matter (Phase II) - Dewar... ...
AAAGAAGGCGGCTACCGATCGACTGGCAGAACTTCACGCTTTGATAGAGCACCTCGCCGAGATGAACGACAAATTGGCGCGCGCATGTCCGCTCGACTGGAGCAGCGAAAAGGAGGCGATTGAGTCCAAGAAATCCGAGTTGATCGAGAAGATCGACATATGGGACTCCGAGCACCTTGCCGGACTGGTGGACAATTAGTATTTGTGTATAAACTGCAGGTTATGTCATCTCTGTGCCCTTCGGCAAGATGAGGACAGGCTTGTCGAAGGGTGACACAAATATCATGGTTTGACAGGCTCGCAAGACAAGGTGGGTTTATTGGTCTCAAATAATCACTGGGGTTGGGATAGATCTGATGACCCCGCACGTCCCACGGTCGAGGCACGTGTCACTCATTTCGGTTATTTCCTGAACCTGACGAACAGATAGAATCCTATGAGGAAAGGTTCAAACCGGATGACCATGTTGTCGGTGAACCCCCAGAGGAACTCATAAATAAATATCCATGCCTTACTGACCGTTTCGATTTTCATGTTCACCAGTGTGGCCGTCAGCTCTTTCAGTTCAAACGTCGTGATGAAGAGCATATGGACGATCAGCAAAAGACCGACCGCTTCTATATAGGCACGCGGCCTTTTCCGGATGAACAGGGTGAGGGCTGCCATAATTGCCAGCGTTAAGGGGATGTTGAATGTATAGGTGTTCGTCCTCACCGGGATATCGATGAGAATAGCCCTATTGATCCGGTAAGGCGAAAACGTGACCTGAACCCGTTCATCGTTCCGATCCACTGCATCGATCTCAAGATCCTTCAATCCGGCAACCATTTTGGACGCGGCCATGGTCATTCCATATCCGTAAAAGTCCTTAACCTGTATCCAGAGAATCAAAAAGATTCCGTAGGAAACGGTAAAGATCAGGATCGTTTTGAGAATCTGCTTAAGAGACGGTCTGACCATCCGTTTTTGTAAATGCCAGATAGATGAAGAAAGTACCAAGGGCAATCGCAATCATGATGCCCTGTGCAACGTAAATATGAATGTAGTGGAATATGCTCTGACAATAGACTCCGGCGTATGCCAAACCGACGATTCTCAGGATATTGATTACTTGGATGACGAGAAACCCCAAAACGATGCCCGCCATCTTTTTCCTCCACGGAGCCGGAAACGCCAGAACGGCAACGGCATAGATCATGACTGCTTCGAGCCCGTTGCATCCGAACCGGACGTCAAGAGATATGGCGGGGAGATGAATGATGGTGCCGGAGCAGGAAGACGGGATGTGAAGGGCATTGAGAATCTCGGCGGTGATGTGCACCACTCCTTTTGTATACAATCCATTGACATCGATGATGTTCTGCAGGGGAGTGAACCCGATGATGAAGAAGAACCCTGCCATCAGCAGGAGATAGGTAAAGATGAAACGCCTGACGCGTATCCTCGGCGCCGTCTCGGATTTCGGCCTCTTTGATGTAAAGCCCTTTTTCTTCATGGTTTGCGGAGGATACCGTGCGCATTTCCCCCAATGAACCGAGAGAACGAAAAAATCTCGCGCAACCGGCAGATCTCCGGCGATCTCGTGCTGGGGTATTCCCTGAGGTTACACGTTGAAACGGAAATTGATGACGTCACCATCATTGACTATATACGTCTTGCCTTCAAGGCGGATAAGCCCTTTGCCGCGAGCAAGATGCATGTCCCCTATCGATATGAGATCGTGAAATGAGATCACCTCTGCCCGGATGAACCCCCGTTCAATATCAGAATGCACCTTTGCGGCAGCTTTGAGCGCTGGGGTCCCTTTCCTGATCGTCCACGCCCGCACTTCGTTCCCGGCATACGTGAAAAAGGATATGTATCCGAGAAGAGCAAAACACTCGCGGATTAGCCTGTGGGCGGCTGGTTCAGCAATGCCCAGGTCGTCGAGAAACATCTTCCTGTCATCAGGTGAAAGCGCGGCGATTTCCATCTCGACCTTCCCGCAGATCGGTCGGAACGACACCCCAGGATACCTCACAGAGAGATCCTTTATCAACTGATCTTCCACGCTACTCCCCCCGTCCTGCTCGCCGAAATTCAGGACAATGATTTCAGGAATAATTGAAAGGAACTGAAGCGATCTGAGTGTCTGCGCATCTTCCGGAGTGAATTCGATGCTTCTGAGAGGGAGTTCACTGAGGAGCTTCTCCCTGCATTTCAGGAGCGTCTTTTTCTCGGGTTCATCCGGTTTCTTGCCGCGTTTCACGCCTTCTTCCATTCTCTGAAGGCGTTTCTCGATGACCTCGAGGTCTCCGTAAATCAATTCGAGTTCGACCGTTTCCACGTCACGGGCGGGATTGAGAGAACTCAAAGGATGCGCAACCGCCTCATCGCCGAATACCCGAACGACCTGCACAAGGGCATCCGAGTCCTTGATGATGTCAAAAACCTTCCGATTCTGTTTCAGGTCACCTTTGGTGAGTCCCAAGGAATCAATATATTCGATACTGGCAGGAGTCGTCTTTTTGGGTTTAAACAGCGATGAGAGCGCGTCAAGCCTCGGATCCGGTACTTTCACCACTGCTCTATGGGGGTCTCCCGATGCTGAGACATAGCCCGTGGTCTCAACCTGCTGTCCGGACAGCGCGTTGAATACGGTCGTCTTGCCCGAGTTTGCCAGTCCTATGATCGCAACCTTCACGGATGGCCTCCGCGGGATGCACAGCAGGGCTTATGATCCCGAATATGCATCGAGAGCGAACCTGAGACCTTCGGACTTCCCTTCCCAATAGGCAATCTGATCCCGAAGCATCCAGATTTGATTCAGATTGGTTGGATCCGTTTTTTCGATCAGTCTGAGCCTCTCCATCAATTCCCGCTTCCTGCTCACTGCATTCTCGTATTCTTTCCGAATGCTCCCCAACGCGGCTTCCGAGTCATGCATCATTCAACGCTCCCGAATGTAACAGGTGAAACCGGACGTGTCGTTCCAATAGGGCACTACGACGACGCAATGTTTGGAGTTCACGGAGGAGGTGCAATTTGGATTTCCTTTCGTCTTTCATCTGAGGCACAGGAAATAATATCGATTATTGCAAGGAATATGCAATATCAGGATCGTGGAATCACGTTCGTGCCCCATGCGTGCGCACCGAGAATGTGGAGAGCGAGCAGCCTCCTGCGCAGGTGTTGTGCCCGGAGTTCTGACTCTCCTTGGCGATACGTGTTATAGTATCTCATATGACTACTTCGGTTCGAGAGGCGCGATGAGCTCGGGGAAAAGCGTATCACCCGTTTTTATCCGCGATGTGCGTGCAGTGCTCATGCTGATCATGACGTTCATGCTCGTTGTGGTTGGCTGCCAGGAATCATCCGCGGTCGATGAGAAGGTTTCCCTTCACTCCTCCGATGTCCTGTCTAGCATCGGCCAGGCCACGGCTGAGATTGCCGAAGCTGTGAGGCCGGCCGTGGTGAACATCTCGACGAGGAGAACGGTAAAGATCCGCAGTGGTGTAAATCCGTTTTTTGACGACCCCTTTTTCAGGAGGTTCTTTGGCGATGAGTTCAGAGCCCCGCGCGAACGGAAGACGGCAAGTCTCGGGTCGGGAGTTATTGTCGATGCTGCCGGTTTCATTCTGACGGCGAATCACGTTATTCAGGGCGCGGATGAGATTAGGGTCACCCTTTCGGACAAACGGGAATTCAAGGGGAAGATTATCGGCACGGATGCCATGACAGATATCGGCGTTATCAAGATTGATGCGGAGAACCTATCGACGATCAAGTGGGGCGATTCCGACCGCTTGCGGGTCGGTGAAACCGTACTCGCAATCGGAAGTCCGTATGGCCTAAGCCAGACGGTGACGATGGGGATCGTGAGCGCTGTGGGAAGAGCGAATGTCGGCATTGCGGATTATGAGGATTTCATTCAGACTGATGCCGCTATTAATCCGGGCAACTCGGGTGGGGCGCTCGTCAATGTGAAAGGAGAACTCATCGGCATTAATACCGCAATTTTCAGCACGAGCGGAGGGTATCAGGGCATAGGCTTCGCAATTCCGACCAACATGGCAAAATCCGTCATGAACAGCCTCATGAGTAAAGGCAAGGTTGTTCGCGGGTGGCTGGGGGTGACAATACAGAATTTGACGCCCGAGCTGGCCAGGCAGTTCGAGTTGAAAGAGGAGAAAGGTGTGCTGGTTGGTGACGTCATCGAAGGGGGTCCTGCCGAAAAGGCCGGACTCCGCAGGGGTGACATCATCACTGAATTTGCAGGCCGAAAGATCGAGGAGCCCAACCAGCTCAGAAATATGGTTGCCAATACGGAGCCGGGGCAAAGCATCGTAATGAAGATTATCAGAGAGAACAGGGCCGACATCCTGAAAGTTACCATCAGTGAGGTGCCTGCGGATACGCAGAGACAGAGAGCCGGAGAATTCGACAATCTGCTGAACGGGGTATCGGTGCAGGATCTTACAGCCGAACTCTCTATCAGGCTTAACCTGCCCAAGAAGCTTAGGGGTGTGATCGTTACGGATGTGGACCCGGGGAGTCCGGCGGCCGATTCCATCATGAAAGGGGATGTGATCCAGGAAGTAAACAGGCGCACCGTATCGAGCGCCGCTGAATATGAGCAGGTGATCTCAACGATCGGTTCCGACAAGGACATTCTACTCCTCGTCTACCGCGGGGGGGCCTCCATCTACATTACGCTCTCGATTCAGTGAGGATTATTGCTGTGTATGCATGCTATCTGGTCCAGCCGGGTGTTTTCATCAAAATTTCATAGTATCTTCTTAATTTCTTCATAAATAACCTGTAGGCTAAGAAAAAAGACAAAGAGGAGGTAAAAACGCGCGGCATGAAATCTTCGATAAGAACCTTGTTTTTCTCAGCAGCCCTCATCATGGCGGGACTCGTTATAGGACTGGTGATTTCCTCGTCCCTTTCTCTGAGTCAGGAGAGTCACGCAGAGGAAGGAAGAATTTCGAAAGAAGCCGTCGATTTTCTCTCGAAATCGAATCGGGCGATAACGGAGGTAGTGGCCTCTGTCAAGCCTGCCGTCGTAAATATCTCGTCGGTCAAGACGCTGAAGATGGTTGAGGGACCGAATCCTTTTTTTCAGGACCCGTTCTTCAGGAGGTTCTTCGGGGACGAATTCAGGAATTTTGAAAAGCCGAAGGATCAGAAGAGATCAGGTCTCGGTTCGGGGGTAATCGTCGACAAGAACGGATACATCCTCACCAATAACCATGTTATAAAGGGTGCTGATGAAATCAAGGTGACACTTTCGGACAAGAGGGAGTTTAAGGGGAAGGTGATCGGCACGGACCAGAAGACCGATCTCGCGGTCATCAAGATTGATGCGGGGAATCTGCCGGTGGTGCGCCTTGGGGATTCGGATAGCTTGAAAAGTGGCGAGACCGTGTTTGCGATCGGAAATCCGTTCGGGCTCACCCAGACGGTAACTGCTGGCATCGTGAGCGCCACCGGGAGGGCGAATGTCGGCATCGCGGATTATGAGGATTTCATACAGACTGATGCCGCTATTAATCCGGGCAATTCGGGTGGGGCGCTCGTCAATGTGAAAGGAGAACTCATCGGCATTAATACCGCAATTTTCAGCACGACCGGCGGTTACCAAGGTATAGGTTTTGCCATTCCGAGCAATATGGCAAAGAATGTTATGGACAGTCTCATTAAACAGGGAAAGGTAGTGAGGGGATGGCTTGGGGTGTCGATTCAGCCGCTGACCGATGACCTTATGAAGCAGTTTAACCTCAGAGACACCAACGGCGTCCTCGTTGGAGATGTTGTGGATGACAGCCCTGCCGAAAAGGGGGGTATCAAAAGGGGGGATGTTATTATCGAATATAACGGAAAGCCGGTCACGGATGTGAGGCAGCTCAGAAACATGGTGGCCGATTCGGTTCCCGGCAGATCCGTGAAAGTTCATTTGATCAGAGACGGAAAGAAGCAGGTTGTTGAGGTGAAGATTTCGGAGATGCCGTCTGAATCAGCCGCTCAGATTCGGTCGGTTGACAATCAGTTCAAAGGGATTTCGGTGCAGAACCTCACTCCCCAGTTGCGGGAGAGCCTTGACATTCCAAAACGCATAGACGGTGTAGTGGTCACTGACGTGGATGATGACAGCCCTGCCGCGGGAACGCTATTCAGGAACGACGTGATTATGGAAATCAACAGGAAGAAGATAGGCAGCATCAAGGAGTACGAAGAAGCGGCATCCGGAACGGAGAAGGACGAAAACATCCTGCTTCTCATTTTCAGAAAGGGGGCAACCCTGTACGTAACCATATCAGCAAAATAGGCTGATGACATGAGGATCATGAAATCGAAATGACAAAAGGTGGTGAAGAGACAGCATGAAAGGTAAGAAATGCACCCAGTGTAACAATAATACCTATCAGAAAGACGGCCTCTGCGTCTCCTGTAAGATAGGGATCAGCAAGATGTACGAAGAGTTAAAAGAACTGATGGAAGAGAATAAGAAATGGAATCTGGGGTTGAAACCCCACAAGTAATGCCGAATTCTCCATAGGGGAAGGAAGAGCGAAAGACTGTATGGTCCGTGATTCGGCGGGATAGGATCACGGACTTTCTTGTTGCTGGATTTTCTTCAAGACTTCGATGAGCGGGATATGCAAGCGGCGGGCGATCCTCTTGCAATCCTCGAATTCGGGAACAGCTTTTATGATTTCATTGCCGAGTCTCGATATTTTATAATGCACCTTACCGAATTCGGTGTTCACGTATTTCATTTCCCGCTCCATGATTTTTCTTTTGGTCTCGTAATATCTCAGCCCTATTGAACTAGTTTCTCGGAGAATAATCTTCATGACAGCATCTTTCCGACGGTCGTCACAGAGAACCGTCAACCTCACCCCCGGCCTGCCTTTCTTCATGATTAATTGGGTGAGAGAGACATCGAGGGAGCCGGCACGGAAGAGCATGTCGATCAGGTGCTCGTAAATCTGCGGATTCATGTCATCGATATTCGTCTCGATCACGGTGACCGTTTTCTCTTCACGATCCTCATGGCCGACTGGATCCGGCGGAAGAGGAGTTCCGATAAAGAGGCGCAGAACATTCGGCCACTTCTCAAAGTCTTTCGCACCTGCTCCGATACCGACCTTTTCCACGCGCATCAGCGGCACATCGCCATGGCTGGAGGAAAGTTCCTTGATGAGTGCTGCGCCTGTGGGCGTTGTCAGCTCGGACTGCACGTGGCGGGAATACACCGGAAAATCGTGCAGTATCGCTGCCGTTGCGGGGGGCGGCACGGGAAGGAGACCATGCGCTGTCTTTACTATCCCGCTTCCAAGATTGACGGGAGAGGAGATAACCTCATCGACGTCGAGCATGTGAAGGCCGATAATCGTTCCGAAGATGTCGATCATGCAATCCACAGCACCGATTTCATGGAGGTGAACGGTCCGGAATGTGCCTCCGTGAACCTTCGCTTCGGCGTCGAAGAGGGTTCTGAAAACCGACAGCCCCTTCTTTTTGAATACCTCGGCAAGACTTGACATCTCGATGATCTTTGAGATGTCCTTCCAGGTGGTCACGGCAGGGTCTTTATGCCCCGGTTCGATGCGGACATCCACCTTGGTCGCCTGCAAGGAGCTTCTCTTTACACGCTTCGAACTGAGGCGATACCCGGAAACCGGAAGCTTCTTCAGTTGCTTCGATAGGGTTTCCAGGGGAACGCCGGCATCGATGATTGCCCCGAGGCACATATCTCCGCTGATACCGGAGAAACAGTCAAAGAAGGCTATACGCCGCATGGGTGATTTCTCGTCAGATCTTATTCAGTTTTCCGGCGAGGCGAGTGGTTTCGTCGAGCAGTGTTTCCACTTCTGCGAGACCTCTGTTCCAGAACTGTCTTCGGGTGATGTCAATGCCGAGTCGGCGGAATATGTTCCGGGGGGATTCGGATAATCCCGCTGCCAAAAATTCTTTGACTTTCCCGATAAACGATGGGTCTTGTTTCACTGAATTCTGCAGTGATTTCGAGATCAGGAGACCGCTCGCATAGGAATAAACGTAAAAGAAACTCCTGATGTGCCCCCAGTAGACCCACCAGTTTTCTGACCCCGGCGACTGCTCAACGGATTTGCCCATGTATGACCGCATATGCTGCTGAAAGAGCAAGCCGATATCATGTTTCGACAGGTAACCTTTTCGCCTGAACTGCTCATGCAGTTCACGTTCGAATTGGTAACATGCGACCTGCCGAAATATCGTAGATACCTCATCATTCATTCGCATCATCATGATCGAGAGCCGCATGTCGTCATCCGCATTTTTCCTGATCTCCTGCAGCACAAAGTCTTCCATGAAGGTGCTGGCAACCTCGGCCGTCGATATGGGAGTTCCAAAATACAGGGAATGCTGTTTCTCTTTGATCAGCTCGTTGTTCATCGCGTGCCCCAGTTCATGGGCCAGGGTGAGCACGTCGTTCAGCCGGTTCGTATGGTTCAGAAGAATATAGGTTGGCTGGGTAATCAGGTTGTGAGCACAGAATGCCCCCCCTGCCTTCCCTTTTCTCGGGTACACGTCGAATTGACCGTTTTGGATGAACCTGTCGAGTATCTCAGCAAATGTCTGATCAAGATTGCCGAAAACTTTTCTTATCAGCTTCAGTGAGTTCTGATATCCAAATCGGCTGCTGATCGTGCCGTATTCGACGTTTCTCTCATGATATGCCAGCTTTCTGACCCCGAGCAGTCGGGCTTTCAACGCATAGTAACGCCGGGAGATATCGAACCTTCCGGCAACTGTCTCGATCAGGGTGTCAACGATGTCGGTTTCGATATCATCACTGATATGCCGGGCACTGTCTGGCCGGGGAAGACCGCGAAGTTCATCGTCAACCTGCTTATTCGCGAGTACGGAGTTGATCTCGGCCTCGGCAACGTCGACATGTTTTTTCAGAACGTCATTGAATGCCGCGGCTGCTGAATCGCGAACTTTTTTCTGCCTGCTGTTCATAAGGCTCGCAACTTCCGAAAAAGACTTTTTGTTCATCCGGCCGGACTCTGAGATGACCATTCTCTCTTCCTTAGCGAGGAAGGAAGACGTCATCTTTACCCAGTTCGCATAGGCGGTAGACGATTTGAGGTTTATTATCCGCTCTTCCGGCTCGCTGAGGAGGTATTTGGATTCGGCGAACAGGCGCTCAAGGTAATGCCGGTATTTTTCCAGGGCAGGGTGCCGAACGAACATCTGCTGGACTCTCTCGGATACTTTGGCTATCCGAAGAGGAAAAAACTGGATGTCGTTCTGGATCTTCCTGCTGAACTGTTCGATGAGGTTGAATTTTGCTTTCAGTGAAGGGTTATTCTGATCCTGTGACGTTCGAAGCCAGAAATAGTAACCCTCGTCGCCTTCGGTTCCGTAATACCGTTTCCACTCTTCATATGCGTCAAGGGCTTTCCTCAATATCACGGGGTTTCTGAGATAATCTGTTCGATCCTTCCATGCATTGATGAATGCATAGCTCTTCTGCTCGACGATCTTTCTCGCCTTCTTCATGCGCGGATCATCATCATTCGCAAACAGCGGCGCAAGATTCCATTCACACCGATTCATCGCACTGCTCCTTTCCTGTCCAGCACGCAGCCTGCGGGACCATGAGGCAAGGTACCATAGGACGTATATACGATTGCGACCTCGATATCATACCATTGAAGCACGGAGGATTTCACTGATCATCACGGGGTTCACTTTACCTTTACATAATGAGATTTTGAGAAAAAAAGGGAGGGTGGCACGATAAGCCTTTCGCAGCAATACCGTGCGGCGTCGGAAGCTCCATCGATCATTCGGGATGAGGGATGTCACCTTCGAAGGAATCCTGGGAACTGTCAGATGAAGTCTTGACAAGACAGTTAATGAAAACCGCTAAAGAAGGTTATAGGGGTAGGCTATTTCTATGTTATATGAGCAAGGGAGGACCAACGAAGGCAGCTCCATGATTCTGTGCCTGAAGAGTTCACCCCTCACATCCTTGAAGTTGCTCATATGAAAAATGTTCGCGCAACAGACCCTTAGCAAAAGTATTTAAGGACTTCCCTTCCTTCAAAATCTTCATGAGGAAATCTATTGGTACTGGATGGCTAAATAAATAGCCCTGCATTTCTTCACAACCCAGTTCACGTAAATATGCTAGCTGTTGCGCTGTCTCCACTCCTTCAGCAATAACCCTTAAGTTGAGACTCTGCGCCAGAGTAACTATTGCTTTAATAATGGCTTCGTTACCGGGATCAATAAGGATATCTTTCACAAAAGATCGATCAATTTTAAGGATATCTATTGGCAATCGTTTCAGATAGGTCAAAGAGGAATAACCGGTACCAAAGTCATCAATCGAAATTCGCACCCCCAATGACTTTAACTCATTTAGGATTCTTATAGCTTTTTCCAATGATTCCACCAGAATGCTCTCAGTGAGTTCTAATACCAAGTATTGAGGATCCAAATGATTATCATTAAGAGCTTTTAAAACAGTTTCTACAAAGTTTTTCTGCTTAAGCTGGATGCCGGATATGTTGACCGTTACACACATTGATGGAAAACCGTCTTCCTGGCAGACTTTAATTTGTTTACAAGCGGAGTGCAGGATCCATTCACCAATAGGCACAATGAGACCGATTTCTTCAGCCAATGTAATAAATTCCATTGGTGCGATTAGTCCTCTATCCGGGTGCATCCAGCGGACGAGCGCCTCTGAACCAACCACAATACCGCTACGCATATCTATTTGGGGCTGGTAGTGTAAAAGCAATTCGCAGCGTTCCTGTGCTTTACGAAGGTCCTGCTCCAAGCTAAACCGTTTAAGTGCAGCAATATTCATAGACTCTGAATAATATTGGAACTGGTTTCTTCCTTTTTCTTTAGCGTGATACATCGCTGTGTCAGCATTCTTAAGCAATATATCAGCGTCATCACCATCATGAGGATACAGCGATATACCAATACTGGTGGTAATAAAAACTTCCTGGTGTCCTATTTTAAAAGGATCCTGGAACAGATCAATGATGCGCTTTGCTAACTTGGATGTGTCCTGAATGTCTTTGAATTCAGTAATTAAAATGGTGAACTCATCACCACCGAGACGTGACACGGTGGTTTCCAATCCGTCAATGGACGGCCTGGCAATGGTATCACTCTTACGAAAATGTTTCGTTAACAGGTCAGCAATTTTTCTCAACAACTGATCTCCGGCACTATGTCCAAGTGTATCGTTAACGCGCTTAAAATTATCAAGATCGAGAAATAGGACTGCCACGAGCCGGTTGTGCTGCTTTGCGGACGCAACTGCCTGATTTATACGATCTTTCAACAAATAGCGATTTGGCAAATCGGTTAAATTGTCGTGAAATGCCATGTGAATCATTTGTTCTTCCGCTCGTTTGCGCTCTATAAGTTCTTGCTGCAACTGCTTATTTGTGTTTTCTAATTCTATGGTACGATTTAATACCAAAGTTTCAAGTTGTTTTCGGTGCTGTTGGAGCTCCATATCGCGATTTTGAATATGCTCTAACATCTCATTAAACCCTCTTGCGAGGAAGCCCATCTCATCCTCGCTGTGAATATCTGCACGCATAGTGTAGTCTTTATCCTTTGATATGGTTTTCATTACATTGACCAGATCAAAGAGTGGCGTAGTGATAGATTGCTGCAATTTTGACAACAATAAAAAGGCCCCGGAAAAAGCTATAACTATTACGATAAGAGCGCAGCTTACAAACCATATAAGACGCACATAGAGTTCCTTCAAATCAGATTCAAGGTACAGTTTACCAATATATTTATCGTTGACAATTATGCTATGAAAAAGCGAGAGGTGATTAAATCCAAAAGAATACCCGTCTTTCTGAGGGAGAGGAGTCTGGGAGTTTCCTTTCGCCGTATCTCGGTGGTATTTGGCAAAGATATTTCCATCCTTTGTATAAACAACTGCTTTCATAATATGAGGAGCTGCCCTCAGCGTCAGCAAGGTTTCCTCTGCGTCTTTCTGATCCTGGAAGGACAAAGCGGCTGTGCAATTACTCCCTATTATTTTGGCCTGAACGGTGAGGTCTTTTACAAGAGCCTGCTGAAATATTACTATTTGTTCCGTTATTAACAGTAGAGCAGCAAAAAGTAACCCAGCGCCGGTTGTCAGAAGACTGATTATTATCAGCCTGCGCTTGATGGATATGTCTTTCCGGCGCTTTATTTTCATCATTTACTTGTCCGCATCCTGGACGATTCTCGACAGCTTCAGGAGCTTAGAACTAATCTTGAGATTAGCTCGCCTCGCTGCATCCTCGTTGATTTCTAATCTTACCTTATGGTCTACTAAGTAAAAATTGATGATGACGCCTTGCTGTGCAAAACCTTCTGTATCGCCGACAGTCAAGGTGCTTGTCCCCTTAAGAGTATTGAATATCTGCGATAAACGGTTTTTATCCGTCTTACTAATAAAGAGAATGTGACACTCTTTGAGATGTCTTGGCTCACGAAGACGGCTTATAACCATTTTTTTATCTCCAAGAGTCTGTTCTTCGGTAGCATCGAGAGCGGTACCAAAGGGATCGTCACCGATAACACAGATATTTATATGAGTACCCATTGCATTAGGTGGCCACGTAACAAATGGAGGAATGTTATATATAAATGCTGCTTTGACCTCATATTCACCAGGCTTTTGCTCGGCATCAGTATCTGTTTGCGCAATCGCCAAACACAGCAAAAATATTATAATAAACAGGGCAAAAGTTATTTTATAAGGTTTTGTGTTAAAAGTGACTTTTTGTTGTTTACGGTACCATTTCATTTACTTTACTTAAATTATTAGCTGGTCTATCAAAAATTAAAATTTGAACGTAAGCTTGAATCGAAAAGTCCTGCCATCCTGCTCGATAGTATCCTGCCGATGCTCCAGGGAGCCTGGAGCATCGAAATTCTTATCAAAAAGATTATAAATACTCCCGGAGATTTCTAATCCCTTTATCAGTTTCTGACTGAAAACGGTCAAATTAGTTACAAAGAATGCATCTGCATATTCGTCGGCAAACGTTTTTCTCTTGCTCGTATACTGTACTTCTATGCCAGATAAGAGTTTCTCTCGTAAAATAGGCAGTAAAAGGTTCATTTTTGCAAGATGTTTGGGAGAATTAACCAGAGTTTTCCCAGTCTTATCGTCTTCAGCATCCTGAAAGGTATAACTGATTCTCCCTCTTATGCCATTACTCAATTTACCCTCAAGCTCTACTTCTACACCTTTGGCCTTAACCTCACTTATATTCCTGAATACCAACAAGTTATCCAGGGGATCAGTCTGCTGATCAATGAGGTCTGTCATTTTGTTATAGAACCCTGCTGTAGTCAGGTGTAGATTATTTCCCAAGTACTGTTCATACACCATTTCGTATGTCTTTATTTTTTCTGGTTGTAGATCAATATTCCCCTTATTTGGATATGCATTAAAGTAAAGTTCATAAACGTTAGGCGCACGAAAGGCTGTACCATAGATAAACTTGAAGGTTGTCTTCTCAAAAGGACTGTATATTAAGGCAAGTCTTGGATTAGTAGTGCTTCCAAATGTATCAAAATGGTCATGGCGTAGGCCCATTGAGGAGATCAGATTGTTCAGGATTGTGAATTCATCCTGGATATAAAGTGACCATGCTTTGGATTTCCTTTTATCATCAAAGATTCTCTCAAAAGGATTGTTATTATAATTTTCCTGATTCTGTTTTGAATTGACCTGATATTCGGCACCAACTGCAACTTTGTGCCTTTTCATAATTTCTTTGGAAAGTAGTACATCTCCTATCCACCATTCACCCTCGATAAAATCTTTATTTGTAACACCATCATATAGATAATCACCTCTGTATTTATAATTGTTATAGGAGATTTGAACTAAAACCCTCAGTTGGTTTTCAAAGATATGTTCATATTCCAGATTAATGTATCCTAACTCATCGACTGTTTTGTTACGCGAATCATTAAAATCGGTGTCAAAGGATGCAGTGGGAATACCCTTTTCCCTGGAAACATAAGCTCCTTCAAGGGTAAAATCATGGTAAGAAAGCTTTGAAAAGAGGGAATAGTTTCGCCCGTAATCACAACCCAGAGCAATTCCATTATTGGTTGCTGGGTTGTTAAACTCCTTAAAAAATAAATCCTGTCCGTTGCTATCCAAGATGGAGCTGGAGATGATCACCTTCATACCATTATCAAATCTATTACCCAGACTGAGTCGCCCCGTGTATGTATCAAAGCTGCCTGCTGTACCTGAAATCTCAACTCCTTTCAAATCCTGCCCACTTCTTGTAATGATATTGATAACCGCGAAAAAGGCGTTATTTCCATAAAGGGAGGAACTCGGCCCTCTGATTACCTCCAGCCGTTCAATGAGATCTACATCGATAATGAAACCCTCATCGATGTATGCTGAGTCATAGACGTTTTCATTGATACGATGTCCGTCTACCAAGATCAGGATTCTGCTGTTGTAATCTCCGGTTCGACCGAATCCTCTCGTACTGAGATAGGAGTAGTTCCGATCATTTGTGACGATAAAGCCCCTTAAACTTCTTACAATATCTGCGAGGGTGCGGTAGCCATAGTGCTTGATGTCTTCAGCAGTTACAATGCTTATTGACGATGGGGCCTCCATGACCTTCTGTTCATATTTTGACGCCCCGTAGACAGTAGCAACCTCAATTTCCATGAGTTTTTCGATACTAAGACGTTTCAAATCTAATGGCTCATCTTCTGCATGTCCTCCGGCAACAGCCAACATAACGTTGAAAATTGAGCCTATTAAGAGAATAATAATGAACCTCAATGAAGTGGACGAAGAATGCTTGAATGACCTGAGAACCCCCCTCCTCGACCAAGACTCAATAGCAATAATAGACATTTCAGAAAGATGTAATTTTGACGTATCTGCTTTTTTTATTTTCTCTTGTCTTTCTATTACGTTATGCATTTTTGAACTCCATTTGACATGTTCTTAAATCCATCAGATATTTACGCAATTTGCATGCCACTAGATGTTATTTATAACTTTCTGTTACTACCGCCTGTCCATTGTATCCCTGCACATATCCTGTGCGGGTCTTCATTATCCTGCTGTCGGGATCGGTTAACGTTTGCCTTTGCATCGGCTTTGGAAACTGCATCCAGTTCTTGTGGTTTGCGACCTCGCTTCTTTTGCCCTGTCTCTGACTCCTGCTTCTCTCTCTCTCCTTTGGGGTATTTGATTGTGAAACAGGAATTAAAGGTGCTTAAAAGGATGGCCGCCTCAATGCTTTTATACACCTATTGACAAGACCCCGGTCACAGCCCCAACTTGTATAGAGAAAGGTGCGTTTTTGTGCAAGGTTCAGATAATACCATTGAAGCACGGAGGATTTCACTGATCATCACGGGTATCTCGATGTTGCGCCGGAGCGTTGAAGGGCTGACAAAAAGCTGATATCATAGCAGGGAAGGCCGGGAGTATCCATGCACGGAATATTTGCTGAGGAGGGTCCATGAGATATCAGGTGGGAAGGATGGGCAGGGTTGTCGTCGGGAGGTTTGAGGACGGGGAGGATATCATTGACAATATCGCAACAATTGCGCGAAAGGAGAACATCCGGAGCGGTGTT
>Ga0101944_10004989_pt1 | contig 15649 bp, 11 predicted proteins | sample DewCreD2012metaG_FD_75245 | JGI IMG/M metagenome (GOLD analysis project Ga0101944, IMG submission 75245) | Hot spring sediment bacterial and archeal communities from British Columbia, Canada, to study Microbial Dark Matter (Phase II) - Dewar... ...
CACCATCAGGCTGACCGGCTCGCCGAAGCCGCGGCCACCGGGAAGCTCGTGCGTGGCCAGCGTGAAGAAGCGGCCCGAGGCCGCCGCCAGCAGCAGCCGGTCGGTCGTCTCGGCATGGAACCAGGCGAACAGCTCGTCGCCTTCCTTGAACTTCAGGCCCGACGGGTCGGAGAGGTCGGCATGGCCCTTCAGGTGGCGGATCCAGCCCTTGGCCGAGAGGATGACCGTGACGGGCTCGCGCACCACCAGCGTTTCGATCGCAAGCGGCGCCGGCGCCGCCGCCTCGCCGAACCCGGTGCGCCGTGCCCCCAGCGCCGTGTCGGGCGCAAAGGCGCGGCGCAGGTCGGCGAGCTCCTCCTTGAGTGCCTGCGTCTGCCGCGCCGGCGAGGCGACCAGCGCCTCCAGCGCTGCGCGCTCCTCGAGCAACGCGGTGCGCTCGCGCCCGATCTCCATTTCCTCGAGCCGCCGGAGCGCGCGCAGCCGCATGTTGAGGATCGCCTCGGCCTGTCGCTCGGACAGGGAGAAGCGCGCCATCAGTGCCGGCCGTGGTTCCTCCTCCTCGCGGATGATGCGGATCACCTCGTCGAGATTCATGTAGACGGCCAGATAGCCCTCGAGCAGCTCGAGCCGGTCGGCGATCCCGGCCAGCCGGTGCGCCGCGCGCTTCAACAGCACGTCGCGGCGATGGTCGAGCCAGGCGGTGAGCACGTCCTTCAGGCCCATGACGCGAGGCGTGCGGCGCGAGTCGAGCACGTTCAGGTTCAGGGGCACGCGGACCTCGAGGTCGGTCAGGCGGAACAGGCTGTCCATCAGCGTGTCGGGATCGACGGTGCGCGCGCGCGGCTCGAGCACCAGGCGCACGCGTGCGTCGCTCTCGTCGCGCACATCCTCGAGGATGGGCAGGCGGCGCTCGGCGACCAGGGCGGCGATCGCCTCGATCAGCTTGCCCTTCTGGACGCCATAGGGAATCTCGGTGACGACGGCGACCCACGCCCCGCGTCCCTGCTCCTCGACATGCCAGCGCGCCCGCAGCCTGAAGCCGCCCCGGCCCGTCGCATAGGCTTCGACCCGGCTCGCCATCGGCTCGACGACAAGGCCGCCGGTCGGGAAGTCGGGGCCGGGCATCACCGCCAGAAGATCGGCAAGCGGAGTCCCGGGATCGTCCAGCAGCAGGCGGGCGGCATCGGCGATCTCGGCCACATTGTGCGGCGGGATGCTGGTTGCCATGCCGACGGCAATCCCCTGCGCGCCGTTTGCCAGCAGGTTGGGAAAGGCCGCCGGGAACAGCTCGGGCTCTTCCTCCTCGCCATTGTAGGTGGGGCGAAACGGCACGATCGCCTCGTCCACGTCGGCCATCAGCCGGGTGGCGGCCTCGGTCAGCCGCGCCTCGGTGTAGCGCATGGCGGCCGCGCCATCGCCATCGATGTTGCCGAAATTGCCCTGGCCCTCGACCAGCGGGTAGCGCAGCGCGAAATCCTGCGCGAGGCGCACCAGCGCGTCATAGACCGACTGGTCGCCATGGGGATGATATTTCCCGATCACGTCGCCGACGACCCGGGCGCATTTCTTGAAGCCCTTGTCGGGATCGAGCCGCAGCAGCCGCATCGCCCACAGCAGGCGGCGATGGACCGGCTTCAGCCCGTCGCGCACGTCGGGAAGCGAGCGGGCGGTGATGGTGGACAGCGCGTAGACGAGATAGCGGTCGGACAGCGCCGCCTCGAACGGGGCCTCGAGCACATGGTCGGGGGCGGGAGGCGCGGTCATGGCACCGGCGATAGGGCGGCGGCCGGCGCCAGCGCAAGCGCGAGGAACCTTTCCCGCAAGGCTGCCAGCCGTGGCGCCAGCGGCACCAGCTGGGCGGCGACGAAATGGCCGGTCAGGCGAAAGCCGTCGGCCAGCTCGGCCGCGTCGGCGGGCGCCCCATCGCGGCACAGAAAGGGGGGGAGCGGCAACAGTCGGCGTGCCCAGGGCTGGCCCTCGGCCGCCCCTTGCGAGACGGCGCGGCCGCTGTGCGGACTCACCCCCACCAGCGGCCCGCGGGCGCCGGTCAGCGCGCAGCGGTCGAGCGCCAGGCCGAAGCCGAGGCCTGCGAGCAGGTCGCGCTCGAAGCGCGCCACTTCGGCTTGCCAGCCCGGCTGGTCGAGCCGCGCAAGCGTCGCATCGAGGGCATCGAACAGCGCGGCCTCGGCGACGCCCTCGGCCAGCAGCAGCGCGGGGAGGTGGACGAGATAGTCAAGCGCGGCCGCGGTCGCCGGGGCAAAGGCCAGCAGCGCGCGCGAGGCCAGCAGCTCGAGCCGCGCTGTCGGCAGGGCACCGGCGGCCCGGCGCTCGAGCGCGAGCGCGACCCGGTTGCCGGGCGCGAGATCGGCGCGCCGGCGCCGGCTCTGCGCGCCATGGACGAAGGCGGCGACGCGCCCGCCCTCGCGGTCGAGGAAGCAGACCACCGCGCCATGCTCGCCATGGGGCATGCGGGTGAGGACGAGCGCGTCGGCCATGGCTCAGCCGCCGCGCCCCAGCCCGAGATCGCGCAGGAGCGAGGGGTTCTCGCGCCAGCCCGGCTCGACCCGGACGTGGAGGAACAGGTGCACCGGCCGGTCGAGCGCCTGCGCGATTGCCACGCGGGCCCGCTCGCCGATGGTGCGGATCCGCGTGCCCCCGCGCCCCAGCACGATCGCCTTCTGGCTGTCGCGCTCGACCAGGATCTGCTGGCGGATGACCGCCGAGCCGTCGCCGCGCTCCTCGAAGCTCTCGGCCAGTACGGCGGTCGCGTAGGGGAGCTCCTGGCCGAGCTGCAGGTAGAGCTGCTCGCGCGTCAGCTCGCAGGCCAGGGCGCGCGCCGGCGCGTCGGTCAGCTGGTCCTCGGGGTAGAGCCAGGCGCCCTCGGGTGCCGCCCGGCCGAGCGCGGCGCGCAGGTCGGCGACTCCGTCGCCCGACAGCGCCGACAGCATGAAGGTCTCGGCGAAGGGCGCGTGGGTGTTGAGCGTCGCGGCAAGCCCCAGGAGCTGCGGGCGCGGCACCAGGTCAACCTTGTTGAGAACCAGCCAGACCGGCCGCGGGCGGTCTGCCAGCCGGTCGGCGATCGCCAGCGCTGGCGGATTCGCGCCGGCGGCAGCGTCGACCAGCAGCAGGCAGATGTCGGCCTCGCGCGCGGCGTCCCAGGCTTCGCCGACCATGGCGCGGTCCATCCGGCCCCGGGGCTCGAACAGGCCGGGCGTGTCGAACAGCAGCAGCTGGGCGGCCCCCTCGATCGCGATCCCGAGCAGCCGCGTGCGGGTGGTCTGCACGCGCGGGCTGACGATGGCGAGCTTCTGGCCGACGAGCGCATTGACCAGCGTCGACTTGCCGGCGTTGGGCGCGCCGAGCAGGGCGACGACCCCGCAGCGCCGGGGGTTGGCCGGCTCGCCTCCCGTGGCGTCAGCTGCCATGCGCGACCTCGTCGAGGAAGCGCTGCGCGGCGGCGGTCTCGGCATCCTGCTTGGAAGGCCCTCGCGACTCGACCGGGGGCAGGTCGCCCACTTGCAGCCGGACATCGAAGGTGGGGGCATGATGCGGGCCCGAGCGGCGGATCAGCTGGTAGCGGGGGGCACTGAGCCCGCGCGCCAGCGCCCATTCCTGCACCGCCGACTTGGGATGCTTGCTCCCGGCGTCGAGATGGCCGATCCGGTCGGCCCAGACCCGAAGCACGAACCCGCACGCCGCCTCGGCCCCGCCGTCGAGGTAGATGGCGCCGATCAGCGCCTCGAGCACGTCACCCAGGATATTCTCGCTGTCGGTGCCGCCGTCGGCGCGCGCCTGCGCGTTCAGCCGGACATGCCGGGGCACGCCCAGCCCGCGCGCGATCGAGGCACAGGCCTGGCGGCTGACCAGCTGGTGGAAGCGCCGCGTCAGCACGCCCTCGGGCTCGTCGGGGAAGCGCTCGTAGAGGTGTCGGGCCATCACCAGCCCGAGCACACGGTCGCCGAGGAACTCGAGCCGCTCGAGATTGTCGGGCCCGAGGCTGCGGTGGGTGAGCGCGCGGGCGAGCAGCGCCGGGTCGGCGAACTCATGGCCCAGCGTGTCGCGGCTCCAGCGCGCGTCGGTCATTGCCGGAGGGGTTCCTTCCTCGCGCGGCTGCTGTCAAGACGCGGCCGGCGGCAGGTGCAGGAGGGACGCGCATGATGGGGGACGGAAAATCGGGCTCGCAGGTGGCGGCGGCCTGGGCCGCGCTCGACGCGCTGGCGGCCGCCGATCGGCCGTCGCTCGCCGGGCTGCTGCGCGCGGGCCTCGCCTGCCGGATCGAGATCTGCGGAATTCTCTTCGATTTCTCGCGCCTCGGGCCGACGCCCGCGCTCGTCGGGGCGCTGGACGCTCTCGCCGGGGCCACGGATCTCGCTGGCTGGCGCGCCGCGCTGGCCGGTGGCGGCCTCGTCAATCCCTCCGAAGGGCGCGCTGCGACCCACATGGCGCTGCGGGCCCCCTCGGCCCGCGCGGCCCTCGGCCCCCTCGCCAGGGCCGCCGCACGGCTGCGCGGGTCCGGTCTCTCGCATTTCGTCCACATCGGCATCGGCGGGTCGGCGCTGGGCCCGGCGCTGCTGCTTGACGCGCTGGGCCGCGACGGCGACGGACCGCAAGTGCGCGTCGTCTCGAACATCGACGGCGAGGCGCTGGCCCGGGCGCTTGCCGGCCTCGACCCGGCGACGACGGGGCTGATCGCAGTCTCCAAGACCTTCACGACACTGGAGACTCTGACCAACCTCGAGAGCGCGCTCGCCTGGCTGGCGGCGGGCGGCGTGGCCGACCCCTGGGCACGCGTGTCGGCGGTGACGGCCGCACCCGCGCGCGCGCACGCTGCGGGAGTGCCCGAAGCGGCCATCCTCGACTTCGCCGAGACGGTCGGCGGGCGCTACTCGCTGTGGAGCGCGGTCGGGCTGCCGCTCGCCGTCCGGTGCGGCTGGCCGGCCTTCGCGGCCCTTCTCGACGGCGCGGCGGCGATGGACGCGCATTTCCTGGCGGCGCCGTTTGCACACAATGCCCCTGCGCTGGCGGGGGCGCTCGACGCCTGGTTCGCCGCCGTGCTCGGCCGGCCGACGCGGGCTGTCTTCGCCTATGATGAGCGGCTGCGGCTGCTGCCCCCCTATCTCCAGCAGCTCGACATGGAGAGCAACGGCAAGTCGGTGACGCGCGATGGTCTCGCTGTCGGGCGGCCGACGGGTCCGATCCTGTGGGGCGGCACGGGCACCGATGCGCAGCATGCCGTATTCCAGCTGCTCCACCAGGGGACGCATGCCGACCCGGTCGAGTTCGTCGCCGTGGCGCGGCCCGGCCATGGCCTGGGGTCAGCGCACCATGCCCAGCTCATCGCCAACTGCCTCGCCCAGGGCGCTGCGCTTGCGGCCGGCCGCGATGCCGCGGCAACCGCACGGGCGAGCGGCGGCGACAAGGCGCTGGCCGCGGCACGGTCCTTTCCCGGCAACCGGCCGTCCGCGACCCTCCTGCTGCCGGAGCTGGACCCCTTCCACCTGGGCGCCCTGCTTGCCTTCCACGAGGCGCGCACCTTCACTTTCGCGACCCTGCTCGGGATCAACCCCTTCGACCAGTGGGGAGTGGAGCTGGGCAAGGACATGGCGCGCGCGATCGCCGAGGGCAGCGCGCCACCCGACCCGGTGACTCAGGCGCTCCAGACCTTCATCGCGCGGGCTCAGGCCAGCGCGGCATAGATCATCTGCCGCAGCTGGCGGCGCACCGGCCAGGTGGACGAGGGCATCAGCTGCGTCATGAAGACGACGCTCAGCTCCTCGGCCGGGTCGCACCAGAAGAAGGTGCTGGCCGCCCCGCCCCAGAACCAGTCACCGGCGTTGCCCGGCAACCCCGCCTTCACCCAGTCGATGGTGGTGGCAAGGCCCAGCCCGAAGCCGACCCCGCCATAGGCGGCCTCGGAGAAGAGCGCCCGCGACAGCGACGGGAGATCGGCGCCACCGGGCAGGTGGTTGGCCGTCATCAGCGCGAAGGTCCGGCGCCCCAGCAGGTCGTGCCGGCCCGTGCGCAGCGACTCGACAAAGGCGAGATAGTCGGCCGCGGTGCCCACGAGGCCGCCGCCGCCCGACACGAAGGAAGGCGGCTTCAGGAAGGACGAGGTCTCGGCCTGGTCCTGGACCTCGATTCCGCCGCCGCGCGCCGGCTGGTAGCAGGTGGCCAGCCGGTGGCCCTGGCCGTCGCGCACGAAGAAGCCGGTATCGCCCATGCCCAGGGCTGCGAAGATCCGCTCGGCGAGGAAGGACTGGAACGACTGGCCCGAGATCTGCTCGACGAGCCAGCCGCAGACGTCGGTCGCCACCGAGTAGCACCAGGCCTCGCCGGGCGAGAATTCGAGCGGGATCCTGGCGAGACCCGCGATCATGTCGGCAAGGGTGCCCTTCTTCTCGATCTCGCCGATCCCGGCCTGTCGATAGGCAGCGTCGACATTGCCGCGCAGCTGGAAGCCGTAGGTGAGGCCCGACGTGTGCCGCAGCAGGTCGAGGATCGTCATCGGCCGGGCCGCCGGGCGGGTCAGAAATCCTGTCCTTGCCGTGCCGGCGACGAACACGCCGAGGTCGCGCCACTCGGGAATGAAGCGGTGCACCGGGTCGTCGAGCGCGACCCGGCCCTCTTCGAGCAGCATCATCAGCGCCACCGACGTGATCGGCTTCGTCATCGAGTAGATGCGAAAGATCGTGTCTTCCTGGAGCCGGCGCCCGGTGGCGAGGTCGGCATGGCCGAGCACGCTCTGGTGGGCGACCTCGCCACCGCGCGCGACCAGCAGCTGGGCACAGGGCAGCTTGCCAGCCTCGACATACTGTTCCTCGAGGAACCGCTCGACCGCTTCCAGCCGTCCGCGCCGGAATCCCGCCATTCGCTGCCCTTCCGTTGTGCCGGGAACCGGGCTAGCAGGACGGGCCGCCCCGAGAAAGGGGGAGGGCGCGCGGGCGGTTAGCTCAGCTGGCAGAGCGTCCCGTTTACACCGGGAAGGTCGGCGGTTCGATCCCGTCACCGCCCACCAGCCCCGGCCGCGCTGTGACCGGCAGGCCACAGGAGACGCGGGTCCTTTCGCCGCCAAGATTCCGTCACAAAAGCTTCATGTCGACCCGTCAAGGCGAGCGGCAGGATCAGGTCCGGGGGCTGGTGCGGCCGATGCCGCGCGACCTCCCATTTTGTTCATGGAGGACGGACGTGGCGGGCACCCTCATTCTTGGCACCGGTGCGGCACTGGACGGTTCGGGCGCCGGCCGCAGTGCTTCGCGGCGGTTTTCCGCGATGGCATCGCTGCTGCTGCGCGCGACCGCGCTGGTTCCGGCCATCGTGCTGCTGGCACCCGAGGCAGGCGCCCAGCAGATCACCGGCACGATTCGCGGCGAAGTGACCGACGATGCCGGCGTCACCATCGCGGGCGCGACGGTTACCGTCGTCCATGTGCCGTCGGGCACCCGGTCGACCGTCGTCACCGATTCGAGCGGGAGTTTCTCGGCCGGCAACCTGCGGATTGGCGGTCCCTATGAACTGACGGTCTCGATGCCGGGCTTCGACCGCGCGACGGCCACGATCTCGAGCATCACTGCCGATGATGCGACCCGCGTTGCCGTGTTCCTCGTGCCCGAGGGCGCCACCATCGAGGTGACGGCGCAAAAGGCGCCGAGCAGCATCGAGATCCAGACCGGCCCCGCCTTCCTGCTGAACGCCGACCAGATCGAGCAATATGCCACGGCCAGCCGCGACATCCGCGCGCTGATCCAGCGCGATCCGCTGGTCAACCTTGACCCGACCAACGGCACGGGGGCCATCTCGATCGCGGGCCAGAACAACCGCTTCAACCGCTTCACCGTCGATGGCATCGCCTTCCAGGATCCGTTCGGCCTCGAGGCCGGCGGGCTGGCCTCGGCGCGCGGCCCGGTGCCGCTCGACGCCATCGGTGAACTGACGGTGCAGGTGGCGCCGGCCGACATCCAGCAGGGCGGTTTCCAGGGCGGGACGGTCAATGCCGTCCTGAAGTCGGGCAGCAACGACCTCGCCTTCACCGGTTTCTTCTCCTATGCCGGAAACCAGTTCGCAGGATCCAAGACCGTCCGCCTGGTCAACGGACAGCAGGTCGACCAGGACGTGAAGCGTACTTTCAGCTCGATGATCTGGGGGATGCAGCTCACCGGGCCGATCATCAAGGACAAGCTGTTCTTCGCGGTCACCTACGAGCGCATCAACAACTCGACCCCGGCCGATGTCGGCGTTCCGGGAGAGGATTTCGGGAATGTCATCGCGGTGATCAGCCGAAACGATGTCTCGCGGATCCAGGATATTGCCAGGTCGGTCTACAAATACGACCCGCTCGACATTCCGACCGAAGTGCCCGAAACCGACACCCGGTTCGTGACGAAGGTGGACTGGAACATCAGCGACCGGCACCGGGCGATGTTCACCTTCATCTACCAGAAGGGCGGAATTCTCGCGGGCCAGACCCCGCTTTCGCAGGTCAGCGGCCTCAATCCCAATTTCTCGCCGGTGCTCTCGCTGCAGTCGAACAGCTACGAGCAGGGGACGATCAACTATTATGGCGTCGCCCAGTTCAACAGCGAATGGACCGACAGTTTCTCGACCCAGTTCCGGGTCGGCTACAACGACTATACCCGGCTGCAGGTGCCGTTCAACGGGCGTGACTTCGGCCAGTTCGGGGTCTGCCTCATCCCCGGCCCCACGACGGGCACTCCGACCCCGCCGACTCCGGCCTGCGCCAATGGCACAGGGCGGATCCAGTTCGGCCCGGATGTCTCGCGCCAGGCCAATGAGCTCGGGGTCAACACGCTGGGCGTCGAGGCGCTGGCGCGTCTTGCCCAGAACAACCATGACGTGAAGGCGATCGTCGAGCGGCGCTCGCAGTCGGTCAACAACCTGTTCGCGCAGAACGTCTCGGGCAACTGGCGCTTCGACTCGGTGCGCGACCTCGAGCTGCAGCGCGCCAATTTCCTGACCTACTCGGCGCCGACGCGCGGCGACATCGACACTGTGCGCGCCATCTTCGACAATATTGTCTGGACGGTCGGCGTGCAGGACGAGTGGGACATCAACCCGACGCTGACCTTCGTTTACGGGTTCCGCTACGACCTCTACCAGTCGCCGCAGCAGCCGCTGCTCAACGAGGCGTTCGTCGGGCGCTACGGCTTTGCCAACAATTTCACGCTGAATGGCCGCGACTCCTTCCAGCCGCGCTTCGGGCTCAACTGGCGGACCACCGACCGGCTGACCCTGACCGGCTCGCTGGGCCTTTATGCCGGCACCGGCCCGCTGGTGTGGATCTCGAACAGCTTCTCGAACCCCGGGCCGCTGCTCGCCACCGCGCAGGTCACGCGCAACCTCAACGGCACCTTTACGATCACCGGGGTCCAGGGGCTGACGCCCGCGCAGGTGCAGGCGATCGGTGCCGCCACGCTCAACAATGTGACGGGCGGCACCGGCGTGCCGCAGGATCTCATCAATGCGCTCCGCCTGTCGGGCCCGGCGCTCGCGACCACCAACGCGCTCGATCCCAATTTCGAGATTCCCTCGCAGTGGCGGCTGTCGGGCACGGCGAGCTACAGCGCCGATCTCGGCAGGCTCGGCGACAACTGGAACTTCGGGGTGGACGTCGTCTATTCCGACGTGAAGCAGGCCGTCACCTACACCGACCTGCGCACGGTGCGGAACACGGTCCAGGCAACGCTTCCCGACGGCCGTGCGCGCTACCAGCCCTTCGGGCCGACGACGGGCAACAACCAGGACCTGCTGCTCTACAACACCGACAAGGGCTACAGCTGGAACATCGTCGCCAGCCTGCAGAAGGCATGGGCCTCGGGCTTCTACTTCGGCTTCGACTATACCTGGCAGCGGGCGCGCGACGTGAACTCGCTGACCTCCTCGGTCGCGCTGTCAAACTACAACAATGCGGCGGCCAGCGACCCCAATGTCGCCGCCTACGGCATCTCGAACTACCAGCGCGACAACCAGTATCGTGTGAACCTCGGATTTGCTGACACGCTGTGGGGCGACAATGTCACTGCAATCAACCTCTATTTCTCGAGCGTCTCGGGCCAGCGCTTCAGCTATACCTTCCAGGACAACACGCCCAACCGCTCGGCCGTGTTCGGCACCACCGGGCTCAACAACCGTTACCTCATCTACGTGCCCGACGTGTCGGGCTTCGGGGCCGACCCGCGCGTCACCTACGCCGATGTCGCGACCTACGAGGCGTTCCGCGACTTCGTGCTGAACAGCCCGCTCGCCGAATACCAGGGGCAGATCGCGCCCAAGAACATCGGCCAGTCGCCGCGGTGGAACCGGGTCGACCTCGGCTTCAGCCAGGAAGTGCCCTTCTTCGGCCCGACCAAGTGGCAGTTCTTCTTCGACATCGACAATTTCACCAACATGCTCAATCGCAAGTGGGGGGCGCTCAACCAGGTGGCCTTCCCCTATTTCGCGCCAATCGCCAATGTCGGCTGCTCGGGCACGACCAGCCTGACCACGGCGTGCACCCAGTATGTCTATTCGAACGCCCGCACGCCGCAGTTCACCAACCAGACCCAGAGCTCGCTGTGGGCGGTGCGGATGGGCGCGCGATTCAGCTTCTGAGCCCCGGGGGGAACCGGCCCGGCGACCCGGCTGGCGGGCGCCGGGCCTTTCCTTTTGGCTCCCGCGTCGCTAGCCGGGCCGCCTCAGGCCCCCGTGGCGGAATTGGTAGACGCACCCGACTCAAAATCGGGAGCCTTCGGGCATGCCGGTTCGAGTCCGGCCGGGGGTACCAGCGGATGGAAAGTGTCGGGCGATGGGCGATTTGAAGGGGCGCGTGGCGCTGGTGACGGGGGCGGCAAGCGGCATCGGGCGACGGATCGCCGAGCGGCTGGCCGGGGCCGGGGCCATCCCGGTCATCGCCGACCTGAACCTGGCCGCCGCCGAGGAGGCAGCCAGCGCGATTGTCGCGCGCGGCGGGCAGGCGATGGCGGTCGGCATGGACGTGTCCGACGAGGCGCAGGTGGAGGCAGGCGTGGCGGCCGTGGTCGAGCGCTTCGGGCGGCTCGACATCCTCGTCAGCAATGCCGGCATCCAGATTGTCAGCCCGCTCGTCGATTTTCCCTTCGCCGACTGGAAGAAGATGCTCGCCATCCACCTGGATGGCGCCTTCCTTGCAACCCGGGCCTGCCTTCGCCCCATGTATGCGGCGGGCTTCGGCCGGGTGATCTACATCGGCTCGGTCCATTCGCTCGAGGCCTCGCCGCTGAAGGCGCCCTATGTGACGGCCAAGCACGGCCTTCTCGGGCTGGCGCGCGTGCTGGCGAAGGAGGGGGCCGCGCACAATGTGACGGCCAATCTTGTCTGCCCCGGCTTCGTGCGCACGCCGCTCGTCGACAAGCAGATCCCCGAGCAGGCCAAGGCGCTGGGGCTGAGCGAGGAGGAGGTGGTGCGCAACGTGATGCTGAAGGGCACGGTCGACGGCGAGTTCACCAGCCTCGATGATGTCGCCGAGGCCGTCCTCTACTTCGCAGGCGCCGAGAGCAAGGCGCTGACCGGCCAGTCGCTCGTGGTCAGCCACGGCTGGGCGATGCACTAGACCCCCCTTTTTCGGGTGGCGCCGCCGGGGGCGGGCTGCGCTAGGAAGTCGCGGCGAAGGAGGCGGCCATGGATCTCGGGCTCAAGGGCAGGAAAGTCATCCTCTCAGGGGGAAGCCGCGGCATCGGCCGCGCGACCCTGGAACTGTTTGCGGCCGAAGGGGCGGACTGCGCCTTCTTCTCGCGCAATCCCGCGCAGGTGGCCGAGGCGCGCGAGTCGCTCGAGAAGAAGGGCGCGCGGGTCTTCGCCGAGGCGCTCGATTTCGACAGCGAGTCGACCTACCGCGGCTTTCTCGAGCGCGCCGTCGAAGCGCTCGGCGGATGCGACATCTTCGTCCACAACGTCTCCTCTTCCGGCGCGGGCGCGACCGGCGACTGGGACAAGACCTTCCTGCTCGACATCAAGGGGGCGGTCGTCGGCTGCGAGGCGCTGCAGCCCGCGCTCGAGGCCTCGGGCGCCGGCTCGGTGGTCTTTCTGTCCTCGACCGCGGCGATCGAGACCTTCCTCGTACCGCAGGCGTTCAACGCGCTGAAGGCCGCGCTCATCACCTATGCCAAGCAGCTCTCGCAGGCCTGGGGGCCGAAGAACATCCGCGTCAACGTGGTGACCCCGGGTCCCATCCGCTACCCGGGCGGCAACTGGTCGGCGATCGAGACGGCGATGCCTGATTTCTACAAGGCAACGCAGGCCGGTTTCGCGCTGGGACGCTTCGGCACGCCGGAGGAGGTGGCGAGAGCGATCGTGTTTCTCGCGAGCCCCGCCTCGGCCTATACCACGGGCACCAACCTGGTCGTCGACGGCGGCTATACCAAGCGCGTCCAGTTCTGACGCCGTGACGGCGGAAGCGGCGCCGGGCGCGCTTGCGGGCGTGCGCGTGCTCGACCTGTCGCGCGTGCTGGCCGGCCCCTGGGCCACGCAGGCACTCGCCGACCTTGGCGCCACGGTGCTCAAGGTCGAGCGGCCGGGCGCCGGCGACGACACGCGCGGCTGGGGTCCGCCCACGCTTGCCGACGGCAGCAATGATGCGACCTATTACCTGTGCGCCAACCGCAACAAGCAGGCGCTGGCGATCGATTTCTCGCGGGCCGAGGGCGCCGACCTCATCCGCCGGCTGGCCGCCACCGCCGACGTGGTGGTCGAGAATTTCCGCACCGGGACGCTTGCCCGCTACGGCCTCGACATGGCGGAGTTGCGCGCCGCCCACCCGCGGCTTGTCACCTGCTCGGTGACGGGATTCGGCCAGACCGGCCCCTATGCGACGCGCGCCGGCTATGATTTCCTGGTGCAGGGCATGGCCGGGCTCATGTCGCTGACCGGCCGCCCCGACGGCGAGCCGGGCGGCGGACCCCTGAAGGCAGGCGTTCCCGTCGCCGACCTGGTGACGGGCCTCTATGCCGCCGTCTCGATTCTTGCTGCCCTTCATCATGCGCGCGCGACGGGAGAGGGCCAGCATATCGACGCAGGGCTGATGCAGTCGCAGATGGCGGTGCTGGCCAACCACTGGTCGGCCTATCTGAATGCCGGCTTCATGGCACCGCGCATGGGCAATGCCCATGCAACCGTCGTGCCCTACCGCGACTTCCGCGCCGCCGACGGCGACCTGATCGTGGCCGTGGGCAGCGACAGCCAGTTCGTGAAGCTGTGCGCGATCCTCGGGCGGCCGGATCTTTCCGGGGATCCGCAGCTTGCCACCAATGCCGGCAGGCAGGCGAACCGGGCGCGCCTGGAAGCCGAGCTGGCGCAGAGCATCGCCGGGTGGCGCATGGCCGATCTGATCGCCGCCATGGAGCGCGAGGGCGTGCCCGGCGGCCCGATCAACCGGCTGGACCAGCTGTTCGCCGACCCGCAGGTGGCTGCAACCGGCATGGTGCGCGAGGTGGCGCGTGCCGATGGCACACGGGTGCGCCTGGTGCCCTATCCCCACCAGCTGTCGGCAACACCGGCGCGGGTCGAATCGGCGCCGCCGCGGTTGGGCGAGCATACGCGCGCCGTGCTGGCCCGCGATCTCGGCCTGGCGCCCGCCCAGCTGGACGCGCTGGAGGCCGCCGGCATCATCGCCTGATCCGCGCGTTAGCGGCGCGAGTCGAGCCGCTGTCGCAGACGCGTCAGCAGGGGGAGCAGCGCGTCCGTTTCCTCGGGCGACAGCAGCGGATCGCCTTCCCGGAATTCGCCAAGAAGGGCGTCGATCGCGAGCTGGCGTCGGGCGCGTCCCGCCGGCGTCAGCGCCACGCGCTTGGCCCTTCCATCGCGGGCATCGGGGCTGATGCTGACATGCCCGTCCCGCACCAGGCGCCCGAGCGTGCTCGTCATGGTCTGCTTTGTCACTTGGAAGGCTCGCGCCAGCTCGCCCGGAGTCCATTCGCCGCCCAGTCGCGCCAGGTGGTTGAGCACGCCGAACCGGGCGAGCGTCAGGCCCGCCGGCAGCACGCGCTCCGCCCGGGCTGTCCCCAGCTGGTGCAGGATTCCAATCTCGCTGAACAGGCGAAACAGCGGCGGATCGTCGGGTGCGTCAGACAATCAGCTTGGCCTCCAGCGGGTAGCGCGGCGCGGGCGGAACATCGGGCCCATAGCCCAGGCGGGCGAGCATCTGCACCCTCCCTCCGTCGGGTGCGAGCAGGGCCTGAATAGCGCGATGACAGTCGACCATCTCGGGATATTCCTGCAACGCCTGGCTTGCCGGGTGCAGGGAAAGGCCGAGCTCCGTGGCGGCAAGATTGGCCCGGACGTAGGTGGCGCCAGTCGCAAGCTGGTCGGTCCGGTCGTTGCCGCGAGTGACCAGCCACAGATAGGCGGGTGCTGCACCATAAGTGGCATGCAGCTGGCGCTTCCCTTGCGCGAAAGCGGTCGAGGCCGGATCGGCAAGCTTCCCGTGCGTGATCTGCCCCAGCGCTGCGCCCGCCTCGATCATCGGGCCGGAAAGATCGATTCCATCGGGCTGGGCATCGACCGCGCGGGCACCAATCCGGATCAGGTCAATGCTTTCCCTGTGGGTGCGCGGGGTGTCCATCTCGATGTCGAGCGCGCGCAGGACCAGGTCCCGGATGTTGGCAACGGACACCCGGTCACTGGTCGTGGCGACCCGCAGGTCCGGTCCGCTGACCTCGAGGCGGGCAAGTTTGGCGGGATCGATTTGCCGCTCGAGGTCATAGGCCTCCTTGTTCGATCGACGGGCGAGCACATGGTCGAACAGCCGGTCGGGGACGATGGCCGGGTCCGGCTGGAAACGCAGATGGGCGATCGGGCGCCCATCGAGGCGTGCGCCCGGGGCCCCTTCCGGAAATTCGGTCACGTCCAGGCGTACGCCGCGCGAAGCGGCCGCCAGGCGCAGCAGTTCAAGGAAAGCGCCGAAGCCGATCAGGATCTGCCGGTCGAAGGGGTCGGTTGCGGGAAGCCGCCGGTCGAGGTCGCAGAACAGCTGCGCGTCGGTCGTTCCCTCCAGCCTGATGAGCCAGGGCTGGCGATTGTGCGGGTTGGGGGCGAGGATCGCATGGCGCAGCGCCGAAAGCCGCACGTCCGGGCTGTCGTCGGCCGCAATCGCCCACGGCGCCGCGGCCGTTTGGGGCGCGCGGGTGACGCGCCAGAAGCCCCCCGCGGCCACCAGGGCAAGACCGCCACCCGCGCCAAGAAGCAAGGTCCGTCGGGGCAGGCTCATGGCGACGCTTTCAACCAGTTCGATGACTGACTATATAGTAAGACATCGAACCTTGTCAACCGCGCGGTTCCGTCCACCGCGCCCCTGCTCCGCCGCGTCAGCCGGTGCGGGTCAGGATGAGCGGCGTGCCCTCGAGGCTGCGCTGTATCGGGCAGCGCGCGGCGATCTCGACCAGCTTCACGCGCTGCTCGGCCGAAAGATCCGGGCCCGTCAGGTGGACGGTCTTCTCGAACCGGTCCTGGCGTGGGTCTGTCGTGCCCTCGCCCCCCTTGCGATGGCGGACTTCGACCGCGACCTTCTCGAGTGGCCAGCCCTTCTGCCGGGCATACCAGCGGACCGTCAGGGTCGTGCACTCGGCAAGGGCTGCCGTCAGCAGGTCATAGGGGCTGGGGCCGAGGTCGGCGCCGCCCTGGTCTT
>Ga0101944_10004991_pt1 | contig 15647 bp, 18 predicted proteins | sample DewCreD2012metaG_FD_75245 | JGI IMG/M metagenome (GOLD analysis project Ga0101944, IMG submission 75245) | Hot spring sediment bacterial and archeal communities from British Columbia, Canada, to study Microbial Dark Matter (Phase II) - Dewar... ...
GCAGACGACCTTCAGCCGTTCGAGGATCGCGCGCTCGCGCTCGGCGGGGGGCATCGTCTCCCGCCGCGGGAACCAGTAGCGGCTGTCGGCCGGCGGCAGATAGCGTTCGTCGTAGGCGGGCGGGTAGGACCAGGCTTCCATCGCCGCCTCAGCGCGGGCCGCGTTCGGCGACGAGCCGGCGCAGCGTTTCGACGATCGCCTGCGGCGGCGTGTCCTGAAGCATCACTTCGCGCACGCCCATCTGCTTGAGTGCGACGACATCTTCGTCGGGCATCACGCCGCCGGCCACCACGATGATGTCGTCGGCCCTGCGCTCGGCAAGCAGCTTGAAGATCTTCGGAAACACCGTGAGTTGCACGCCCGACAGCAGGCTCACACCCAGTACATCGACATCCTCCTGGATCGCCGTGGTGACGACCTCGTCGGGCGTTCGATGCAGCCCGGAATAGATGACGTCCATGCCGGCGTCGCGCAGCGCGCGTGCGACGACCTTGACGCCCCGGTCGTGGCCGTCGAGCCCCACCTTGGCGAGCAGTACGCGGATCGGTGTCTCCATGATTGTTTGAATTCCGTATTCCGTATACGATACGCGGAGTCTGAGCGCCGGCTGCCGAACTGTCAATCGGTTCGGCGGCGGGCGCCGACCGGAGGACCGATGCAATCGCTGTCGCCGCATAAATCGCTCGTCGAGCAGGCCTATCGCACGATTCTCGATGCGATCTGCGACGGCACGCTCAGGCCGGGCGAGCGTCTGACGCAGGACGAGATCGCCGCGCGGCTGAACGTTTCGCGCCAACCGGTAATGAGTGCGCTCGCGCTGCTGAAGAACCAGGGCTTCCTTCAGGACGCGGGGCGGCGCGGGCTGGCGGTCGCGCCGATCGATGCGGCCCGGTTCGAGGCGATCTATCAGCTTCGATCGGCCGTCGAGCCGCTGGCGGTGCGGCTGGCCACCGCACGAATGACCGCAGCCGACGCCGCGCGCGGACGCGAGCTGGTCGCGCAGGGCAAGCGCCTCGCCGCATCGAGCGATGCGCGGGCGATCCTTCAGGCCGATGTCGACTTCCACGCATGGATCTACGCGCTGTCCGGAAATCCGCTGATCGCGGAGACGATGCAGTTGAACTGGCAGCACCTGCGCCGCGCCATGAGCGAAGTGTTGCGGCAACCGGCGATGTCCAAGCCGGTGTGGGAAGAACACGGGCAGATCGTCGAGGCGATGGCCGCCGGCGACGCCGATCGCGCCGCGCAACGGATGTACGACCACATCGTCGTGGCCTATCAGCGTGTCCGGCCGCGGCTGTCCAGCGCGGACGCCGCAGCGCGCGTCGCGGCATAAGCGCGCGCCTAGAATCCGCGCAATTCCTTCACGGACCGACCCCGTTGAACCGCGAACTGCGCGGCGGCGCACTCGAGGCGCTGCGCGTCGTCGACCCGTCCGAAAAACTCGCGGCCGTCGAGTCGCTCGCCCGCGCCGCGCCGGAACCCGATGCCTCGCTCGCTCTCGCCGAGCCGCCGGGCGTTCCCGGTCGCCCGTCGAGGCCCGAACTCGTCGCGCCGGGAGACGTCGCGCGACGCGGCATCGGTACCGCCGAAGGCCGTGCGGCGCTGCTGCACGCGTTGGCGCACATCGAATTCAATGCGATCAATCTGGCGCTCGACGCAATCTGGCGTTTCCGCGCGATGCCGCGCGCGTACTACTTCGACTGGTTGCGCGTTGCAGCCGAAGAGGCGCTGCACTTCCGGTTGCTCACGGAACGGCTCGGCACCCTGGGCCGGGCCTACGGCGACTTCCCTGCGCACGACGGTCTTTGGGAAATGGCGCGCAAGACGGCGGGCGATGTGCTGGCGCGAATGGCGTTGGTGCCCCGCACCCTTGAGGCGCGCGGGCTCGACGCGTCGCCGCAGGTGCGCGCGAAGTTCGCCGCCGCGGGCGACGCATCGTCGGCTGCGATCGTTGACGTCATCCTGCGCGACGAGATCGGCCATGTCGCGATCGGCAATCGCTGGTTCGCCTGGCTGTGCGCAGAGCGCGGCCTGCCGGTCGCGGCGACCTACGAGCGCCTGTGCCGGGAGCATGCGGCGCCGAGCCTGCGCGGCCCGCTGAACCTGGCGGCGCGCCGGGCAGCCGGATTCGGCGAGGAAGAACTCGCCGCAATGGCCGGAATTCGGCCGGAGTCCTAGCGCACCTTTGGTATCCGCCCTCATCCGCCGGCGTGCATCATCCGAAAAGGAAGCATGGAGGTGGGTATGCCGGGCTTGACGGGTGCGGTACGCGATCGGCTGCGGACGATGCTGAACATCCGCAGGCAGCGGTCGCTGCCCCGTCGAGGTCCCAAACCCGGTGTCGGCGCGAAGATCTTCAAGGACGACGTGCGTATGACCGTTCAGGCCGGCCTGAGCCACGAACTGTGGCGCTGGCTGCAGGAACGGGGCTGGCGCGAGATCATGTTCCGGCCCGATCGTCGCCGGTATCGCGACGTGCCGACGGCGTGGGTCACGCGCCTGATCGACTGTGCCCCCGAGGAGCGCGCCAGCGTTCTCGACGCTGCGGTCGCGCACGCGGTGAACCGCGCCGGACAGCGATCGGGCGCGGGCGACGCATCGCTTCCGGCCGCTTCCCAACCGGAGTAGCCGCTCCGCTCGCGGAAGCGTCGCGCCGACTGCGCGTCATCCGTTCGTCGTGACCGAAGAGTGATCCCGGTTTGCGGGATCGTTTCCCTGCGATGCGCTGGGTAGATTGCTTTCCTAAGTCAACGAGGAGAGCGAATGAACTGGGCCCAGCTTTTGACACGTCCCGTCGCCGGATTTCTTTCGGGGCGCAAGCAGGAGGTCCGCCGGCGCCACGCGCGCAAGCCGCAGATCGGGGCGACGATCTGCTGCGCCAACCTTCGCATGACCGTTCAGGCGGGGCTGAGCAGAGAACTCTGGGCCTGGCTCGTCGGACAGGGTTGGCGCGAGATCATGCCGAACGAAAACCGTTACCGGTTTCGCGCGCTGCCCTCGAACATCGTGACGCAGCTTTTCGACGCGCAGCCCGATCGCTGGGAGCGCCTGCTCGCGGCAGCCATCAAGCAGGCCGTGCAGGATACGAGCCCGACGACCGCGCCTGCACACGCGGCCGAAGCAGTGGCGCTGCGCGACTAGCCTCAGCCATCCTGCGTCACAATCCATCCCGCCCGCGATTCGCGGGCGGGAGCGTTTCATGTCGATCGACTCGATGCGCGCGCCGCGCGGCCGCGCTTACGCGGACGTGCGCGTGGGTGATGTGTACGTGCGAACCGTCACGATCGAGGAGCGCCATCTGTCGCAGGGCGCGGCGCTGATCGGCGACTTCAATCCGCTGCATGTCGACGAGGATTTCGCGCGCCGTTCGAAGTTCGGCGGGCGCATCCTGCACGGCGTGCTGACGTCCGCCTTGATGGGCGCCGAGCTCGGCATGGTGTTCGCCGGCACCGCGCTCGGCTATCTGGAGCACAACGCACGCTTTCTTGCCCCGGTGCGGATCGGCGACGTACTGACGATCCGCTGGACGGTGACCGGGCTCGTGCCCAAGCCCAAGCATGGCGGCGGCATCGTCGTCGCCGAAGGGATCGCGGTCAACCAGCACGGCGTCACCGTCTGCACCGCGACCGGCAAGATGCTCGTCGGCGCCTTGCCGGGTGACACCTGATTCAACACGGAGACACAGAGCTCACGGAGAACTGCAAGGACTTCAGGAGCCTTTCTCGGTGTTCTCCGTGTCCCTGTGGTGAACCCGATTTACCGTCGCTCGACAGCCGTCATTCGCCCGACACCCCAGTCCCGGCCGCCCGCTGCTTCTCCAGTTCGCGCAGCACGCGCCGCTGCACCTTCCCGGTGGTCGTCATCGGCAGCTGATCGATGAACTCGATCTCCTTCGGATACTCGTACGGCGCGAGCTTGCCGCGCACGTGCGCCTGCAACTCGGCGATCAGGCGCTCGTCGCCGCGGCCGCGATACGCGTCGGCCAGCACGACGAAGGCCTTGACCACCGCGCCGCGCTCCGCGTCGGGCTTCGGCACGACCGCTGCGTTGGCGACGGCGGGATGCTTGATCAGGCAGTTCTCGATCTCGCTCGGACCGATGCGATAACCGGCAGCCTTGAACATGTCGTCGGCGCGGCCCTGATACCAAAGGTAGCCCTCGGCGTCGCGCGTTGCGAGGTCGCCGGTGCGACACCAGGAGTTCAGCGGATCGCCGGTGAACTTCTTGCGCGTCGCCTCCGGATTCCGCCAGTACTCGAGGAAGAAGACCGGGTCGAGATCGCCGTGGATGTCGCGTCGATGGATCGCGACCTCACCGACTTCGCCGTCGCCGACCTCGTTGCCTTCGTCGTCGATGACGGCGACGCGGTGGCCGGGGTAGGGACGGCCCATCGCGCCGGGATTGGCGGGCCAGCGCTCGTGCGAGTTGCCGACGATGTAATTGACCTCGGTCTGCCCGAACATCTCGTTGACCGTGATGCCGAGCTTCTCGCGCGCCCAGTCGAAGACGGCGGTGCCGACCGCTTCGCCTGCGCTCATGATCGAGCGCAGGCGCAGCTTGCCGCGCGGATCGGCCCACGCTTGCGAACGCATCATCATCTTGAGGGCGGTCGGAAACAGGAACGCGTTGGTCACGCCGTAGCGCTGCATCAGCTCGAACGCCTTCTCCGGCGCGAATCGGCCCTTGTAGCCGACGATCGGAAAACCGAAGTACAGCGTCGGCAGCAGCGCGTCCATCAACCCGCCCGTCCACGCCCAGTCCGCCGGCGACCAGAACACGTCGCCGGGCCGCGGGAACCAATCCTGCGAAGCGACGAAGCCGGGCAGATTGCCGATCAGCGCGCGATGCGGCATCAGCGCGCCCTTCGGCGGGCCGGTCGTCCCGCTCGTGTAGATCAGCAGCGCCGGGTCGTCGGCGCGCGTCGCAACGCATTCGAAGCGGTCGGACGCCTTGGCGAGCAGCGCGCTCCATTCGTGCGTGCCGTCGGCGCCGACGCCCACGATGATCAAATGCGCAAGCTGCGGGCACGAAGCGCGCAGCGATGCGAGCGCGTCGGCCGCCGACTCGTCGGCGATCGCGGCGATCGCGCCGCTGTCCTGCAGCCGGTACTCGAGCGCATCGGGGCCGAACAGGACCGACAACGGCATCGCGACCGCACCGAGCTGGTAGATCGCCAGGTGCGCGATCGCCGTCTCCGGCCGCTGGGGCAGCACGATCGCCACGCGGTCGCCGCGCTTCACGCCGAGCGCCGCCAGCGCGTTCGACAGGCGGTTGGCGTCGGCCTGCAGCGTCGCGTACGTGTAGGTGGCGCGCCGGCCCGCGTCGTCCTCGAAGTGGATCGCCACGCGCGAAGTCTCGGCGGCCCAGCGCCGGCCGCACGCCTCGGCGATGTTGAACTCGGCCGGGACGTGCCAGCGGAAGCCTTCGTACAGCTCGCGATACTCGTCGTGTGTCATTCGTCACCCGCCCGCGCATTGGTATCGTTACCCGCGAAAGTTTCGCCCAGCTCGCAGCCACCTGCAACGCCATGAAGCCATCGCGCTCCCGTTTCGTCCACGTGCGCCGCCTGCGCTACCACCTGCGTGAATGGGGGCGCGAGGGCGCGCCGATCCTCGTGATGCTGCACGGCTGGATGGACGTGTCGGCGTCGTTCCAGTTCGTCGTCGACGCGCTGCGTGGCGACTGGCATGTCGTCGCGCCCGACTGGCGCGGCTACGGGCTGACCTCGTGGACGAGCGAAGACTGCTACTGGTTTCCCGACTATCTGGCCGACCTCGAGTACGTGCTCGATGCGATCGCGGGCGAGCAGCCGGTCGCGCTCGTCGGCCACAGCATGGGCGGCAACGTCGCGCTGCTGTACGCGGGCGTTCGCCCGCAGCGGGTTTCGGCCGTCGTCAATCTCGAAGGCTTCGGGCTGCGCGACAGCGCACCCGACGAGGCGCCGGCGCGCTACGCGCGCTGGATCGACGAGCTGAAGGAGGGCGCGACGCTGCGCGACTACGGCTCGCTGTCCGAGGTCGCCGACCGCCTGCGCCGGAACAATCCGCGGCTGTCCGAGCAGCGCGCGCTGTTCCTCGCCGCGCACTGGTCGCAACCGACCGAAGGCGGTCGCTACCGCATCGCCGGCGATCCGGCGCACCGGATCGTCAATCCCGTCCTCTATCGCTGGGCCGAAGTCGAGGCGTGCTGGCGACGCGTCGTCTGCCCCGTGCTTTGGGTGCAGGCCGATCAGACCGACGCAGCCAAGTGGGCGGGCGGGCAGCACGAGATCGACCGGCGCGTCGCCGTGCTCGGCAACGTCTCGACCGCGCGCGTCGCCGACGCGGGGCATATGCTGCATCACGACCAGCCGCAGCAGGTCGCCGCGCTGATCGAGTCGTTCCTCGCGCGCGCGTACGCTTGACTCGGCTCTGTCCGTGGTGAACTCGCCAGCATCCGAACGCCGTGATCCCGCCACAGGACACGGAGGACACGGAGAACACCGGGACTTCTCGGTGTCTCGGTGGTGCGATCAATAGCCATCGAATGATGCGACCCAGCGACCAATCGCTGACCGAGCCGGCCGCTACAATCGCGGCGTGAAGTTGGATCCCCACCGCATCAACGCCGACCTGCACGCGCACTCCACCGTTTCCGACGGCACGATGACGCCCCGCGCGCTGGTCGAGCGTGCGCACGCCCAGGGGGTCGAACTGTTCGCGCTGACCGACCACGACGAAGTCGCCGGATTGCACGAAGCCGCGCTGGCCGCCGCCGAAGTGGGTCTGGATTTCGTGCCGGGGGTCGAGATCTCGGTGACTTGGGGCGGGCAGACGGTGCATATCGTCGGTCTCGGCATCGATCCGGGCAACGCGGCGCTGATCGAAGGGCTCGCGCACGTGCGCTCCGGCCGCATGCGCCGCGCGCGGGCGATGGCCGATGCGCTCGCGGCGGTGGGGCACGCGGGTGCGCTCGAAGGGGCGCTCGCCTACGCCGGCAATGTCGATCTGATTTCGCGCACGCACTTCGCGCGCTGGCTCGTCGAAACCGGCGCGTGCGAAGACGTGCGCGAGGTGTTCACGAAATACCTCGTCGCCGGCAAGCCGGGGTATGTGCCGCACCAGTGGGCACAGCTGCGCGAGGCCGTGGCATGGATCGCGGGGGCAGGCGGGGTGGCGATCGTCGCGCACCCCGGCCGCTACAAGTTCGGCGAAGACCAGATGCGCGCGCTGCTCGCGGAGTTCCGCGACGCGGGGGGGCGCGCGATCGAGGTGTCGACCAGCAATCACACCGCGCAGCAGGCGCGCAGGTTCGCGAAGCTCGCACGCGAGTTCGAGCTCGAAGCCTCGCGCGGCAGCGACTTCCACAGCCCATGCGAATCGCAGATCGAGCTGGGCCGCGTTCCGCCGTTGCCCGAAGCGCTGGTGCCCGTGTGGCAGCGATTCATCGCCTGAGTCCCGAGGAAGCGCTGCAGTGCGCGAGCGCCTGAAACCCTCACCCCCGACCCTTTCCCGCTGCGCGGGCGAGGTGGGACACCGGCCGCAGATGGTTTGCGACCATCTGCCGATCCACGGGTAATGGCGCAGGTCTTCACCGTCCATCCGCAGAATCCGCAGATCCGCCTGTTGCGGCAGGCCGCGCAACTGATCGATCACGGCGCGCTTGCAGCGATTCCGACGGACTCGTGCTACGCGCTGGTCTGCCATCTCGACGACAAGGCCGCGGTCGACCGGCTGCGCCGCATCCGCCGCATCGACGAGCGGCACCACCTGTCGCTGTTGTGCCGCGACCTGTCGGAGATCTCGGCCTATGCGCAGGTCGACAACCGGCAGTACCGCCTGCTGAAGGTCGCCACGCCGGGACCCTACACGTTCATTCTCGACGCCACGCGCGAAGTGCCGCGGCGACTGTCGCATCCGTCGCGCAAAACAATCGGCATCCGCATCCCCGACCATCCGGTCGCGCTCGCGCTGCTCGACGTGCTCGGCCAGCCGCTGATCGGCTCGACGCTGATGCTGCCGGGCGACGAACTGCCGCTGAACGACGTCGAGGACATCCGCGCGCGGCTCGATCACGACATCGACGTGATCGTCGACGCCGGCGCGTGCGGCGTGGAGCCGACCACGATCATCGACCTCACCGGGCGCGAGGCGGTCGTGCTGCGACAGGGCCGCGGCGCGCTCGAACCGCTGGGGCTCGCGCCTGCCGAGGGCTGAGTGTCGCGGCGGATTCGCGCAGCGCCGCTGTTAGACTGCCGCGCATGGAAGGTCTGATTCAGGCGATCACCGTCTATGCGATTCCCGTGCTGTTCGCGATCACGCTGCACGAGGCGGCGCACGGGTATGTCGCGCGCGTGTTCGGCGACCAGACGGCTTACATCGCCGGCCGCATCACGCTCAATCCGCTGAAGCACATCGATCTGGTCGGCACGATCGTCGTTCCGATCGCGATCCTGCTCGTGTCCAAGCTCGCCGGCGGCGGCGGCTTCCTTTTCGGCTGGGCCAAGCCCGTGCCCGTGAGCTTCGGCAATCTGCGTCACCCCAAGCGCGACATGATCTGGGTCGCCGGCGCCGGCCCGGGCGCGAACCTGTTGATGGCGGTCGCCTGGGCGCTGTTCCTCAAGCTGCAGCTCGGCCTCGGACTGAACGAGACCTTCTTCGTCGAGATGGCGAAGGCCGGCATCTTCGTCAACATCGGCCTGATGGCGCTGAACCTGCTGCCGGTCCCGCCCCTGGACGGCGGCCGCATCGCGGTGGGGTTGCTGCCGCACCCCCTCGCGTGGCAGTTCGCGCGGATCGAGCCCTACGGCCTTTTCATCATCCTGATCCTGCTGGCGACCAACACGCTCGGCTTCTTCCTCGTGCCGTTCTACAAGCTCGGGCTGGCGGTCGTCGAACTGTTCATCTGACATGCTCTTTCCCGATCGCGTTCTCTCCGGCATGCGGCCGACCGGCGCGCTGCACATCGGCCACTATCACGGTGCACTGAAGAACTGGGTCAAGCTGCAGGAACAGCATCCCTGCTTCTTCTTCGTCGCCGATTGGCACGCGCTGACCACGCACTACGAGACGCCCGAGGTGCTCGAGGCGAGCGTCTGGGACATGCTGGTCGACTGGTTCGCCGCCGGCATCGACCCCAAGAAGTCGACCGTCTTCGTGCAGTCGCGCGTGCCCGAGCACGCCGAGCTGTTCCTGCTGCTCGCGATGGCCACGCCGCTCGGCTGGCTCGAGCGCGTTCCGACCTACAAGGACCAGATCGAGAAGCTCAAGGACCGCGACCTCGCCACGTACGGCTTCCTCGGCTACCCGCTGATGCAGGCCGCCGACATCCTGATCTACCGCGCGACCATGGTGCCCGTCGGCGAGGACCAGGTGCCACACATCGAGATGACGCGCGAGATCGCGCGCCGTTTCAACCATCTGTTCGGCCGTGAACCCGGCTTCGAGGAAAAGGCGCAGGCCGCCGTGAAGAAGCTCGGCACCAAGGCGGCCAAGCAGTTCATGGAAGCGAGGACGAAGTGGCAGCGCGATGGCGACGCCGCCGCGCGAGATGCCGGTCGCGCGCTCGTCGCCGCCGCGAGCGTCCCGCAGGAGGACCGCGAGCGGCTGATCGGCTATCTCGAGGGCGGCGCGCGCAGCGTGCTCGTCGAGCCTGCGGCCAAGCTCACCGAGACGCCGAAACTGCCGGGGCTCGACGGGCAGAAGATGTCGAAGAGCTACGGCAACGCGGTGCTGATGCGCGAAGAACCGAAGGTGCTGACCGAGAAGATCCGGCGCATGGTGACCGATCCCGCACGCGTTCGCCGCTCCGATCCGGGCGAGCCCGAGCGCTGCCCCGTCTGGCAGCTTCACAAGGTCTACTCGGACGATGCCACGCGCGACTGGGCGGCGAAGGGTTGCCGCAGCGCAGGCATCGGCTGCCTCGACTGCAAGCAGCCCGTCATCGACGCGATGCTGCGCGAGCAGCAGGGTTGGCGTGAACTCGCGCAGCCGTATCTGGACGATCCGCAGATGCTGCGCGCGATCGTCGCCGACGGCGGCGACCGCGCCCGCAAGGCCGCGCAGGAGACGATGCACGACGTGCGCGACGTCATGGGGCTCAACTACAAATAGGATTGCGGATGGCGGATTGCGGCTTGCGCTTTGTGCCGACGCCCCTCCGCCGCACGTTGAGAGCGCGCTGAAGTCCGCACGGCGACTGCGCTCAAGCTGTGCGGACCTCGCCATCCGCGATCCGCGATCCGCAATCCGAGAAATGCACGGCCCCGACACGCCATCGCCCTGGGTACAGCGTTTCGCGCCGCTCGCCGCGCGCGGCGCCAACGTGCTCGACGTAGCCTGCGGCGGCGGCAGGCACGCGAGGCTGTTCGCGCGGCGCGGCTGCATCGTCGATGCGGTCGACCGCGACCCGTCGTGCGGCGAGGCGCTCGCCGGCGAGCCGAACGTTCGCTTCCTCGCGGCCGACCTCGAAGGCGGGCCGTGGCCGTACGGCGCGCGGCGGTTCGACGCGATCGTCGTCGCGAACTACCTGCACCGTCCGCTGTTTCCGCGACTCGCCGCGTCGCTCGCCGACGGCGGCGTGCTGATCTACGAGACTTTCGCGGTCGGCAACGAGCGTTACGGCCGGCCGTCGAACCCGGACTTCCTGCTGCGGCCGCGCGAACTGCTCGACGTTTTCGGTGCGCAGCTTCATGTGCTCGCATTCGAGGACGGCGTCGTCGGCGCGCCGCGGCTCGCGCGCATCCAGCGGCTGTGCGCGGTGCGCGCGTCACCCGACGCGCACGAGCGCCTGCGGCTCGACGCGGCCGACTGAACCGCGCAGCGCCGGATGTAGAATCGCCGCCTTCGTTCGGCTCGGCCGACGCACTCACCCGCTCATCGCGCGCACATGATCACCGGCAGCCTGGTCGCCATCGTCAGTCCGATGCACGAAGACGGTTCGCTCGACTTCGACGCGTACCGCAAATTGATCGAATGGCACATCGCCGAGGGAACGAACGGGATCGTCGCGGTCGGCACGACCGGCGAGTCGCCGACCGTCGACCACGACGAGCACTGCGAGCTGATCCGCGTCGCGGTCGAAACGGCGCGCAAGCGCGTTCCGGTCATCGCCGGCACCGGCGGCAACTCGACCGCCGAGGCGATCGATCTCACGCAATACGCGAAGAAGGCGGGCGCCGACGCCACGCTGCAGGTCGTTCCGTACTACAACAAGCCGACGCAGGAAGGCCTGTACCAGCACTTCCGCAAGGTCGCCGAAACCTGCGGCCTTCCCGTGATCCTGTACAACGTGCCCGGCCGGACGGTCGCCGATCTCGCCAACGACACGACATTGCGGCTGGCGCAGGTACCGGGCATCGTCGGCATCAAGGACGCGACCGGCGATCTGGCGCGCGCAGCGGATCTGCTCCGGCGCGCGCCCAAGGATTTCGCGGTTTACAGCGGCAACGACGACTCGGCGCTCGCACTGATGCTGCTAGGCGGCCACGGCGTGATCTCGGTGACCGCCAACGTCGCGCCGAAGCCGATGAGCGACCTCGCCAAGGCCGCGCTCGCCGGCGACCTGGCGCGTGCCAGAGACATCAACAACCGGCTTCTGCCGCTGCACATGAAGCTCTTCGTCGAGGCGAACCCGATCCCGGTCAAATGGGCGCTCGCGCGCATGGGGCGCATCGGCAAGGGCATCCGGTTGCCGCTCGTGCCGCTCGCCAAGGCGAACGAACCCGTCGTCGAAGCTGCGCTCAAAGAAGCCGGTCTGCTGTAACCGGCGCCGAGGAGAAACCTGGTGATGCAAGGCATGCTTCGCGTGCGTTCTTGGGCCCTGCCTGTCGCGGCCGTCGCCGCGGCGCTCGCCGCGGGCTGCAGCTCGATCGGGCTGACCACCGACCGCGTCGACTACAAATCGGTCCAGCCGGTCAAGCCGCTCGACGTCCCGCCCGATCTGTCGCAACTGCCGCGCAGCGACCGCTACGCAGTGCCCGATCGGCCGGGCGTGGCGAGCGCAGCGTCGGCCACCGCGCCCGTCGCCGCGCCGGTCGCGGTCGGCGGCGCCGCCGTCGCGCCGGCGCTTCCGAACGCTCGCATCGAACGCGCGGGCAGCCAGCGCTGGCTTGCCGTCGACGTTCCGCCCGAGACCGCGTACGCGGTCGTCAAGGAATTCTGGCCGAGCGTCGGGCTGGCGATCGAGCGCGAGGATCCCGCCGCGGGCATCATCGAGACCGTGTGGGCGGAGAACCGCGCGAAGCTGCCGCAGGACATCATCCGCCGCACGATCGGGCGCGTGTTCGACAGCCTGTATTCGACCGGCGAGCAGGACAAGTACCGCACGCGCATCGAGCGCACCGCGAAGAACACGTCCGAGATCTACATCAGCCATCGCGGCATGATCGAGGTGTACACGTCGCAGGCGCAGGACTCGACCAAGTGGCAGCCGCGCCCGCCCGATCCCGAGATGGAAGCCGAGATGCTGCAGCGGCTCGCGCTGCGCTTCGCGCCGCGCGCGGCGCAAACGGCTGCCGCGCCTGCGGCCGCGACGGCAGTGAGCGCGGCCCCCGCCACACCGCAAGTCGCGCGGCTGGTCAAGGGGCCCGACGGCCGCAACGAGCGCGTGGAAGTCGACGAACCGTTCGACCGCGCGTGGCGGCGCATCGGGCTCGCGCTGGACCGGGGCGGCTTTACTGTCGAGGACCGCGACCGCGCCAAAGGGACGTATTTCGTGCGCTACCTCGATCCCGAATACGAAGCCAGGCAGCGCGAGAAGCAGGGGTTCTTCTCGAAGCTGTTCGGGCGCGAGCCGAAGATCGAAGCGCAGCAGTTCCGCGTCCAGGTCGCCGCTGCCGGCGATGCGACGCGGGTCACCGTCCTCGACAAGGACGGAAAGCCGGCCACGGGCGCGACTGCCGACAAGATCCTCGCGCAGATCAACGAGCAGCTTCGGTAGCGCCGCCGATGCTGCGATTCCGCTGCCTCGGCTCCGGCAGCGAGGGCAACGCACTCATCGTCGAGTCGCGTGACGGCCTGTTCGCCACGCGCGTGCTCGTCGACAACGGCTTCGGCCCGCGACAGCTCGAATCCCGGCTGGCGCGCGCCGGGCTTGGGCTCGACGACCTCGACGCGATTTTCGTTACGCACGAGCATTCCGATCACGCCGACGGCGTGGCGGCGCTGCTCGAACGGCGGCGCATCCCCCTTTTTGCCACGCGAGGCACCGCTGCGGCGGCGCGGCTCGATGGCGCCGGCGTCGATCTGCGCGTGCTGCGCGCCGGCGTCGCAGTCGAACTGGGCGCCTTGCGCGTCGAACCGTTCGCCGTGCCGCACGACGCGGGCGAACCGGTGCAGTTCGTCTTCGACGACGGCGCGCGCAGGTTCGGGTTGCTCACCGACATCGGCGCGCCGACCGCGGCGGTCGAGGACGCGCTCGCGCGGCTCGACGCGCTGATGCTCGAATGCAACCACGACGCCGAGCTGCTGCAGGCGGGCGACTATCCGGCATTTCTCAAGGCGCGGATCGGCGGCGATCGCGGCCACCTGTCCAACGCGCAGGCCGCGGCGCTGCTGGCGCGCATCGACCGCGGCCGACTGCGGTGCGTCGTCGCCGCGCATCTGAGCCGCAAGAACAATGCGCCCGAGCTGGCGCAGGCCGCGCTCGCGGCGGTGCTGAATTGCGCGCCAGCCGAGGTGCTGGTCGCGCGGCAGGCCGATGGGCTCGACTGGGTAACGGTCGACTGAGCGTTCCGATCGCGGATGACAGATTGAACGCTCAGCCCCTCACCCCGCTCCTCTCCCCTGGAAAAGGGGAGAGGGAGGTGGTGAAACCGCTTCTGGGCATTCTCCCGCAGACCACCATTCACTCTCCCGCGGACCACCCTGAGGATAATCTTTGAACGGACGGGGCCGCGAATCAACCCCGCGACCCGGCGTCCGGCCGAAGTGGCGGTGGTGGCCGACTCTTCGTCGCCATGTCCGCGGGGTCAGCCGGCAGACCTCGCAGGCGGCTTCGCACGGATCGAGGAGCTTCATGCCCTCCAGTCTGCCGCGCAAGCAGTGCTGGGTCGATTCGCGCCACGGGAGAATTTCCACAAGTCCTATGGTGACAAGAGCTTGACTCTTGCCGTTTGTCGGGTATTCTCAACGCATTCCGTTCAGAGAATCACCAGTTAGCTGCATGAGAAGGGCAGGCAGCATACCATTGTAACTGAACGGTTCGGGAGGACGAGAAATGGCTCGAAGAGTCTTTTACAGCTTTCACTTTTCACTACAAGCCGGACAACTGGCGGGCGGCCCAGGTGCGAAACATGGGCGTGATCGAAGGAAACGTCCCCGTGTCGGATAACGACTGGGAGACCATCACCAGAGGCGGTGACGCCGCGATTGAACGGTGGATCGCCGACCAGATGGACGGGAAATCCTGTACGGTGGTCCTCATCGGGAGTGCCACGGCTGGCCGGAAGTGGATCAACTACGAGATCAAGAAAACGTGGGGGGACGGGAAGGGGCTCGTCGGCGTCTACATTCACAATCTGCAGGACCGGAACCAGCAACAAGCCACCAAGGGTAATAACCCGTTCGACGCATTCACCGTGGACCAGACGCCGCTGTCCCGCATCGTCAAGGCCTATGACCCCCCGTATTGGAGGAGCTCCGACGTGTACGCCTACATTAAGGACAACATCGCAAACTGGGTCGAGGAAGCCATTTTGATCCGAAATAGTCGGTAGAGGACGAGACCACATGGATCAAGAACGATCTTACACTGAGGACTCAGCGGCCGTCCAGGCGCATCTGAGCATCGCTCAGTCAGTGATCCAGCGCATGGCCTCGAACAGTGCGTCCTGCAAGGCATGGTGTATTACGCTTGTGGCCGCGATCTTGGTCATCGTGGCTGACAAGGGCAAGCCCAACTACGCACTGATTGCAGTTATTCCAACGCTCCTTTTTCTTGTGCTCGACGCATATTACTTGGCGCTGGAGAGATGCTTCCGCGCCTCATACAACGAGTTCATTGACAAGATTCACGGTGGTCGAGTCGTCGCGGCCGATCTCTATGCGGTCACGCCGAAGGGCGGAGTCCCAACGGCCGTGGTCCGATCACTCGGCTCTTTCTCGATCTGGCCATTCTACGTGACCCTGGGAGTCATGATTTGGCTGTCAATGTGGATCGTGATCCCTTGAACCAAGAGGCACAATCGAGTGAACGAATCGAACGACAACAATTACCTGGCGATCCTCACGACATCGATCCAGGTCTGCGCCAAATACAAGCCGAAGCTCGGCCATGGTGCGAAGGCTGGATACCGACTTGACGAGTTCCAGCGCATGTATCGAGGGGACCCATTCTATAATTGGCTGGGGCTTGATAATCCCCTTATGTACGCGGCCCACAAGGCGGCAGGTGGTATGACGAGTATTTATCGCCAGATCGGCATTGGCTGCGAGAATCTGTTCAGACGTATCTTGCAGGACCATCTTGGCCTCACCGATGAGGACGTCAGGTGGACCTACACGCTGCCGCGTGCTGGCGGCAAGGAGCGGAAACTCCATCTTGACGCACGTATCCCTATTTCCAGCGTGGCAGACACGGCTCGAAAGCGCCTCGTTCAATCTTGGGTACGGGATGCCGCACGTCGGATAGATGTCGACGCGGCAGTTGCTAAAACGCTCCAAGGG
>Ga0101944_10004990_pt1 | contig 15646 bp, 10 predicted proteins | sample DewCreD2012metaG_FD_75245 | JGI IMG/M metagenome (GOLD analysis project Ga0101944, IMG submission 75245) | Hot spring sediment bacterial and archeal communities from British Columbia, Canada, to study Microbial Dark Matter (Phase II) - Dewar... ...
GGTCAAGCTCGCCAATGGGCATCTGGTGATCGCTTTCAACAACAGCTACACACAGCGCAATCCCCTGTCCGTGGCCCTGTCCACGGACGAAGGCCGCACCTGGACCAGAGTGCGCAACATCGAAGCCGACGATCACGGCTCCTACTCCTATCCGGCCATCATCCAGGACCGCAACGGCATCATTCACCTCACCTACACCTGGAACCGCGAATCCATCAAGCACGCCGCATTCAACGAAGCGTGGATTTTGCAGGGTCAGGAAAAGTTCGCGGAAAAGCAATAGCCGCGGCTGTTGTTCCCTTGAACCCTCTCACGAAATGCAACGCAGAAAAAATGGGGACTGGAAACGCGGCGCTTTTCGCGTGTCTGCGGGGCCGTTAAAAAAGTCCCGGCGCCGGAAAAAACGCGGGACAGGGGGGCTATTGAAAAAGTGCGGGGGCGAAAAAACGCTGGGGACAAGCTTCGTTTTCCTTGTGGAAAACGACCCAATCCCCGGTTTTTTCGCAGCCTTGCGAATGTATGAGGCACAGCATCGATAAGCGAAGGAGTTTTTCACCAGCTCCTTGACCCAGGGATTTTTCACCCTCGTTGAAATGACTCGGACCACAGGCGTTCTGTTATGGAATGAGCCAGGGGGTCCATGCTTCGGGGGCGCGCACGCCGGGCGGGGCGATGAGCAGGGCGGGCGTTTGCCCGTATTTTTCAATCAGCCATGGCAGATTTGCGTAATGCACGCGGCCGATGACCTCGATGGCCTTGGGATCCACGCCCAGGCAGGGCAGGGCGACGGCCAGCGTTTCGGCGGGGTCCGCGGCGCCGCGCGTGTACCAGTCCGCGAACACCACGATGCGCGGCGCGGCGCCCGCGCGCCATGCCGCGGCCGCGGCACGCGCACGCCGCACCATGCCCTCGTCCGGCGCGTCCAGGGGTTCGTCCCCGTGGTATGGCTCGTACAGAATGACGATTGCGGGCGCGGTTGCGGATGCGGGAATGTCTCCCGGGGCGGGAGGGTATTCGTAGTCCGGCGCCGGAGAGTACGGCGCGACCACATTGCGGACCGTGAACCCTTTGTCCTCGAAATTCAGCTTGGCGCGCATGAGGTGCGCCGACTGGCTCACCAGAGCGGCGTTCTTGACCCACCCGCGGTCTTCAAAAAGCAGGCTCGTGAAATAGGCGTTTTCCACCGTAGTTGCGGAGCGGTCTTCCTCGACGATGGCGGTGTCCGGCACGCCCAGGGCCACAAGCCCGATGCGGGCCATGCGCGCCTCGGATATGTGCCCGAAGGTGAAGCCGCCCGAGACCACGATGGTCTGGACCAGGCCGCGGTGATAGAGCCTGGCCGCGACTTGCACGCGAGCGGTCTGCGAGGGGTTGGGCGTGTGCGGCCCGTCCGGATAATGGCCGAGCATCACGGCCGTGCGCGGCGGTTGCGCCGCGCCGCGCGCGGGTCCACAGCAGACCATTACTATCTGGATAGCAAAGAGCAAAACAAGCGCCAGCCGTTTTTTCATTGGAATGAAACCTCCGTGCCGTGTCGTCCTGCAATGCATTGTTTCACAAATGCGCGCGCGATTCAACGAAGCGGCGCGGCAATGCGTTTCGCGCGGCTCACAAGATTCTAACGCGCGTTGCCTATAATCACGCGCAAAGGCGCGGCCCGGTTTTGCGGCGCTCGCGCTTTTTCAAATCTCCGGGGCACGGTATGATTAACAACACAAACGCGAACACATTGAACGGAGACGGAAACACATTTATGAAGCGGACAAAGATTATCGCCACCGTGGGACCCTCCACGGACGGGCCGGGGGTGATCCGCAAGCTCATCCTGGCGGGCGTGGATGTTTTCAGATTGAATTTCTCGCACGGAGATCACGCGTCGCACCGGCGGCGCATGGAGGTCATTCGCGCGGCTGCGCGCAAGGAGAACCGGCATATCGCGGTGATGCAGGACCTGCAAGGGCCGAAAATCCGCGTGGGCGCACTCCGGAACGGCGCCATGGAGCTTGCCCCGCGTCAGAGCTTGGTTGTGACCACGCGCCGCGTGACCGGCGGGGACGGCGTCATCCCCTCGCAGTACAAGGCGCTGGCAAAGGATTTAAAACCCGGCGATCACATTCTGCTCGATGATGGTCTCATGGAATTGCGCGTGGAGGCCACGGACGGCACGGATGCGCATTGCGTGGTGATCAAGGGCGGGCTGCTTAAAGAAAACAAAGGCATGAACCTGCCGGGCGTGGACATCAGCCAGCCGTCGCTGACCCGCAAGGACATGGACGATCTCAAGATGGCGCTGGCGCTGGGCGTGGATCTTGTGGCCATGTCGTTCGTGCGCTTTGGGCGGGACATGGAGAAGCTGCGCAGGCAGGTGGAAAAACTGCACGGCGATGTTCAGCTTATCGCAAAAATCGAGCGGCCCGAAGCCGTGCACAACCTGGACGAAATTTTGGAGCACGCGGATGGAGTCATGGTGGCGCGCGGGGATCTGGGCGTGGAAATGGCCCCGGAAAAAGTGCCGGGGCTGCAGAAACGGATCATCGAGAAAGCCAACGAGCACGGCAAGCGCGCGATCACGGCCACGCAGATGCTCGAGTCCATGATGCACAGTCCGCGGCCCACGCGCGCGGAGGCCAGCGATGTGGCCAACGCGGTGCTGGACGGGACCGGCGCGGTCATGTTGAGCGGCGAAACCGCGGCCGGGGAATATCCCGTGGAAGCCGTGTCCATGATGGCGCGCATCGTCAAGGAAGCCGAAGCGCGGCTGCTGCGCCGCAATGTCGAGGTTCCGCCGGTCAAGGCCAGCCTGCCGGACAACGATTTCAGCGCAGCCGTGGCGCGCGCGGCCGTGCGCGCAGCCAATGATCTGGACGCGCGCGCCATCGTGGCCTTCACCCAGAGCGGCACAACCGCCGAACTGGTGTCCAAGTACCGGCCGCAGTGCATGATCCTCGGCGGCACCCTGCACGAGGCTGTGGCGCGGCGCATGGCCCTGACCTGGGGCGTGGTTCCGATCCTGTTCGACAAGGTTTCGAGCACCGAATCCCTGGTCGCGGATGTGGACGAACGCCTTCTGAAAACCCGGCTGCTGAAATGGGGCGACCTGGTGGTCATCACCTCGGGCGTGCCCGTGGGCCGGGCCGGAACCACCAACATGATAAAGATTCACCGCATGGGGTACAGCGATTGATGAGACGCGCTGTAAGCGCATTCGCGCGCGATTTATTATATGATGAACGAAGAGTTTATCCTGTAACGGAGAGGTGTCCCATGAAAACGCCCCGGCGCATCGTGGTTGTTCTCGCGGCCGCGCTCCTGTTTCTGGCCCTGCCCGCGGCCGCGGCCGAGTACATCATGGAATTGCCCGTGCCCAAGGATTTAAGCATCGGCTCCATCGGTTCCATCATGCGCAATGTCAGCGCCGCCATCGAGAAAAAAACCGGCATCAAGCTCACGGTGCGGGACCACGAGTACACGCATCTCACCGAGCCTGTGGACGAAATGCTGGACCTCATGAAAAAAGGCTCCGTGGATTTCGCCATGGTGTTCGCCAACGAATACCTGCGCTATCACATCAAGGAAGGCTCGAATGCGCTGCCCCTGTTCACGATTGAAATGTTCGGAAAGCCATACCGCAACATGTGCGCGTTTACGCGCGCGGGGGAGATGCCTGCGGACGCCGCAGGATTCAAAGGCAAGGCGTGGGGCGGCGCAGCCACGCGCAACGCGCGGTACATTCTTTACCAGAACGGAGTGAACCCCAAGGATCTCGGCGCATTTTTCGGCAAGATGGTTTTCCTCAAGGAGTCCGACATCGCCACCATGTTTGACGCCGTGCTCTCCGGCAAGGTTGATCTCGTGACCATGCCCGACTACCAGGCGCAGATGACCATCAACGCCAATCCCAAATACAAGAAACTGGCCAAAGGCTTTTGTGAAAAATACGAGCACAACTGGCTGTTCGTGTATCGCAAGGGCGTGAGCGAAGAGGACGCGAAAAAGCTCAAGAAATCTTTCCTCGCGGCGCACAAGGATCCGGATTTCGCGCAGTTCAAGTTTCTGCTTACCGCGGTGCAGGGCAAATTTGTGGATGTGGATGCGGAGTCGCTCAAGCGCACCAAGAAAATTGCGGAACTGGGAATCGAAAACAACTGGTACGAGGAAGAGCGGAAGTTCATCAAAACCCACTACAAGGAATAGCGAAAGCAGCAAGGATCCCATGAATGTGAAACGGCCCGGCGCGCAAAGCGCCGGGCCGTTGTGTTTGTGCGCTTGAATTATCCTTCGGGGCGTTATTTCACGAGTTTGTAATCTTTGAGCGCGGCCTTGAGGGCTTTGGCGTTAGCGGCCGAAAGCTGTGCGAGCGGGCTTCGGACCGCAGCCTGGCACAGGCCCATGAGCGCCAGCGCGGCTTTTACGGGAACGGGGTTGACCTCGAGTTCCATGGCGCGCATCAGAGGCAGCATTTTGTAGTGCAGGGCGCGCGCTTTCTTGAAATCCCCGGCCGCGGCCGCATCGCACAGCGCGGCCATGTCTTTGGGCGCAATGTTGCCGACCACGGAAATCACGCCCGCGGCGCCGATGGACATCAGGGGCAGGGTCCAGGCGTCGTTGCCGCTCAAGACCGCCACCTTGCCGCCGGTGAGTTCCAGAACGCGGGCGCTGTAGTCCGTGCCGCCGCTGGCGTCCTTCACGCCCGCGATGGCCACGGTTTCGCTCAAGGCCTTGATGGTTTCGGGCTCGATGGTGATGTTGGTGCGGCCCTTGTGGTTGTAGAGCACGATGGGCAGCCCGCCCTTGTCGCCCACGGCCTTGAAGTGTTTGAAGAGGCCGAGCTGGTTGGGCTTGTTGTAATAGGGCGCCACCTGCAGGCACGCATCCGCGCCGGCCTGGCGCGCGTGTTTGGTGAGGCTGATGGCTTCGCTGGTGCTGTTGCTGCCCGTGCCCGCCACGATGGGCAGTTTGCCGCCGGCCTGATCAATGACGATCTCAATGACTTTTTCATGTTCCTCGTGGGACAGGGTGGGCGATTCGCCCGTGGTGCCAACGGGCACCAGCCCGGCGGTTCCGCTTTTCAACTGCAGGTCCACGAGCTTGCGCAGCGCCTGTTCATCCACTTTTTGTCCGTCGAATGGGGTGACCAAGGCCACCAGGCTTCCCTTGAGCTGCATGGTTCAATCCTCCTCAACTTATCGTGCCACATTACCATTATTAAATTAAAAACAATACCATACGCAATCTTGCGTGTCGAGATCCATGCGCGGAAATGCGCGGGAACTCTGCGCGGGGCTTCAGTGCAGGGAGCCGACGCGGTCCGGGGGCCAGAAGCGGAAGAACGCCTTGGCCTGCACATTTTTCACGGGCAGAAAACTCCAGTTGCGGCTGTCGTAGCTGCTGACCCGGTTGTCGCCCATCACGAAGAGATGATCCCGGGGCACTTTCTGTGCCGGCAGATTTTCCGTGGAATGGTTGCTCACGAACGGCTCGGGCATGCGATGCCCGTTCACGAACACCTCGCCCTCGCGGATTTCCACGGAGTCGCCCTCCACCGCAATCACGCGCTTGAGAAACGGGATCTTGTTGTCGCTCACGCCCGGCGGCGGGCGGAAGGCGATGATGTCTCCCCGGTGCGGGTGCTGGAACTTGTAGATGAACCGGTTGCCGAACACGCGGTCGCCTTCCATGATCGTGGGTTTCATGCTGCCGGTGGGGATCATGTAGGCCTGGATGATGGTGGCCTTGATCACGAAGGCCAGGACCACGGCGATGAGGATGGAGCGCGCCCAGTCCAGGATTTCCGCCACCACGGGATTGCTGCGCGGCCCCTCGGGCGCGGGCGGCGTATCGGGCTGCTCCTGGCCGCCTTCGGGATCTGGATTGTGCGTTTGCGTATCATCCATGGCTCAAAGCCGCCAATCATTAAGTAAGAACCAATACATAGTTTAGCACATGCAATCCGCACTTCAATGGCTGCAATCAATCGGCTGCAGCAGGCACGGGGCCGCATCTGGCCACAGGTTGAAAAGCGGCCCGCGGGCAAGGTACGATATTCTTGGAAAACACCGCCGGAATTGTCCGGCCCGTTTATTCACACGGGAATGCGAGCATAGACCATGACAATTAAACACACACGCCTGATCTTTGTTGCCTGGCTGGCGGCCCTTGCGCTTGCGTGCGCGGGCGCGGCGCAGGCCGGGCCTGTTGCGTGGCTCATGTCCTCAACGGTCAAGGTGTTCCCGGATGAGCAACCCCCGGCAGCGCCGGATGCGGACTTTGAACTTCTGTCCGCGCGCAACGAATACGCGCCGTTCCAGGCGGCCGTGCGCGCGGACGCGGACCTCAAGGGCGTGTCCGTGACGGTTGGCGATTTCACTTCCGAAACGGGCGCGGTCATAAAGGCAAGCGGCGCGCAGCGCCTTGTGGTCGAGACCGTGACCATCAAGGTTCCGTCCATGGGCAGCCCGCGGCGCGAGTGGCCGGATCCGCTTGTGCCGTACCGCGACTTCGACATGGCGGCCGGGCGCACGCGCGCGGTGTGGGTGGACCTGTTCGTGCCCGCGTCCGCGGCGCCGGGCGTGTACCGGGGCGAGGTGTCCGTGCGCGCGGGCGGCGCGGTCCTGCGGCTGCCCGTGGCGCTCACGGTTCTGGATCTCGAGGTATCCGCGCTGCCGCATCTGGAAACCGCGTTCGGCATCAGCTACGGCGCGGTGGCCTCGGCGCACGGCGTGGAACCCGAAAGCCCGGAGCATGTCGCGCTCAAGAAGAAATACTTCTGGACCATGGTGGAGCACCGTCTGTCCCCGTACTACATACCCGTGGACCTGTTCAGCGACGAGGCGCGCGAGTATCTGGATGACCCGCGCGTGACCTTTCTGCGCGCGCCGTTGTCCTGGGACGAGGCCGAGATGAAGCGCATCGCGGATCGCCTGGCCCAGGCGGGCTGGCTGCGCAAGGCGCACATGTATCATGTGGATGAGCCGGACAGCGGCGACTACGAAAAGATCAACAAGATCGGCCAGTGGGTTCACAAATTCAACCCGGACATCCGCATGCTGCTCACCTACCGCTACGACGAGGCGCTCGAACCCGCGGGCATCCAGGTGTGGTGCCCTACGCTCACCTATACCATGGCGCCCAATGAGATGAAGGGCCTGCTCGAACAGAAGAAGCGCGGAAAGGATCTGTGGTGGTACACCTGCATCGGGCCGAAGTGGGAAGGCACGACATATTTCATAGACGAGTGGGCCACGGCGCCGCGCCTGCTCACCTGGATGAACCACCTGTACGGCGTGACCGGCATTCTGTACTGGAACACCACATCGTGGAGCCGCGCGCAGTACAACCCGTGGGAGAACACGGAAACCTATCCCGGCGGCAACGGTGACGGCTCTCTCTTTTATCCGGGCAGCGCCATCGGGGTGGACGGCCCGGTGGTGTCCCAGCGCATGAAAATGCTGCGCGAGGGTCTGGAGGATTACGAGCTGCTGCACGAGCTGCGCGCGCGGCTCGAACAGACCGCGCGGGCCATAGGCGGCGAGGCCTCGGAATATGACCCTGCGGCGCGCCTGTTCGAGCACGCCGTGGCGCTCGTCAAGACCGAGGGCCGCGCCAACCCCCTCGGTTCCAAGACGCCGTACCTGGCCTTTGTTTCCACGGACTACCGCGTGCTCGAAGAACGGCGCGCGCTCGCCATGCGCGAGATTTTGTCCTTGCCGCAATCGCCTCTGCTTCTGGTCATGACCGACCCCTACGAGAATGGCTACACGACCCGCCGCGAAGCCAAAATCTGGGGGTTCGTGGAGCAGGGCGCGGCCGTGTCCGTGAACGGACGGCCCGCCATGATCAAAGGCACGCAGTTCAGGGCCAGGGTTCCTCTTGACGCGGGGAGCAACGAATTACGGATCGAGGCGGAAAAGGGCGGGGCGCGCAAGACCGTTGTCCGCGCCGTGAATGCGAACTGACGCCGCGGCTGCGGGGTTTGTGGTATAATTTCTCCACTGTTTCTGCATTGCATTCCTGCCAGCGCCCCGGAGGGCCATGCCGTGAAGATCCAGGTCCGCGACGAGTTCCCGTTTCCCGCTGAAGTCGTTTTCAAGACATTCCGCGACCGCATGGCCGAGTATGTGAAACACACGCCCAACATCACGGACATCAAAATCAAGAGCCGCGAGCAGGTGAGCGGCGCCGTGCTCACCATGCAGTGTGACTGGGGCGGCATGGGGCAGATCCCGGAACTGGTCAGAAAGATTCTCAAACCCGAGATGCTGCGCTGGGAGGACTGGCAGACCTGGGACGAAACCAAGCTCACCAATGAGTGGATCATCAAGCCGTTCTACTTCCGCGAGTTCGTGACCTGCAACGGCGTGTGGACCTTCGAGCCGAAAGGCGACAGGTGCCTGGTCAAGTGCGACGGGGTGTTTGAGGTTCATATCCATGAGTTTCCGCCGTTCCCCGCGTGGCTGTGCCGCAAGGCGTCCCCGGTCATCGAGAAAACCATTGGCGGATACATCCCCTCGAACATGAAGCAGACATTCAGGGCTATCAAGAAATTCATCGCCGCGGACATGAACACATGACGCGGCGCGGAATTCGCGCGCGCTCTGGATTCCGCGCGTGTTTTCGGGCATACTCAATAGCATGCGGGCGCGGATGGCCCATGCGCGGGAGATTTCCATTATGAGCACGCCGCAGTCCGTGATTCACGGCCCCTCGCGAATCACGGATCACGACATCTATCTTTTCAAGCAGGGCAGCCATTTCAAGATGCACGACAAGCTGGGCGCGCATCTGCACGAGCATGAGGGCGCGCGCGGCACGCTGTTTGCGGTGTGGGCGCCCAATGCGCAGAGCGTGTGCGTGATGGGCGATTTCAACGGGTGGAACCGCGAGTCCCACCCCTTGGCCTGGCGATGGGACGAGTCCGGGATATGGGAAGGGTTCATCCCCGGCGTGGGGCAAGGCGCTCATTACAAGTATTTCATCAAATCCCACAACGGATATTGCGTGGAAAAAGCGGACCCCTACGGGCTGCATCACGAGACGCCCCCGAATACCGCGTCCATTGTGTGGGCGCCGGAATACGAATGGGGCGACGCGGAATGGATGGCGCGGCGCGGCGCGCGCAATGCGCCGGGCGCGCCCGTGTCCATCTATGAAGTGCATCCCGGCTCGTGGCGGCGCGTGCCGCACGAGGACTGCCGCTCCCTGAATTACCGCGAACTGGGCGAGCAGCTCGCCGATTACTGCGAGAGCATGAATTTCACGCATGTCGAATTGATGCCCGTGATGGAGCATCCCTTCGACGGGTCGTGGGGCTATCAGCTCACGGGCCTGTTCGCGCCCACGAGCCGGTTCGGCACGCCCGAGGATTTCATGTATCTTGTGGATGTGCTGCACCGGCGCGGCATCGGAGTCATCCTGGACTGGGTGCCGTCGCATTTTCCGTCGGACGAGCACGGGCTGGTGTATTTCGACGGCACGCACCTGTACGAGCATGCGGACCCGCGCAAGGGCTTTCACCCTGACTGGAAGAGTTACATCTTCAACTACAGCCGCAACGAGGTGCGCAACTTCCTCATCAGCAGCGCCCTGTGCTGGCTCGAAAAGTATCACATTGACGGGCTGCGCGTGGACGCGGTGGCGTCCATGCTCTACCTCGATTACAGCCGCGAGCAGGGCGAATGGATCCCCAATGTGTACGGCGGCCGCGAGAACATCGAGGCGATCTCCTTTCTCAAGCGCTTCAATGAAATGGTGTATGGCGAATTCCCGGATGTCATGACCATGGCCGAGGAGTCCACGGCCTGGCCCATGGTGTCGCGGCCCGTGTATGCGGGCGGCCTGGGCTTCGGCATGAAGTGGAAGATGGGCTGGATGCACGACACACTGCAATACATGCAGAAGGATCCGGTGTACAGGAAATATCACCACGACAAGCTCACCTTCAGCATGATTTACGCGTTCAACGAAAACTATGTGTTGCCCTTGTCGCACGATGAAGTGGTGCATGGCAAGGGTTCGCTGATCCGCAAAATGCCGGGCGACGACTGGCAGCGGTTCGCCAACCTGCGCGTTCTTTTCGGCTACATGTATTCCCATCCCGGCAAAAAGCTGCTGTTTATGGGCGGAGAGTTCGGGCAGTGGAACGAATGGTACCACAAAACCAGCCTGGATTGGCATTTGCTCGAGCAGCCCCTGCACGCGGGCCTGCAGCGCTGGGTGCGGGATCTGAACCGCGTGTACCGCGAGCAGCCCGCGCTGCACGAACTGGATTTTTATCCCGAGGGCTTCTCATGGGTGGATTACCATGATTACGAAAGCAATGTGATTAGCTACATGCGGCGGGGCCGGGCGCGGGAGGATGTCATGCTGATCGTGTGCAATTTTTCGCCAGTGCCTCGCCCGGGGTACAATGTGGGCGTGCCGCATCCGGGCGCATGGCTCGAAGTCCTCAACAGCGACGCCCTGGAATACGGCGGCTCGGGCATGGGCAACATGGGCCGGGTCAAGGCCAACAATGTGTCCAGCCACGGCCATTACCACACACTGGAAATCACCCTGCCGCCCCTGGCTTGCGTGGCGTTCAAACCTGAAACCGTGCCGCCCCTTGCGGAATCTGCGGAAAAGCCCGAAATTAAAAAGTAAACACATTGGAATCACCCCTCGCGAGCGCATATTGCGCCCGGCGCGGCAAGTCATCTATAATGATTTCAAGCCGTGGCGCGTGCGGCGAGGTTTTTGCATGGATTGAGAATTGCACAAAAGTAAATAATAATTATACGATTATGGATATTAACGATATTAACGAAGACATTACTAAAACATGTTTCAAAACATGGATTCAAAACATGGATTAAACATGGATTGGGACAGGATGAACCGGTTGAAAGACAGGAAGCGGACACAAGAGAACGATTTCTCACCAGAAACCTGGATACAGAGAGCGCTTCACCGTGAAGCGGGTGGGGCAATGGAGGTTGTGATGGCGCGACTTCGAGTGGCTGCATGCGTGCTTGCGGCTGTGGCGGGAATGAGTCTGGCGGCGCATGCGCTGGAGTGCGAAGGGGGCATGGCGCCGGTGCGCGATGCGTTCTGCATGGATGTATATGAGTATCCGAACATGGCGGGCGCTCTGCCTTTGAACAGCATTACGCACGCGGATGCGGCCAAACAGTGCCGTGCCCAAGGCAAGCGGCTTTGCACGGTTGCGGAACTGCACGCGGCATGCGCCGGGCCTGCGGGACTGGCGTATCCTTACGGCGGCGAACAGCGCGCGGACGCCTGCGCCGCCGGAGAGCGCAAGCGCTCGGGCGCAGCCGCGGGTTGCAAGAGCGGATACGGCATTTTTGATCTGTGCGGCAACCTGGCCGAGTGGGCCGCGGACGGCGGCGTTCACGGCGGCTCTTATGAAAGCGCGGCCGGGCAGTCCTGCGGCGCCGTGTCGCAGGTGGATGCGGCCGGAGAGTATGCGGGCGTGGGCTTCCGCTGCTGCAGCGGTCCTGTAATGGCGTATGCCCCGATCCCGGCGCCTGCCGGCCCGGCGCCGACCGGCGCGCAGCAAGCGGCTGTGGCGTCTGCTGTGGAGCCGCCTCCCGGCCCGGCCCCGGCCGTGGCGCCCAAGCTGCCCGCAGAGCAGGAAACCAAGCCTTTGCCTGCGCTCGAGGCCAAACCGCACAAGGGCATTCCCGCGGATAACGAAAAGGAAGTGCGCCGCCACACAACGCGCAAGCGCAGGCACTGGGAAGACAAGGATCTCCCGGCCCGCGCCGTGGTCTCGTCTCTGACCCGCATGCACCCGGGCCATTTGCGCGAAGGCGCGTACACCTCGTTCCAGTATCAAGACCTGGGCAATGTTTACAGCCCGCAGACCATGAACGCGCAGGTCTCCGCCTGGGCGTGGGCATACACTCTGGGCTACAAATTTGACGACGCGCTCACCCTGGAAACCACGGTGGTGGACCACAGGGTGGAGGAGCGCCGGAACAACGCCTGGTCGGATTTGCGGGACACGGATTTCGTGTGGCACGCCTCGTATGCCGTGGCCGATTTGTTCGACGGCGAATTGTGGCCCGGAGATCTGGTGGCGGGCGTGCGGCGGTTCGACAATCCCGCGGGACAGGTCACAGAGTTTTATGCGGCCAAGGAATTCGTGCACGGGCCATGGGTCGTGACACCTGCGGTGAACTATCTGTCCCGCACAACGCGCGAGAACGCGCCCGGCCTGTCCCTGGATGTCCGGTATTATATATCGCCGTATTTCAATTTCTTCGGGTATTACAACTCACAGGATTTTTACAAATCCGTGGTCAATGATTATCTGGCTCCGATGACGAGCCTGGGGCCGCTCGCGAACTGCGCGGACTGCGACGAGAGCAGCGCGTCGCTTGGCATGGACTATGGCGTGTTCAAGCATCAGGGCGGCCTGTTTTTCCAGGTGTTCGACATCGGGGATTTGAATGCCCCCATGGGCGGGCTGTATTTGAATTTCTGAATGGAAGAAAACGGGAGAGAACCCATGCAGAAAGCATTGCGATGGATGTGCCTTGCGGCGTTGCTGGGACTGACGCTGGTTCCGGCGTGCGGGGGCGGGGGCGGCCGCGGCGCGGACCCCTCGGCGGCCACGCTGGCCTCACAGGAACTGAACGGCATCAACTCGGCCATAGCGGCCAACAATTATTCGTGGACCGCGGCCGAGAACTCGATCTCGCGTCTTGCCGCTGCGGACCGCATAGTCCTGAACGGCATCAGCGGCACGGGCGCAAGCCGGCCCGCGGCCGGGCCGGGCCGCGGCGCGTCACGCCAGGCGGCGCAGCTCGCCACGGCCCTGGACTGGCGCAACGCCAGCGGCAACTACTGGGTGCCCGCGGTGAAAACCCAGGGCGTGTGCGGAAGCAGCGCCGCGTTCGCGCTCCTGACCGTGTTCGAGTCCGTCTCCCGCGTGGCGAACAACAACGCGTTGCTTAATGTAGACTATTCCGAAGCCGACCTGTTCTCGTGCGGAGGCGGCTCGTGCGGCAAGGGGTGGACTCTGTCGTCGGCCGCCACACGGCTGCAGACCGCGGGCGTGGTGGATGAGGCCTGCCTGCAATATTCCGCCAGCGACAGCGTGTGCGCGAACAAATGCAGCGACTGGCAGACGCGCACCACCAAGCTCGATTCGTGGGAATGGCTGCCTTCGGGCGACGCCACCGCCATCAAGACCGCCCTGTCGGACGGCCCCGTGGCGGCCATCATCAATGTGTATACGGATTTTTACTATTACAAATCCGGTGTCTATAAACACGCCTACGGCGATCTGCAGGGCCGCCACGCCGTGGCCATCATCGGCTACAACGACGCCGGCGGCTACTGGATCATCCAGAACAGTTGGGGCACGGACTGGGGCGAAAGCGGGTTCGCGCGCGTGGCCTACGGCCAGATCGGCATCGAGGATTATGTCATGGCTCTGACAGTGAGCGGCAACCCGGCAACGGTCAGCGCTCTTGCCTCGGAAACTTCCCTGGCCCTGGCCGGAGGGTCCGCGCAGGTGGAAGTGACCTGCGTGTCTTCCGGCGCGGTCAGCAAGCTCGAGGTGCGCTGCGACAGCGCCCTGGGCTGGGAAAGCCTTTCCACCGGAACAAAAAAGACCTGCACATACACGACCGCAGGCTCCTACACGCCGGGCTGCCGCGTGAACAGCGCCACCAGCGACAATGTGGACACGGCCATCACCGTGGGCGAGATTACCGTGACCGCGGCCGTAACCCCATCCAGCGGCGACGCCGGCATAACGGGCTTCACCGTGACCTGTTCCACCTCGGGAGCAACGCCTTCGGCCGTGGAATACCGCTGCGATTCGGTTGACGCCTGGACCTCCGGGCGCACCGGCGTTTGCACCTATTCCATCGCCGGGTCCTACATTCCCGGCTGCCGCGTGAACCAGGCGTCCATTGACAATGTGGATACGCCCGTGACCGTGACCGGCGGCTCGGATGTCAGCGTCACCGCATCCGTAAGCCCGGCCTCGGGAACCACCAACGATTCCTACACCGTGACCTGCGCGACCACGGGAACGCCCACCTCCGCCTCGTACCGGTGCGACACGGTCAGCGCATGGCAAAACGGCAAAACAGGAGTTTGCTCATACGCATATCCCGGCTCCTACACGCCGGGCTGCCGCGTGAACAGCGCCATCATAGACAATGCGGACAGCCCGATCACCGTGACCCAGTACACGCCGCCGGTCAATAATGTGACCGTGACCGCGGGCGTTTCGCCCACAGCGGGCGACATCAGCACAACCTTCATTGTCACATGCACGCCGTCCAGCACGCCCACCTCGCTCAAATACCGCTGCGACACCCTGGACAGTTGGGTGAGCATCACATCGGGCAACACCGCGACCTGCCAGTACAGCTTCGCAGGTTCCTATTATCCGGCGTGTTTTGTGAACAATTCCGCGGCGGACACCGTGGATTCCGCAGTGACTGTGCAGTCGTCAAGCGTTGAAATATCCGCCAGCCCCAATCCTGCGGGCATCGGCGCAAATGTCACCATCACCTGCGATGTGACAGGCGCGCTGCCCACGCAGCTCGAGTTCCGCTGCGACTCGGTCGGGTCCTGGACCGCGATCACAACAGGCCGCACCGGCACATGTGTATACAACGCCGCCGGAACCTACTATCCCGGCTGCCGCGTGAACGGCTCCGTGGTGGACAATCTGGGCGACGAAGGCGGCGAAACGGCCGTGTCGGTGCCGTAACCCGCGCGGCATAAAAGCAACCATTCGGCAATCCGCATCCCCGGTGGTTTCAAGCCGGGGATGTTTCTTTTGCGCGCAATTTCGCAGAGGGATTTGCGGGCGGCTATGACACTCCGTACAGAGTGTTGATGTGGTGGGTTTCGTTGATTTCGGTGATGCGGATAACGCGCGAGAGCTTTTCCTCTCCCAGAGCGCCGAACACGGACTGCACCTGGTTGAGCACGGTTTCCCCGAAGTTGAGCGCGCGGATGATGTCCTCGTACATGGGCGGCTGCCCCGCATCGCGGCGCTGTTTGTCAAGGCGCACGAAATTGCCGCGCACATCATTGAGTATGTTGCGAGTTGTCTTCACCAGCTCCGGGTTCTTGCCCGCCTTCATGACTTTGACCGCGGAGGAGAGCATTCGCCTGCTGTGCGACAGGGGCACGCGAACGAAAGCCTTCTCGTACAGAGCGATGTCCATCTCGAACTTCTCGTCCGGCGCGCGCCCCTGTTCCGAGAGAATGGCCACGGCCTCGCGCGAAACCAGTTCCTCGATGCGCAGCGAGTACAGGTACGCCATCATGGCGTTGACGCCCACATTCACGGCCGTGGGCCACACCCGCGCATACTTGAGCACGAGAACGGGCAGCGAGGGGATGAACCGGCCCAAACGCGACGGGCGCTTGAGCATCGCCACCATGGACTCGAAACTTTTGTCCCGCTCCGCGCGCTCGCCCATGCGCGGATATATGGTGTTGAAAAAAAACTGCTTGAGCATGTCAATGTCGTTCTGGGAGATGCCGTCGAGCAGGCGCGCATTTTCCGGGCCTAGCACGCGGCGGATGTGTTCCATGTCATAGCGGCTGTCGAAATCCTGATGGATGCACTTCACAGCCTGGTCGCGCACCAGGCTGCCGATGTCTGTTCCGG